>Ga0308399_1000046_pt1 | contig 40192 bp, 44 predicted proteins | sample HotsprSampOS1260_FD_202367 | JGI IMG/M metagenome (GOLD analysis project Ga0308399, IMG submission 202367) | Hot spring phototrophic mat microbial communities from Octopus Spring, Yellowstone National Park, Wyoming, United States - 20060914_OS12-60 ... | reverse complement strand
GATGCGATAGTCATGGTCTTCAATCGCAAACGGTTCGGACAGCGTTTGCACCAGTTCGTTCAGTTTGCTGTTCTGATTGATTGTGGTTTTGGTTGCCATTTTTTTTGTTACCCCCTTTGTGATGTTTTTGGTTGTTTTATTTTTCGTCTCCGTTCATTCCTGAAAGCCGTTCTAGGCTTTGCTGTAGGTTGGCAGACATTTCAAAACCGATATGTTCGCCTGAAACGCTTACCACAAGCGTTGCTTCAATGCTGTTCTTTTTTAAAAGAACCAGCGACAGCAGACTGGTTTTGTTGTTTTTGGAAACCCGTAACCGAACGGTGTATCCGTTGTGCCTAAAGTCGCAAACGACTGGACTTTCCGCGTCTCTGAAGCCCTGATGTGTGGTGGCGGATGTTTTGGTTACACCGTCCAACCAAAGCAGGGTTTTGGCGTCCTCAATGATAAACGCTATGCAACAACCGTAGCCCCACATCAGTTTGCCTTCGCGAAACATGCCGTCATGTTGTTTCAGAACGAAGTCCAAGCCGTTTACACTTAGCGTCGTTACGGTTGTTTCAGTTGCTGTGTCAATCGGCTGAACCATAGATTTCCTGTTCCTTTCTCTGTGTTAGCCGAAGACCATACTGCGTCAGCGAAGCCTCTGCGTCGCCGTAGCTTTCAAAAAACGTCCAACCCGCAAAGTCGGTCATGAAAGTAAACAGACAACGGGTGGTTTCTTTGTCTTCGCCTTCTTCGCCTTCGCCGACGGCGATGACCACCTGACCGATTTCTTCGTCAGCGCAGTCCTTAGGGCTGAAAACAACAACGCGAAGCATAACGTCGCCGTTTTCGTCAAGCCATTTCCATGTGTGGGCTTCGCCATTTTGTTCGTCATGAACGTAATCCAGTGCGTCAAAGCCCCATTCGTTTGCTAAATCTTCGGTCAGCATCCAAAGGGCAGCCGACCGATGGCGTGTGTCCGCTACGAGAAGCGGAAGTTCGCCTTCAAACTCCACGCGGTGAATGCAACGCTTTTCTCTGTCGCAATCCACGAAAAGCATCGCTTTGTCTAGGTAAAGCCGATAACGCATTTTTGACACCCCCTTCAGGTTCGTTTTTGGTTTTCGCTTTGTTGGACGAAAAGCTTCGTTGAAAAGTTCCCAAATCGGTGTGTTCATTTTTGAATGACATCAAAAACTTTGACGACAGGCATGTCTATGTCTTTGTAAAGCCTCACAGGCGGTTCTGGGTAATCTATTTTACTCAAAACAGCCACAACGTCGGGGTTGACGCTTTTGGAAAGCACATAGAACTGAGGGTGAAACAGCCTGTTGAAAAACAGCGTAAACAGGGTTCGGGTCTGTTCTTCGTTTCTGCTTCCGTAGACGGCTTTGAAGAAACTCGTCAGCGGATTAACGGCGATGACGACGGGAGTGACGCAAAAATGTATGCGCAACGCATCCAAAAACACTTCGGTAGCACTGCGGGGGTAATACAAACCATAATCGCTAAAGAACCGAATGCCTACTTTTTCGCGACCCTTTTTGAGGTAACGGTATTCTTCAGCGATGTCTTGGTTGTTGTAGCCCTCTAAGGTTACGACGGTTTTTTCTGTTGAATTGTCGCACAGCTGAACCTCTTCTAACTCCACCATAGGTCATTCTCCTTTCCGTGTGTTGGCTATGCTTATTATACCAAACGCTTTGCGATTTTGCAACCCCAACGCGGTGCTTTTCACCAAAAACCCGAAAAATTGCTGGGGCTTTATTATTATATTTTATAAGCAGGGGGTAGGGTAGGAAGTTTTTATTTTTTTTCTTCCCGTTATAAAACAAAAAAAATTAATTTAAATTAATTTTTTTTGTTTTATAACGGGTATTACTGGGAATATATTCCCAGTAATACCCGTAAATAAAAAAAAATAAATATTTATATATTTATTTTTTTTACAAGCGGGTGGGGTTTTTTAAAAACCCCACCCGCTTGTTAATTAAATTACATAAACCCCCTTCTTGGTTAGGGTTGCTTTTATGTAATTTTTCTTTCTTACTTTCGGGGTAGTAATTCTTACCAACCCCCCTGCTTTCTGTTTTTTTGCGTAGCGCAACGCAGTCGCGTAAAGCACAACGCGGTTGCGTTGCAAAAGCTTTAAGACGTAAGCACCGCCAACGGGTGCTTGGCGTTACGAAACCACAAAGCGTTGCGCAAAACACCATACACCACACCCCACCCGCTTACGAGAAAAAAAACAACGTGGTTTAAGCCCAATTCGTAGAAGCCCCGTAATTGCGCTACGTTGGCTTTACAGCGTTGAAATATGCCACCTAAGGCTTCCACCCTTAAAAGCATCATCAAACGCTGTAAAAGCCTGCTGAACCGATTAATGTAGCAAATGGCTTTTTTAGCGTTGATGGCTTTTTAAGCGTCGTTTGATTTTTTTTGGAAACTGGTAATTTTTGTGGAACAAAATCGCGAAACTTGGTGTATAATAAAGCGTAGAACCGAAGCGGAAAAACCGACAGCAAAGGAGAAATGGCTTATGCGTTGGATAATCGTTGACACCACATACAAAGAACATTTGCGCAGGCTGAGAAAAAACAGAGACGACGTCATGCGCTTTGTGGCTAAGACACGCGACGGCGAAGAGGTAGTAGTTGCACCGCCGTTAGAAGCCATGCGTTTGATTTCCAGTGGCGAAATTGACGTCATGTCTGAAGCCGTTTGGCGGGTTTTTTCGCCTGACCTGTGGTGCTTAGTTCAAAAGCTGCTTTTCTATTTGTTAGACGACGTTTTGTTTATCGTTACCACGAACGACCTGATGGTTGTTCACCCACAAAACGTCATTGAAGACTATCCAAACAATTGGCTTCTTAGTTACGACAAAAACGTCAAAATCATCTACAAGGGGGCAGATTACAAATGAAACGAGTAAAAATCACCAGAGACGCAGTGCTTAGCAACCCAAGCGGTTACGTTCGTTTTCTACAGGCTTTGCCTTTCGTTCGCACCGTTTTTCGTTGCGCTAACAAAGAACCGCTGTTTTCCAACTGGGCAACGGAAAGCGACAACGAAGCCCTTATGGTGGAACACCTACGCAACGGCGGACAGCTTGGTGTTTCTTTGAAATCGGGTTGGGTCGTTGTAGACATAGACAGCAACGCCGACCCTGAGAGGCTGTCAAAGGTGTATCCGTTTGTCTTCAAGACCGTTCGCGGTTGTCATCTTGTTTTCCGACACCCCAACTGGGCTAACCTCAAGTGCGAAACGAAGGTAGAGACCGTTAGCGGTTACTTGGTAGACTACAAAGTGTTGCGACCCAACCGCAAAGGCGTTTACATCGTTGCACCCTGCACCGAAGACGGACGCGACTTTGCTTACGCACCCAAAGAAGAAGCCGACGTTCCTTTGCTTCCGTTGGAGTTTTATTTACGGAAGCACCACGAGTTTCCCGTCAATGAAGGCGAACGCAACAACACGCTGTTCCGCATTATGCGTCAGTGCAGGTTGTTCATGAAGGAACACCCTGAGGTAACAGAAAACGAATATCGCGGTTGCGGGTTTCGTTTGAACAAACTGTTACCAGAACCGTTACCAGAGGACGAAATAGAAAACTTAGTAACAAACGCCATGACCTTACCAGACGAAGACGGCTTTGAGGAAACGCTAAAGCTATTGGAGACCGTTACTCCAGAAGAAAAACAGAACCCTTTTTTGAACATCAGGTCGTTGAACGAAATCAACGGCACTTCACGACCTTACTTTTGGGAAGGCGTCTGCAGAAAAGGCGACGTGGTTCTTCTCAGTGGCGCACCTAAGTCAGGCAAAAGCACCTTTGTGCGAAGCGTTGCGCTTTCCACTGTGAACGAAACGAACTGGTTCGGTAACATCCGAAGCGGAACGGTGCTTTGGTATGCCTTTGAAGAATACGCCGTTGACATTCGCGATATGGTCATGGTGGCTTCTGAGAGATACGGTTTGAAAACCGACGGCATTTACGTTGTGGAAGCCAACCCAACCGAAAGCAACGACCCCGTTAGCGACTTCGTTGAAGCGTTGAGACTGCACTGTCAAAAAGTAAATCCCGCTTTGGTCATTGTGGACACCGTCGGACGCTTAATGAACGGCGTAGACATCAACGATTACATCAGCGTCGGCAGGTTCATTGAAGCCATTCGTTTCGCCGTTCGGGACATTCCTTCTCAGCCTGTTGTTTTGCTGGTTCATCATACCAACAAATCACTGGAACGCACCCCGCTTGGTTCACAGGCGTTTCAGGGTTCCTGTGACGTTTTGATTACACTGGAACGTTCGCAAAATGAAACCTCGTTTAGTGCTATCGGGAGAGGAACACATCCCAAATACATGGAAAAAACGCCGTTGTATTTTGACATGGGCGTTCTTCGTAAAGAGAACGCCGTTCCGCAGGGCGTTACTACGTTGGTTCGTTTGATACACGAACGAAGGCTGAACGACGCCGAACAAATCATGAACTACGGCAAAGGCGCATTCAGGTCGGACATACGGCGAATGTTCCGCATGGGTCTGTTATATGAAGACGGCGACAAAATATACACCAACAGCAACCATCGGCTACTGGAGAAGTATTTGGGCGAACCAGATGACAACGTCATGGAAGCCCTTAGCGTTTTTGAAGCCACAGCCGAAGAGGTCGCAGTTGGCGAAACCAGAAAAACTGTGGTAGAATACCCAACAGAGGCTTCGGCTAACTTAGAAGAACAGAAACCGTCGGCAGCCGTTGCTGTTTTAGAACCGAACGAAACGGAAACCACAGACCAAAGGAGTTGCATACAGATGGAAGGAGAAGAAGACGACATGATGCTGAAACAACTCAAAGAACGCGGATGGGTCTTTCTTGAAGACGTAGACCCGTTCTGCGATGACACGTATTACAAAACAGAAGACCATGCGTTCATGTCTTCAAAAACGCCTGAAGAAGCCCTAGAGAAACTCAAAACCGAAGAACGCGACCCTTACTTAGTGGAAGTGTTGAACATGGCTTACACAGCGTTCAAGCAACCGCTAAGAGGCGAACTGTTTGACGTCAACTGGGGCGCACCTGTTGCGTTTCTGCCGACGTTTGTTGGCGGAAAACCGCGTTGGGTTGTGTTCTTAGCACCGCCCCATGCTGACTTAACGCCGTTGTTATCGGCAGGCAGACATGCCGTCAGGCTGAACAGACCTTTCTTCTTGGAACCGAACCATGCTGAAACCTGAACAGAAAGACAAACTGATACAGTGGTTTTCCGAAGGACGCAGTGCAGAATACATCATCAATCAGATGCGTTTGGAAGGCGTGTTTCTAACGCCTTCCGACGTCCTTCGGTTGTATGACCAGCATAACGAACAGGTAGAAGCCACTTTGCGATACGTCAACAGAGTAAGCTGGTCGCATTTATTGAACCGAACGCTTTCTGTTTTAGACGTCATACAGGACAACCTTAATCCGAAGCGACCCGACGCCGTCGTAACGGCATTGAGGCTGATAGCCGAAATACTCAAACTGCGAATGACGTCGGAAGAAGAACGCAAACGCATGGAAGAGGACATCGCTTTGCGTTTGCGTATGTTAGAAGAACGCGGAGAAGAGATAGCGGAGTTACAGAGAATGGGAATAGTCAGGTTCAGGGAGATGGAGATAGCCAATGAGTGAAAAATCGCCACCAGTCGTCAGCGTGTCTGATATCACCAAAAAGCCTTATCTTTTCGTTATTCCGCCGAACGAAAAGATTTTGGCGTTTTGGAAAAGCCCAGCAAAGTATAAAGTGTTGCTTGGCGGAAACCGTAGCGGAAAAACGGAAAACTGTGCCATTGAAGTCATTTGGCATTTGCTGGGCGAACATCCGTTTTTGAAGGTTCCCGAACCGCCTGTTCGTTGGCGCATACATTTGGTAAACTACACCAAGATGAAAGAGGTGATAGAAGAAAAGTTTGCCAAATATTTGCCGACGTCCTGTTTATGGGGCAACACTTGGCGCAATGCTTACAACCAGCGATATAATTATCTCAGGCTAAAGAACGGTTCTATTGTAACGTTCACCACGCAAAGGCACAGCATTCGCGAACTAGAGGGTGCTTCGCTACATGGGGTTTGGATTGACGAAGAGTGCCCAGAAGACCAGTTTAGGGCGATGCGGTTCCGTCTGCTGGACACTAACGGAAAAATGTTGGTTTCGGCAACGCCGTTAGACGGCATCACTTGGCTTTACGAACTGTTAGAACGAAGCAAAGAAGACCCTAACTATTTCGTTCAGCAGGTTTCTGTGTATGAAAACAAATACATTGACAAAGACGTCGTTGCCGACCTTGAAAAAGTGGTTACCGAACAGGAAAAAGACATTCGGTTATACGGCAAAATGCTTAATCAGTCTAGGCGTGTTTACAGCGGGTTTGACGAAACACGACACATTGTAGACATCACCGCTTTTCCACCGCCGAACGTTTTGTGGGCTGTCGGTTTAGACTGGGGTTGGCGACACAACAGCGCATTGGTGTATGCTTGTAAGTTGGACGACGTCATTTACGTTCTTGACGAGTTTGTGATGAAAGGCGTTCCTTTGGGCGGACTTGGCGAAGAAATCGTTTCGTGGTGTTTGGATGCAGGTATTCCGCCGACGCGGATGCGGGTTATTTATGACGCACAGCTGAAAGCCGTTGACACCAACGGACAGCCCATGATACGTGTAGTGAACGCAACCAACCCGCTTAGGCTTATTCCTTCCACGAAACGAGAGGACAGCATAGCGGTTATCAACGAACTGTTCAGACGCGACAGAATATACATCAGCCAACAATGCACACGGCTAATAGAAGCACTGAAGCACTTTTACTATAGAAACAGCGTTAAATCAATGACAGAAGACGAACACAAAGACGTGTGCGACGCTTTTAGATACGTAGTGTATTATTTACGCATGATTGATTTTGACGATTTTGGAGACGAAGAAAACGACTTTATCGGTTCGCCTTCGGGTATAACAAAAATCATGGACGCTATTTTAGAACGGCGCACTGGAAACAAAGGCAACCCGTATTTAAGAAAGAGGTGATAATCATGTTTTTGAAACCCGAAGATTTATTCAAAGGACAGCAGATAACGCGAAAAATCACTGCTGTGGTGTTACACTATTCGGCGGTGGCTGGAAAGAAAACAGCAGAAGAGGTGAAGAAGCAGATAGAAGCCATTCGTCAAAGCCACAAGCAACGCGGATGGAAGGACATTGGTTATCACATCGGCATTGACCTGTTGGGCAGGTATTGGTTGTTGCGTCCTTTAAACGAAGTAGGGTCTCACGCCAAAGGCTACAACTCCAACAGCATTGGCGTTGTGATGTTGGCGGACGCAGAACAGCTACAGTCTGCGCCGTTGTTAGAGGAAGCCGTGTTGCGTCTGTTTGGTTTTCTTTCTGTTAGGCTAAGAAACCCTGCTTTCTTTTTACACAAGCAGTTAAACCCAACGGAGTGTCCGCCTATACGCAAAGAGTTTGAAAACCGTTTGAGAACGCTTGGCTATTTGAGTGGTGGTGGTGTCAATGGAACGTAAAGAGATTGTGGATTTGTATCAGAACTACGTCATGGCGTATTCGCAACGGAACGACCTTATACGCCAATACCGAAAACAGGCGTATGCGGAAAGGTTCCAACGCGAACCTGCTGTAGAAGGCGGAAGCAACCTTCAGCTTCCGTTAACTCGTTGGATTTTGGACGTCATTTTGGAGAGGCTGTTTCTTTCCCTTTTCGGAACGCAGGATTTCGTTCGTGTTGTTCCCAAGTCCTTAGACGACGCCGACTTAGCGGAGGGTTTGGGTAAGATAATCAATCATTACGTTTACCCAGAGGCTTGTTATTCGGCTTTAAGCGACGCTTTGTTGCTTGGCGAAGGCGTTTTAAGGTTGGGCATTGAAATCTATGAAGAACGTTGGGGCAAAAAGAACAAGCGAAAACGTCCGTTTTGGGAATGGCTTCCTTTGGAGAACGTTTATTTCTTTTCGCCGTTACAGGACAGCCCAGAGAAACGCGGTGTTTTTTGGGTTCATTACGTGAAAAAGAAAACCGTTGCAGAGAACTTTGATGTTGACATAAAGAGTGTTCCTGAGACCCAAGAGACGCCGTTCTTTTTGCCGACGTCTGTAGAGGAGATGTTACCTGTCAGCATGTTCGCAGGCGAAGCGGAGGCTTTGACGAAGGTGGCTGAGTTTTACATTCCTGACGAAGAGTTGGGTTATCGGCATGTGGTTTACCTTCCTGATGCCGATTTGTTTCTTACTGATGAAAAATCCGTTTTGCCTTTTGACGGCGCACCGTTGTTCTTATTGCGTTTGTTCCCCTTTGGTAGCGGGGGCTTAGGTGCTTTACTTTCGCCGATAGAAGAAGAACTGACGGTGTATCACAACCAGAAAGTAGATGCCAACACCTTTAGGCTGATGCCTATCTATCGTGTTGTTTCCACGTCGCCTGCGCTGAGAGACAAAGAAAACTGGACTGCTGGTAAGAAAATCGTTGTGGACAGCCCAGACGACGTAACGCCTTTGCCTGTTCAGGAACTGGTAACCAGCGACCGCGACGAAAACTTTTTGTGGGAGTTAGCCAAGCTGGTGAGTGGCGTCAACGAACTGATGAGTGGAGTGCCTTCCGTGAGAGGCGACAACACCGCTTACGAAGTGGAGGTCGCGATGGCGGAAGGCAGTGTGCGTTTCAGAAGGTTCATTGTGTTTGTAGCGCAATGGATACGCAGGTTAATTCAGCATGAGTTGTTGCTTCTTCAGTTGATGGGAGACGAAGAGGAAATCGCACAGATTTGCTACCCCAAGCCAAATCCGTTACAGTTGATAGAACCTCTTGACATTCTTCACAGGTTTGTGTATAATTTCAATACGGTGCTGACCAACAGGCAGATGGAGATACAGAAGTGGGTTTTGTTAAGAAACCTGTTAGCGCAGGAACCTTTATTTGCAGAGAACCGTCAAGCGCAATGGTATCTGCTGAGACAGATACTAACGGCGTTTGATGTAGATTATCGGTTAATCATCGGGGAGAAACCAGAAGAACAGTCCCCGATAAATATACAAAGGCTAATCCAAACTTTACAAGGGGGTATGACTAATGCTGGACAGGTTTAAACAGCTTCTTGGAATAAGCGAAGCGTCTGAAGAAGACAACGCCGAACAGAAGCCAAAGAACGAAAAAGAAGAGGCAGACGCTGACGAAGTCGCAGGAAAAACATACGAGGACATCATTGCGGAGTTGGTTCAGCAGTCGGTAGAAGAAGCCAAGAAAGAAGAAGAAAAATACCGTGAGTTGACGCAGAAGATGTCCGAAGCCTCTGTGGAACCCGAAGCCAAACCACAAGAAGAGACCAAGCTTGAACTTGACGAAAACGCTACGGTCAACGACCTATTGAATGTTGTTTTAAAGGAAGTTGACCGAAAAATCCGAGAGGCTTTGGCGAACATTCCGCAGACGGGTTTAGTGGAAAGCATTGTGAGGGAAAACCCTTCTCTCAAGTCCGTTCAGGACGACGCTATGAAGATTGCGGAGAGGCTTCCTACCGAACTGCGCAAACGCGAAACCGTAGAGATGCTGATGTGGGCGTTGAAGGGCATGAAAGCCGAAGCGGAGAAGCGTTCTGTGCTTACCGAAGTGATGGAAAGCATCGTAGGCGAACGACGCAGAGAAAGCAACTTTGTGCCGTTGCCTTACTCTTCTGCCGAAATTGAGGGTTTAGCGAACAAACTCAAGTTAGACCCTAACAGTTTAAAAAAGCGACTTGTCAAAGAGTTTGCGAAGGGGGGTAGAGTGAGTTATGAAGAAGACTAACACGACAGCCGAAACGACAGCCGTTGCTATTGAAGAAAGCCCTGCAGTGGAACCAGAGACCAGCAACGTTTCTTCTTCGGTTTCTACTGTGGAAGCAAACGAACAGACCCTTTTTGATTTAATCGGGAAAAGCCCATTGAACCCCAAAGACCCAGACGACGGCTGGAGTTACTATTGGGGAGATGCCAACGATTACACTGGAAGCATTAGCAGGCTGAAAATGCGTGGTTACGAAGCCGTTCGTGTCGGTTCAGACGCCGAAATACCGACTTACGGCGGAGAACGAAGACCCGACGGCACTGTAGTTTACGGCAATTTAATTCTCATGAAACGACCGAAGGAGTTCTCTGACAAAGAGTTAGAAGCCAAACGGCGACAATATAAGCGATTGGCTAACCAAAAAATAGAAGAAGCTGAAGAGGACATGAAGAGAGAAGGTGCTGAACATCAGCCTAACCGACGCACCTTCTACTTCGCCGAAAATCCTTTAGCAAAGTAAGGGGGTGAAAAGAGATGTCTGTGTATCCTGCGGATTTTTCTGAAGTGAGACGCATGACGCTTAGTCTTGGAACGTTTCCCGAAGGCGCACTGAGGGCGGGAATGCTGTTCAGGTTAGACGCCACGAACGGCGGAGTAGCACCCGTTTTCGGCACAGGTGCAACCCGACCCACTACCGACGTGTTAAGTAACGTGAACAACCTTTACGGTGTTTCGCTGAACGGCGCAGAAGAAGCCAACGACCCCGTAGCGACGGGGCTTCCCGATTATGCAGGTCAGGCACATGTGAAGCGGGTTTCTGTTGCCGTTTGCGTTCCGCACAGGGAAATCGTTGTTTTTCCGATTAACAAAACCACTGGAGAGATTGATTACACCCAAGCCGTTGCTTCCAACATCGGTAGACCCGTTGGTATTTATTACAGAAACGTTTCCGTTACCGTTGGTGGAACCGACTATTGGGTGCATGTTGGCGGAACGGTAGGTGGAAGCGAAACAAGCGGGTATGTGGTTGGTATTACGCGGGACAGGCGTTTGATTGTGCGCATCGTTCGTAGCAAATGGGCAGAGTTAGCGTAATAGCGGAGGTGTGATGAGTATGTCATTTCTCAACATTGAACAAGTAGCACCCCGTGTATTGACAGGAATAGGCGAAACCGTTAACGTAGACGACTTCAACATCGTAACGGGTATTGGAAAATACAGAGGCTGTTTCGTTCGTATGCGCAAACGAAGTGGAGACGACACGAACCTGCCTTTTGATACCCTCTTTTTGGCTAACGGTGCGGGTTGGCGACCTACCGAAACGGCGGGTGGTTTCAGCTACAGCAACAAGCCGTTTGGCATTATCGGCAGTTACCCAGAGAAAATCAACGAACCCGACAGCGGTGGCATTCACGGCAAACTGACCATTCATCTTTTGGGTGGCAGACAGCCTATTTATGTAGGTTTCCGTTACGTAGACAACGATTATAACATCGTTCAGCCGACAGAAAGTTTAATAGGCAGACGGCTTTACATACACGGCAAACAGGTAAACGTTGGTGGAACCAACTATATCGTTCCAGTGGCTTCGCTAACGGCTGTTACTGGTGTAGACCCGTTTTATGTAGACGACGTTCTTTTGTCGGCAACACTGGTTAACGATTTGGTCGGTTCCCAGAGAGACTTAGGTTGGGTCGTTTTGGCTTTAGACCACAACTTTATCAGCGAACCGTATTGGTATTCGTAGTTTGTTTGTTGTTGTTTTGGTTTTCCGTTTGGGGTAGCCTGACGGCTACTCCAAACGTTGAAAAAATCGTCATTGTTAGGTATAATAATTACATGCGGGGGTGATATTGATAATGGCAAAGCAACCGCCTTTAGGCACAGGAGAAAGGTTTAAGCAGCTAACCGCCAAACTCAGGCGTCGTGGCGTAGACGACCCAGAGGCTTTAGCTGCGTGGATTGGCAGGAAAAAGTATGGCAAAAAGCGTTTCCAAGAGTTAGCCCAGAAGGGTCGGAAACGCTAAAATAGGGGGTGAAGATTTATGATAACAAGCGGACAGCTTAACTTGTTGCGTGTGGGTCTTACTGAAATCTTAATGCGTGAGTTTCAGAAGCCCAACATTTACGGTCGCATTTACGAGGTAGAAACATCGGACAAAGAATACGAGGAGTATCAGCACATTGTCGGTTTGCCTTCGCTTCCTGAATGGGACAGCGACGGCGCAGAGTTACCGTTTGTAACGGCTTCTAACGGTTACAAAGTGTTGTTTGTGCATAAGGATTACGGTTACGCTTGGGCGATTTCAAAGCGACTGATGCGTGGAGACCAGTATCAGGTTGTAAGCGGACGCCTGACGCGAACTGCTGTTAGGGCGTCTCAGAACACCATTGAACTGTTGACCACTGCTTTTTATGCTACTAATCCGACTTGGGTGGACGGGAAGCCGTTGTTTGCGACCGACCATCCGTTTGAGGGCGGAACTTATAGCAACCGACTGAATGCTGCTTTAGACGACATCTCTTTAGCTGAAGCCTTGAGACTGTTCCGCAGGGCTGTTGATTGGCGTGGCAACCCGATTATGATTGAACCTGCCGTTTTGATGGTTCCGCCTGAGTTGGAGGTGAGGGCAAAGGTTCTGGTAGGCAGCATGGCGTATCCGTCCGCTTCAGGTTCGCCGTTCCAAGCCAATGCGGGAACCGTTAACCCGTTTAAGGGCACTTTAGACGTCGTTGTCAATCCTTATTTGACCGACACCAACGACTGGTTCATCTTTGCGTCGCCTGAAATCGGTTCTCTGAAGTTCTTCTGGAGACAGAAGCCTGAAATCGTGACAGAAAGAGACTTCCGCACACAGGGCATTATGAATGCCATTACAATGGCGTTCAGCTTCGGTGCAGTAGACGTTCTCGGTATGGTAGGTTCCAGTGTGGCTTAGCGTTGACGGGGATGGCGGTCTAGAAAAACGATGAAAGGGGGAACTGGTAACAATGATAGAAAGCATTTACGAATGGGATTTTTCTTGGATAAGCGTTTTAGCTGGTGCTATCGGCGGTTTCGTCAACGCCGTAGTCTCCAGCGACGCTTTTGTTCTTCCGTCTGTTAGCGGACGCAAAATCTTTTGGGCGTCGTTAAAATCCGTGATTGTTGGTGCTTTCGTTGGTTTTGTGGTAAACACACATCCTGTTTTCTCTGCCCTCATGGGCTACAGTGGAACAGATGTGTTGCACATGGTGGAACGCAAAATCAGAAAGAGACTAAGCGACGGCGAAGCGGAGACTGACACCTATGCTTGAACGTCTTTTCAAAAAGCACCTTCGCAAATGGTTAGAAGAGAGGGCTTTACGGTTACCCGTGTCGGAACGAAAAAAAATAGCCCAGAGGCTTCGTGTGGACGAAGAGTTAGTCCAAGCCGTTGAAGAAGCCATTGTCATTGAAGTTATTCGCAGGTTAGATTTGTAACTGCCCCTGAGTTTTTCGTTTCGTTCCCCCTTTGAAGGGGGAACTTTTTTATTGTGGGTTTCGTCTAATAAACAAAACGCTTACAAAGAGAGGCGCAGTATGAAAGAGAGGACAGTTCTCAAAATACACATTAACCGTCAGTTGCCGAATGATTGGGGTTACGTTTCCGTTACAGTTGAAGAAGGGATATACGAAGACGACCGAAGAGTTCCGCTTGTTTACACCTTCATTTGCAAAAACCTAGAAGAAGCAAAGGCTTTGCGTAACGAGATACTTTCTCGTTACCCTGACGCCATAGAAGAAATCAGACAAGAAGTGAAGGGAGACCTGTAAAAATGAAAAACGCAACCGATTACTGCGACGTCTGTTGCAGGGAAGTGCCCAAAGCAGAGAAGCGCAAAGTAGCAGGCGTGGAGATGTCTTTTTGTCCTTACCACGTCAGGCGTTTCTTTGCTTTCCATCCGTTCATTTACATTGACGGATGGACTGGAACCGATGAAGACGTCGGCGAATTGAACGATAACGTCGTAGTGGTTTCGTGTCGTTCTACGCCGTTAGACGAAGCGTTTCCTGAAGAGTATTCGGCGATGCTTAGCGTTCTGCGTCATGCTTCAAGTGCCTTATATGGCGACCGCACAGAACGACGCGGAATGATTTACATCGTATTGAACTCACCACTCACAGTGTCGGCTTGGTATGGCGGTTTGCTTCCCGACCTGTCGCGTAATTTTGTGCGTCCTGCCGTTTGGGTGAACAGTTTAGACTACACCGTTCGCATAGGCGAAGCCGTTTTAGGCATACGAAAGTTCATCAACATGCAGAAAAACGCTTTTCCGCCGACGCAGGTGTTTCAGTTTAGGGGTAAGCCCAGCCCAAAGACGATGTTGAACATGGCATGGAACCTATGGCGCAGGCAACACGAAGCGTATTTATTACGCAGAAGCCAAGCCGAAGATTAGACACAAAACAGCAAAGGGGGTAAACGAAATGAAGTCTCTAAACAAACCTGAGGTTAACGTTACGCTAAAACCCGAAGAGTGTTCCGTTCATTTTAGCGACGGCACTTTGTTAACGGTTACTGTTGACGGCGCAATAAGTTTCAAAAACGCCGAAACGTCGTTTGCGTATGAACCGTCGCGTTTAAAAAAGAACCAGACCAGTCTAGAAAGCTTAGACGAAACCGTTTTTACTTCCAAAACGATAAATCTCAGGGAAGGTTTCTTTTTCAACATTCGGGTAGAAAAAACCGAAAGGCTAAGAGTAGACGTTTTCTTCTCTGAGGCAGACGAAGCTGGAACATTGGTTAGCGGTTGCTTCATCACAAAAGAAGCAACGTCTGCTAACGACTGGGCTGTGAGTTTCGTCAACAGCGACAGGTTCCTTATCAATCTGTCGGAAGTGTTGGTCACCGAATAAGCCAAACGCAACAGAAAGGGGGCAACTCCAATGCAACGACCGATGGAACTGACGCTGTTCCAAAACGACTGGGTGTTGAAGACCAACCATGTCGCTATTCGTTTCGGCAAAGACAGGGTGTTTTTTGAAGAGAACGGCGGAATAGAGATAACGGCAACGCCGTATGGTTTCGTAACAGACCCGCAGACGCTGTTGACGCAGACCTATGTGAAGAACGAAAACGAAAGCGCATGGTGGTGTCAGCTACACGAACAGCGTTTGCTTTTGCGTGTGGCGTTTCGTAGAAAGCCCTTAGGCAGGCGTTTTTACGAAATAGACGCTGTCGTTGAAAACGAAGGCAACGAAGAAGACGTTGCTTTTCGGTTGCGGTTAAAACTAAACAACAACGGCGACATTGATTACTTTTTTGTTTCCGACACACGTTTAGTTGACGATTTTCTGCGCAGGCTAATGTTGTTGCTGTTGTGGAAGCAACAGACTGTGCAGATGTCCAGTGTGTAACACACACACAATTACAGCAGAGGCGGAGACTGACGGATGCCGTCTCTGCTTTTTTTGTGTTTGTGGAAAGGCTGGAAAACCGTCGGAAGCGGGTTTTTATATTAATATAAGTGTAAGGTGCTTTACGGGTATTTATACTTGTTTTTGCCGTAAGGTCTAAAGAAGCCGTTCGTTTTGAGGCATAATAAGAATGGAAAACCAAAAACCAAAAGGGGGATACGAAAATGTTCGGACGTTTCTTCAAGCAAAAGCAAAACCAGTTAGACGCCTACGGTGTAATGTATCTGCATGTTCAGAAAGACGGTAAGCCGTTTTGCATTCTGAACATCGGGAATGCCTTATGCAGAGTGATAGGCGAAACTGGTTACGGAATTACGTTCGTTCCAAACGAAAGGCGTTTTTGTGTTTGGGGGACGCATGACTGGGACTTCGCTAATTTGGAACAGGAACAGAGGCTGTTGAGGCTTGAGAAGCAGTCAGCGTCCGTTGAAGCCGAAGAAGAAGCCGAAGAAGAACGAAGCCAACCCGACGTGTTTACCGTAGAAGAACACGGCACTGTCGTTCGGGTGCTTCTTTGGCGAAACGCCTCGTATGCTGTTGAGTTTCACAGCAACGAAAGGCACTGCCGTGTACAGTGGTGGAAAGAAGCAGAGGGTTTCGGTTACACAGCCAACCTGTTCGGCGACCCGTCCATTATACTGGAGTTTGCGGAACAGGCACTGAATACGGAACCGACGGGTGTGTTTTAGCGTCCCAAGAAGCGAAAACCAACGAAGAGGAGATGAACCAAACGATGAAAGGCTACTTGACTTTACACAAAGACGGTTGCCTCGTTCTGGTAGGCGACAGCAGCGTAAGGGTAGAAAACTCATTAGTTGGGTGCATCGTTACGCCAAGCAGGGGCTTAGCCAACGTTTGGTGTCCTGTTGAAGGCAACCGTTTGAGGTTTGAGGTTTTGCAGTTTGAACCCGTACCCTCCAAAAGCGTAGCAGAGGCGTTTGCAATTCAGCGTAACGAATGGACGCTTCAGCTTTACCTGTGGAGAGAAGAGGGTTCCTACGTGTTGGAACTCTGGTTAAACGACTTCTGCGTAGCTTCGTTGGAGTGGTGGAATAACGAAGACGGTGTAACGGCTTACGTAGAAGGCGTAGCGAAGGAGTTTATTCGCTTTGCCGAAACGATAGTCAGACAAAAGGGGGAAAACGAACGATGAAAACCACAATCCTTGAAGCGCATGGTGAAGTAGGCGACTTCATCTTTTGGTTTAACCTACTTTGCCAAAGGATTTACGAAGGCGGTGTTTTGCGTCTGAGGACTGAGATGGACGCGGAACCCGAAGCAACCATCGGAAAGTATGTGTTCGTAAACGACGGTAGCTGGGTGGAAGTCCCCGCGCTGTCGGTAGATTACCGTAACGGGTTTCTGCCGTTTGGTAGCTACGTGTTTTCTGTTGAAGGACACGGCTTTTCTGCGTCAGGTTGCGATTTTTACCTATACAGAGGTATCAGTTACCCCGAAGCCAAACAGCCGAAGCAGGAAGGCACTTTTCGGGTAAAGAACGACGCCAAGTTTTTGGTAGAAAAAGCAGCACAGGCTTGGCGAAAACTTGGCGGAACAGCGGAACTCAAAAAAGACCACAATGCTTTAGTGTGCGTAGGAAAAGAGGACGTCTGGGTTTCGCTGTATGCGTAGCGTCAGGGGATTGGGCGGTTTACGAAAAGCCCAATCTCCTTTTAAAAACCAGCAAAAAAGCCGAAAGAAAATCGCAACGTTGTGTGGTATAATCAAAACAGAAACGAAACCAAAGGAAGGAGTGCAAACCGATGAAAGACGCAACCGCGAAAAAAGTAACCGCTTTTAACGTCGTAGGCATTGACCCAAGCCGTTTCTGGGTAGACGGATACGGTTACTGGAGAGAGGACGAGAAGGTCTTTAAGGACGCAGTGTTGGTAACGCCTACGAAGGAAGACGCCTATTGGGTGTCTGTTACCTGTGGTCAAATCTGTTTCCTGCATGTGGACACGGAAAACAGCCCAAACGGCTACTTGTTAGAGGAAGAGGAGACAGTGCTAAGTGAACTTTTCGGAAGGGGGCTTATTACGGGTTACACCGTAATTACCAACCCTTCGCGGTTAGAAGGCATTCCAGAGTGCTTCAGTGTTCTCAGCCAAGAGGAAGCCGAAAAACTGGGCGTAGAGAAACAGAAACTGCGTCCAGTATACTACGAGTTTGTCTACACCAAAAGGAAGGAGTAACGAAAATGAAAACCATCGCAACAGAACCAACCAACCAGTTTAGCGTCGTTGGTGTTGACCCAACCCGATTTTTCTGGACAGACGGCATTGGGTTTTGGAGAGAGGACGGAAAAGTATTCCGCGATGACTTCATTGTCGCCCTGAACCAAAGAGATGCGTATTGGGTTGCCGTTTCGTGTGGACAGATATGCTTTTTGTATGTAGACTTCGCTTCTAAGCCAAACGGGTTTTTGCTGAAGGCTGAAGAAGAAGAACTGTCTACGCTGTTCCAAAACGGCAAAATCTCAGGGTATACCGTTTTGCAAAGAAACCCTGAGGGTGTTCCCCAGTGTTTTACCGTCGTTAGCCCAGAAGAGGCAGAAGAGTTAAACGTAGACAAAACCAAACTACAACCCGTGTATTACGAGTTTGTCTACGTGTAGTAAATAAGCGTAGAAGGGAAACGGAAAACCGCCGTTTCCCTTTCTACAGACAGAGAACCAACCAACCAAACAGCAAAGGGGGAAAAGAAAATGAACATCACCGAAGTCATGTCCTACAAGGCGTTTCCGCCTGAGTATGCAATCTCTTTTCTGCGAAAAATCCGACACTGTGTTCCGTTTGAAGCGGTTACCCAAGAGGGCTTTTGCCCTGTTGGAAGCTACTTGGTTCCGTTCGTTAATCGGTTGGGACAACCCGTAGCATGGATACCCTTTGGGGAAAACCAACCGAACAGCAAAAGCGTGTTCATTCGCATTCCGTATCCTGCAGACCCAACCAGAGTGTTTCGCGTCAACGAGGACGGCACTCTAGAAGTCGTTTGCAGAACGGCAAACGAAGACTGGTAAACCGTGAAGGAAGGAAGGTGAACTACAATGACTGTTACAATTTCTATAATTGCAACATTAGTTTTCCTTTTATGCGCTAAAGCGAAGGGGTTGGAACTGGATTGGTATATCCGCTGGAACATGGAAAACCTGCCTTTTACAGCAACGCTGTTGCTTTATCCACAAGCGGAAAGGCTTTGGCGATGGTTGCGGTTTTGGCTGTATGCGTAATATGACGTAAAGGCAAAAGAAAACGACAGAATAGACAAAACCGAAGCCAAAAGAGAAGCCAAAGAAGCGAAGAAAAACGAAAAGAAAAGAAAAGAAGAGTGAAGAGTGAAGAGAAGAGAGAAAGGAAAAGTCGCAAACCCGCGTGTTCGTTTCCGTCCCCCCCCCAACGGGTTTGCGTCTTTTTTTTTGTGTTTTTACGGTTTTGTAGGATTAAAGACAAACCAATCGGCGTTGCGGTATTGGTAAAAGCAATTACAAACCCAGCGACGTTACGGTGTTGGCGGGGCTAATGACAAACCAAGTAACGATGCGGGGTTGGTAAGACGAATGACGAACCCAGTCGCGTTACGGGGGTTAATGAAAGTAATGACAAATCAGGTAACGTTGCGGGTTTTGTGAGAGTAATGACAAAGCAGGTAACGGTGCGGGGTTAGTAAAAGTAATGACAAATCAAGTAACGGTGCGGGGGTTTGAAAAAGAAAAACAAATCAGGTGAAATTACTAGGTTGTCGCGGTCGGTTAGGCAATGTTGCGGGGTTGGTAAAAGTAATGACAAAGCAGGTGAAAATACGGGGTCGTCGCGGGGGTCTGTAGGGGGTGTGGGAAAGCTGGTAATTTCGCGGGGGCGTTCCGTTCCCGCATTCCGACCTCTTCCCCCTTTTTGGTTCTAAAAGCAAAAAATTGCATTTTATTATTATACACCGTTTTCTCCTTCGTTTATCAACAGCAAAGTCGGTTGGTGTATTTTTGTTGTTGTTGTTTTGTTTATTTGTTGTTACACAGCACCGCGTGTGCAGACCCAGAGGAGTGCTTGGAGTTTTCTTGGTTCCATTGGTTTTGTTGGGTCTACATACATTGCGTTTTTCATGATTTCTTCGCTAAAAGCCATTGGCACTCCGCCTTCTCTGAGTTTATCAACGTGTGCTTTATACAAATCCCAGAGTGCTTTTTTGTTTTTCCCTGTTAGGATTTCCTCTTTGCCGTGTTGGAATATTTCTTCTATTGCTACTTCCTTTTTTCCGTCAAACAGTTGTTTGAGTTCTTCGTTTTTCGCCGACTGTTGTATTTTTCGGTAAAACGGGTGTGTTGGCAGAATGAACACGTTGCCGTCTTGGTCATAGCGAATGTTCATAAAATGGCTTAAGGCGTTTTCTAGTTCTTTCAGCACCGTCGCCCCTGCTGGTTCCGTTCCTGCTTGGTAAACGCTATGCCACTCTTCACCAAACCGACGCAAATAGACCTTTGTGAGGTTAGTGAGACGCAACGCTTTTTCTTTGGTTGCTTCTGTTTGTTCAGACGCAAAGAACATGCGCTTTTGTTTCCATTCGTTGCGTATTTGGTTCAACGGAGTGTTTTCGGGTGCTGTTTTTATGGCATTAAACGTTGCCAAGTCGTGTTTTTCCATTTCAAAAACACCGATATTTTCTGTTTTTCGTTGATAGACTTTACCCGTTTCAAAATCTTTGACGGCGACGTTTACGGTTTTGTTTCGTTCGTCATAACTAAACTCCACGTCAAAGCCATACGGCAGCAATGCCTGTCGGTATTTTTGTTGAAGTGCATAAACACGTTCTTTGTTGGGCAGACCCGTATTGTTGACGCCTGTTTCTGCTTCGCGTAGCAGGTTATGGATGTTAGCGTTCATCCAGACATCATAGACCACCGACGGCAACAAAGAGGAACCCAAGCCCAGCCTATCTGCTAAAGTTTTGAACACGACGCTTAAGCCAAAAGATTTGACCTTTGTGGCTTCAGCACCGAAGTGTGTGATGTAGTAGTCTCGTAGTGCGTTGCCGAACACCGACTGTGCGCCGACGGGTGCTGTTTGAGTAGATTTCGCTTCAGCTAACGGCTTTTCTCCGTAGCGCAACTGTTTTTCGCGTTCAATAAACGCTTTACCCAAGTCTTCCAGCATGGTAAGCTTGGCTTTTTCAATAACCTCTGTTGTGTTGTTGTAAAACTGCATGAAATCGTCAAACGTCCATTTGGCTTGAACCGTTGGTTCTTTGGTAACAGGGTCTATGTCGCCCAGTTCTGGTGTAGCCAAAGCGTCAAGGTAAAGCAGAACGCCCTTTCGCAATTTGTTAAAGTCTATACCAGCCGTTTTAACGGTTATTTCTTGGTTTTCGCTTAGTTTAAATCTAACGTCCACCGCTTTGCTTCCTTTTGGTATGTTTAGGGTCGGCGGTTGTATTTCTGTGAAAACGTCGGTTGCTTTTGGGTTCTCTTTTTTCAGCACTTCGGTAAGAACGGTTTCTTGTTTTGTTTTTTGTTCTAATGTTTTTGCCTTTCTTTTTTCTTCTGTTGTTTCTTCGCTTCGGCGAAACTCAGCCCCGCTAAGCAGAAACCCTGTGCCTTTTTCCACCGAAAGCTTTTCGTCAATTTTGTTCAAAACAGCCCTGAACCACTTATGGTTTTCGGGTTGGACGATGTCCTCAACAAACTGAACAAACGTTTTGGGTTTGTTGTCTGTCGTTTTTATGTAATCTTCATAAACTTCCTTAAGGCTGTTCTCTGTAACGAGAACGCCAAGCAGCGTCATCAAAACGTTTTGTTTGACTGGAGTAGCAGGCGAAGTAATAGCCATCAGTCCGCCTGCGCCTACCATGCGTCGCATAAACAACGTTTCGTCTTCCCCGCCGATAAAAGCACCCGTTTGGTCGTATTGAATGCGCTTAATCAGCCCCTGCAGTGCTTTTTCAACGTTGTCATACCATGCGACGGCTTTCTTTTCGGCTTCTGTTAAATCTAAGCCGTCGGCTTTGGCTTTCTTTGTGGACGATTTTTCGGCTTCGTTGAAGGCATGAAGTTCCTGCGTTTCAGCCGTCGGCGTTTGCGCTTCCCTAAAGCTTTGGATAACGTCCTGTAATCGCAGTGCTTTGCCTGTCAAACGGTGCGACGCCACACCTGAACCAGCACCTGTTTTGGCTGAAGCGATGTCCTGAAGCATCTTGAAAGCCTGCTTCATGTCGTCGTCAGACAAATCAGCAGAAACGACCGTCTCCCAAAGCTTAGCCAAACCGCCGTCGGGTGACATGAAGTCGCCGTCGGTGACAAACGTCCAATTTTGTTTTAACGTTGTGTTGCCGTTCATCTGTTTTCTCCCCTTAGTCCGCGTTGTGCTATAGGAACGTTGCCCTGCGAAGGCACAAACTGTTTTTTGACGGTGTTAGACCAACGGTTAAAGGCTTCCAACAGCAACTGAGACGACGCCCCTTTGCTGGTTTGCATCATCAGGTTCTGGAACAACCGTTGTGCTTCGGCTAATTCAATGCCAAGCGGTTTGCCGTCTACGGTGTAACGCGGTGTGCGACCCATTTTGGCTAAAACCCACGAAGCCACAGCCACTGGGTCTACGCCGTTGGGCTTAATCAACAACGGCGGTTCCAAAGGAACGTTGCTTTCGTTCATGCGAATGGCGTCAACGTTGGTCTTCAACCAGTTCTGAATGACTTCGCGGTTGCCTGCTTTGACGGCGTCTAAAAGCTGTGCATACACGCGATTGACGTCGTCAATAGCGTCAACGCCTCTGTAAAACCTTTCGGCGGAAGTAACCAAAATGTTCAAAATGTCCCATTTGTCGGTGCGCTGACGGAAAGCACCGCGTTCGCGTAGCTGGTCGTAAATCATACTCATCGTTTCCATCTGTGCCCTGATGTATTCTCTGGGCAACGTAGGATTGAAGCCTACAGCTGGATTTAATAACATGTCGCTAACGTCTTTGTCAAGGTTGCGCAAACGAAAACCCGCGTCGTATAGTTCATGCGCCTTGAAACGCTGATGTTCGGCTTCACGCAGAAACGGTTCCATTGCTTCCTCTGCTTCACGTAGGTTGCCTGTTTTGTTTAAGACGTTGATATAAGCCTTTTTGGCTTCGCTTAGCAACCGTGAAGCGTTGCGCAGGTGCTGTTCTGCTTTGGTAACCATCAGTTTGTCGGGGTCAATGGTATACATAGACATCAACGCTTCCCACCAAGTGCTTTCGTTGTATTGCTTCAAGGCTTCCTCAACGTTGGTTTCGGCTTCCATGTCCTTAATATAGTTGCTGACGAGACGCTTTGGAACAATAGGAACGGGAACGTTATCGCCCAAATGCTGAACGATTTTCTTGATTTTCTCTTCTGGTGGGTCTGTTTTGCGGTAAATCTCTGCGCCTGTGAACAAATCGCGGTTCAACAAAATCTCAAAGAAAGTAGGCACTACCGTCCCCATACGGCTTCGGATTTCTTTGAGGTAAGTGTCTACGTCCAACATGTTGTTCGCTATTCGTTCCAACGGCAACAAAGCACCGAACGGCAAAAAGTAACTGAAATCAACGATTTTGATTTTGCCGTTTTTGTCTCGGTAACCGATGGCTAACGGGTTATCACGCAAATACCCCTTCAACACGTTGACGTCAGCCATCTGCTGAGGGTCGTCGGCGTTTGCTATTTTTTCACCCGTCGCCAAAGCATGGAACATGCGCTGTAAGAAAACGCTTCGCGACGTCCAGTCGGAAAGCAACACGTTGATGATTTTGGCTTCCCATGTGATGAACGGAAACAGACCTGTATACCGACGCAGAAAATGTATAGCAGGCGGAACGTCGTTGTAGTCTATCAAATACTTTTCAGCAACAGCAACGCGAATAGCCATGCTGTCCTTTGCTTTGCCTACAAAGAACCTTTCGTTCATGTTAAAGTTCTTTAATATCATTTCGGGTGGTGTGTCTTTAAAAACATCTTCCAGTGCATGAACAAAAGCTATTTTGCCTAAGGCTTCGCTGAGGCTTCTAAGCTGTTGCATCTGCTTAAAGAACGGCAACTGACCTATTTTGTAAAGCCAACGCTTGGGTGCAGAGGCTTCGGCTAAGCCCCACAGCACCTCGTGTTCTAGGTTTCCGATGGTGTCAGCAATAGTATAAGCCGACGGCGAAAACTTGGCGTATTCCTGAAAAACGATGTCGCCGTTGCGAATACTGCGCCAAGAGTTTAAATACCATTTCAGTATTTTGGGATACTGATAAGGTGCTAAATCCATGCCGAAAGCAACACTGCCTGCGTTGGAAACAAAATCGCGAACAATCGCCAACGGCGACCAGACCACCAGTGCTTTCTTGAGGTAGTTATTAAAAGCATCAAGCCAACCTTTCCACAGCCTGTCGTCGCCCTGCGTCAGACGATGTAGAACGTTGGAAATGTATTCTGTGGAATACAGCCCATCCAGTTGCGTTCCTGTGCCTTCAATACGCTTGAAAAGCGTCGCCGTCGGGGTTTCGCTGAAAAACTCAAAGCCTTTCATGTAGCGTGTTTGAGACAGTTCGTTCAATATGCGGTTGGCTTCGTGTAACACGGTGTCTTTACGCCACATTAAAGCACCGAAGTAACTAAATACGTCGTTGCGCAAACGACTTAGCATGTGGTTGTCTTCTTCTATGGAACGCAACGCGGTTATCATGTCGGCGATTTTGTCGGTGTTCTCTAAAGCATAGTGCAAATCCGAAGCCTCTTTAATCCTTCCTATGCTTTCAAGACGACCAGCATAGTCCGCCAACGCCTGTTTCCATGTGCCCCAGTTGAAAATCGTCGCTTCCAGCCCTTTTTCTGTTTCTGGAACAACCCCCAGCGTGGTGCTTATGATTTTTTGGACGTGTTTGTTGGCGTCTAAAACGGAAAACAAAATCTTTTCATCTAGACCCGAAGCAAAAGCAACGTCCCTCAGAAACTGAACGGCTTCGCGTTCGGTTTGCATGACAACGGGTCGCAAATAGTTGACGTCTCCGCCAACCCAACGCTGAACCTCTGAAGGCAGTTCGTTTAAGCTTTTGCCCTGTGCTTCAATGGCGTGTATGACACGGCTACGCAAAACGTCTTCAATGTGAACGGCAGAACCGCCAACATCACTCATGATGTTGTAAGCAAACTCTAACGAAGGCAAACTCAACAACGCGGAAAGCTTAGCGGTCTGCGTCGCTACGGCGTTGGAACACTTTGAAAGAAGCACCTCTAAGTCGCCAAGTCCGTTCCTTTCTAACATTGAACGCAAAGCACCTAACTCCATTTCAATGTTGTCTAACCGCTGACCCTGCATGGACTGCAAATGCTGTAGCACCTGCTTGGCGGTCTTTGGGTTCTCTAGTTTTTCTAGTGCATCAACAAGAACACCAAATGCGTCGTCGCCTTCCCGACCCAGTCGGTTGGCTAAAGCTTTGACGTTCACTCCGCGTGAACCCAAATAAATGGTTATCATGTCGGCAATGGCTTTGCGTTCAGACGGGTCTCCGCTTCGCAACATCAACGCCAACGAACGACCTAAGCGGTTCGCGACGTCGGGTCTGTAGGGCTTAATGATTTTCTCAATCAGCCTCTGTTCTTCTTCAGACAAATCAGGCGTTCGCCAATCGGTTTTGCTGAAGTCAACGCCTGATGTCCATATCCTTTGCACTTCGTCAACGGTTTTCGTTGGCGACAAGTAAAACTGCAGGAACAAATGCGGGTTATCCAAAACGCCGTCCAGCTGTTTGACAAAGGCGTCGTCAACGGTTTTGTCGCCAAGCACCAAATGGTAATCGCCGTTGATGATGGTTTGAATGACCTTCATGTCGGGTGCGTAACCGCGTTCGTTAGCCCATGCTTTGATGACTTCATAAGCCCTGTCGGGGTCGGCGTCGGCTTTTTGTAGTATTTCAATCACTTCGTCATTGAACGGCAAACCCGTCAAAGCGAACATGGACATAGCCAACGATTTGCGAACGCTTCTGTTGACGGTCTCTTTGGCTTCCTGTTCGCTTAAACCCAAATCCATGTATTGCTGTATGCGTTCTTCTATTTTCTTTCGCGTCTTTACCAGTCCGTCAACGGCGTCGCCGAAACGGCTATATAAGCCCTCTGGGTCGTTCTCCAGCATTCTGCCAAAGCGACCAGTGCCGTTTAACAAAAACTCCTCTATGTCTGCTATGTTTTGCTTGGCTTGTTCTACCTGTGCGTTGCGAATGCGCTGTAACGGCGAAAGAACACGCATGAACTGAACGCCTTTTTCCGTAAGCGGAATACCGACGTTCTTTTCCAGCGTGGCTACGGCTTTTTCTGCCATTCTGCCCATCGGCGTTTTGGAGACAACGTTGGAAAGGCTTTTGATGCCCATGCCTGCTAAACGAAACTCCGCTTTGGGAACAACCCAAGCCACTTTGGAGACACCGTTAAACAAAGAATTGGGAATAGGCGTAACAACGTCCGTTCCATACAGAAAAGCGGAATACGCCTCTTCTGCCGTTGTGGCTTCGCTGACGGAAACCACTTCACGTCCTTCCATCTCCATCTGCTGACGAAACGCAGGAAGCATAGACGCCCTTACCTGAGAAACAAGCATAGCACCCGTCGCTTTGTCTCTAATATAAACGGTGCGTGTAGGGGCAATGCCCAAACCTTCGGCTGCCATATCAATCACCATAGAAAGAACACCAATGCGCTTCCAGTCCAACCATTTCAAATACTGCTTGGCGTAAAGGTCTTTTACCTGCACAGACCGTTCATCGCCTGTTGCCATTGCGCCGAGTTTCCCTAAGCCGAACCCCAAACCCGCTAAACCCCTACCTAAATCTACCCAAACGTCGCCGATAACGTCAAAAGCGTTAAGAACGGTATCCAACAAAACAGCACCCGTTGCTTTTAAAGCCGTCGCGGTGTCGTGAATGCTTTCTATGGTGTTGATGATGTCCATTTGACGGTTCCAGCGACGCTTGAAGGTTTCGCCTGCACCCGAAACGTCGCCCATCAACAGGTTGCCTAAAGCACCCGTTGCGCCTGTGAAACCGCCTGTGGTGGTTGCACCAATGTATCCTATGCCCTTCAAAAGCGTTTTCCAACCCTGTAGCCACAACGGCTGTTCTTTTTCTTCAGCCGTAGTGCTAAAAGAGAGTTCACCACGTCGCAGGGCTTCTTGGTAACGCCTCATGTTCTCTTCAAAGTAGTTGGGCATGAAAGACACCACCTCGTTGTTTTATTTTAACGGTTTCATTACCGTAGGTTCCTTTTGTTGGGTCATTCTCCACCACATAGACTTGGCTATCTCTTTGTTACCTGTAACCTTTGTGCCGTAGTTGATGACGAACCGATAAACCTCTTCTTCTGTAGCAGGTCGCCCCAGTGCTTCGGAAGCCAATGCCTGTGCGCCTTTAAACCAACTCCTTCGCATGGTTTCGTTGGTTGCGTATTCGTTGAACAAATACGTGATGTTCGGCGAAACCTTCTTGGTAGACATTAAGGTGTATAAGCCACTCAATGTGTAAAACGTGGATATTTGGGGGTCATAACCCAAATCTTTTATGGTTTTTGTTACGTGTTGGTCTATATCCAAAAAGGCTTTCTTTAATTCTTTTGGTTCGGGGACAACGTCGCCTGTTAACGCTTTGTGGATAAGCGACACGTCGCTTACTGTGTCAAATAAAACCCTTTTTCTTAAAGCCTCTGCCTGCGCTTCCTTTTGTGCCTGTTCTGCCTGTTTCATTCCCAAAAGCTTGGCATCCAAAGAAGCCTTAAACGCCAATACGCTTTTTTCTAGTGCAGTCTGTTTTTCCATTAAGCCAATACGTAAATTGTATTCTGCTTTGTTGTTGTTGGCTTGTAAAAGAAACAACGACATGGCTTCGTCGTTTGTGAAAACGCTTTCTAAACCGTTGGCTTTTAATATGCGTTCCACGTCCCTTTTCGTTGGCGGATTGACGTCTTTCCAGCTACCAACAACAGTTTGAAGCATTGAATAAAACTTCGTTTTGGATAACAAACGGGTGTCGTTCGGGTCTAAACCTTTAGCCCACTCCGAAATGGCAGGGTTAGGGTTCTTTTGCAAAAACTCAACGCTTCTTTTGGGGTCGCCGAACATCTGAACGGTTTCGCCAAGCAACGTAAGCAAATAGCCCTGCATTTGTAAACCCAACATCTGCCTGCGGTCTGCGCTTTCTTCTCGTCTAATCTCCAATTCGGCTTTTTGGATTTCCTGCATGATGGTATAATGCCTTTCCATAAAAGCCTGTTGCTTTTCGGAAAGTTCCATCTGCCTCTTGGACATCTCCATCTGGAAGGCTTTGTATTTTTCTTCTAGTTCTCTCTGCTTTATGCCTTCCAAAAACTGCGCCAACACCACAGACTGCTGTTGTTCCAGTCTGCGCTGTTCCTCTTGTTCTTGGCGTTGGCGCATTCTGCCTTCCAAATAGCCTTTTAGAAAATGAACAAGCGTAACGTCCGCCATGTTGGTCACCACCGATTTTGCAACATCATGGCTATCAGAAACCCTAACAGCCTCTCTGGGTCTGTTAAATCAAACATGTCGGGATTGAAACCGCCGAAAAGTTTCTTTCGTTTCTTTGCGTTCTCCCCTGCAACGTTGACGCCTTTAGCACCGCTTAATGCGCCCTGTGCTGTGCGCATAAAGTCCACGTTGTTCGTTGCCCTTTGACGCAACAGTTCTTGAATAACGTCGTCAGCAGAAAGAGAAACAGGCTTCAGGTCAAACACTTTAACCACTCCTCATCATGGAGAGAATAAGCAAAATAGGCAGGTATTTTTCTAAAGCGTCTTTTTTGGTGTCCTCTTCTTCTAATAAGCCGTAACCGATTGTTCTAAAGTCTTCAACGTCCTCAGGATTTAAACGTTTCGCCATGCGTTCTATCAAAACAGGCAACGCCTTTTGTCTTTGGTTGGCAGGCAAAACGCCCAACATCATACGCAGACGCGAAACGCCTTCGTCAAAGCTTATCGTTGGCGTCGGCGTTTCAACGGAAGCCGTTGGCGTCGGCGTCGGTGATGGCGTTGACTTTGGTGCGTTGGCTTTTGATTTCTCTTCTAAGAGTTTCGTGATTTCCGCAAAAGGCTTTTCGCCCAGTTTCTTCGTGGCACTGGTTCTTAAAAGACTTTCAAGCCTGCCCATTGGAGTGGCATTTAAAAGGTCACCTGCAGTAAGGATTGAAGCTTTGTTTTCGTTCATGTCCATTTCACCCCCTACTTTTGCTACCTGCGTTGGTTAAAAAACAACATGCCTAACGTGGAAGCCAACTGTGCATTCATGGCGTCGCGTTGTGCCCTTATCTGTTCCTCTAAAGCCCTCTGCTGTTGAGAAAGACCTACCGCTTGGCTGTAACCGCCGACGCCTGTATTCAGCAGATTACCAACCAAACCAGACAAACCAGAAAGCGCAGTCATAGGTGCAGAAGAGTAACCAATCAAAGAACCAATAGCATTCGTTGCCTGTATTTGCTGGTTCAGTTTGGCTTGTCTCATCTGTTCCCTGACGTTGAAATACTGTTCTTCGCTGTTAGCCTTCGCAATGGCTTCTGCCATAGCAGGAGAAAGACCCGCATTTACCAGCCTTCCAACGGTAGCCCTTTCGCTTTCTTCTGCGGTTTTCAGGGTTTCGCGAACAGGCAAAAACGGCGTCTCTAAAACCTTTGCTAAGTTACCAACGGCTTCTTTGTAAGCACTGTAGCTTTCAAGATACCGCGTTCTTTCTTCTTCTGCTTCTCGTTTCAACAAGGGGATAAGCTGTTCGGCTTCCTCAAGACCGCGACCCATTGCCCTACCCATCAATTGACGCAAATAAACAAGGTTCGGGTCTTCTTGTGGTCTCCTTCTTCGGCGACCGAAAATACCACCAAGAAGGTTGCCCAAAAACTGTGAACCAAAGTTTATAGCTATGCCTTCAAGAACACCTGTCATAACCACCACCCCCCCGCTATAGGTTATTTAATATGGTCATTGCTTCAGACAGCGTCAAATAGTTCTTTGTTTCATAAACGATTTCGCGTCCAACGGTTGCTTCTCCGCTGCTTGACCATCTATAAGCTGTGTTGTCCCATGCGTATGTTTCAACAGTTGGATTGACTAACACACGTTTTCTTTCTTCTTTCCGCTTTTCAGCTTCGGTGTAAAGCGCATTGAAAACCGTTTGTTTGCCACGCTGTTTTACTTTTAACGCCAAAAGGTCTTGTAACGTAGCAGGCGGTGTTTCGCCTAATAAGTCTATCATCACAAAGGTGTTTTTGTCAAGTTCTGGTAGCGTGTCTAACGAGAAAATATAAACAGGCGGTGGCGTTTTTATTTGCATCATTTCTTCTGCTGTGCCTACAGGTTCCAAAGCCTCAATGGCATCCACCCAAAGTTGTGGTAACAAACCGTAGTTAATGGTGTCACCGCTTCTTGTTCCAACAACGAAAACATGCAATTCCAACCACGCATAATCACTCATATGCCACCTTTGGTTTTTTTCGTAGTTAAACAAACCAATCGCCCCTTGATGCGGGTTTCGTTGACCGCTTCCAGATATGGATAACCAGTGCGCCCAGTTCTTTGCGTATGTCGTTCTAAAAAGACCAAGAAAAACACAGCGATACAACTCAGGTTTTTGGTTTATCGTGTTGTTTCTTAGTTCTTCTAGAAACGCTTCTCCACTCAAGACATCGGTTCCCCACACATTGGGGTTTCCGCCTGTGTCGCGACACCTTTCAAAAAAAGTAACGGTCTGGTCGCCTACGGTTTGAGTAAAAACCTGCCTTTCTGCTAACATAATCAACAGCTGTCGCTGAAAAGCCAAAGGCTTAGAAAGAAAGTGAGAGTGAACCGCTAATACGCCAATGCGTTCTGAACCGTAAACGGAAGTAAATACTTCGCCACGTGGAAACCCGTCCAAGACGTTAAAAACCTCTTGTCTGATGTTGCTTCTCTCCGTGTCCGTTAAAGGCATAAAACATCACCCCTTTTAAAACAGCATTAAAGCACAGGCTGTCCAACATGGATAAACCAGTCCGCTTTCGGACGAATAACGCCTTGTTACCGTAATCGTTGAACTGCTTTTTATTTGAATAGTTCCGTAACCCACTCCCGCACCGTCGGTTGCTACAACAAAGTCGTAGGTATTATCGGTAATTATCCTAAAATGTAACTCTTTGTTGTGTTGGTTGCTTATTACAGAAAACAGCAGGTTATAAATCTTTTTGTCGTCTCCCCCTGCTGTCATACCAAACGTTGCCGAAGCGTCATTTGACGGTAAAGTCGTTGCGTCAAACAACAATCTGCGTATTAGCCCACTGTTGGTTACCACTACGTAAACGGTTCCGCCACCCGTCCTTGAAGAATAAACGGCTTCGGGTTCGGGAAACAAAAAGACACCGCCGACAGAACCCTCAGTAGAAGCCCTTATGCTTCCTTTGGCTGGTGGGTTGTCTATCCGTTGCCAACCGTCTTTGTAAATGTATAAGCCGTCGCACCAGACCACGTCGCCGTTGGAAGCAGAAGAAGGCAAACTGTCCACAACAGGTATTGAAACAACAAGAGGCTTTTCTTCTTGTTCCCAGTGCTTTTTTCTTTTTTGAAGCGTCTCCTGTTGGGGCTTTGGCTTCCAAACGCCAACGTTTAGAAAGTCCACGCTGCTGTCGAGTTTCTCTGGGTGTTGAACGATTTTACTCATACTCTCCACCCCGTTTCGTGTATATTGTGGATGTCGCCGTATTTCTCCATGTCCACCCAAAGATTTAAAAGCCTCACTCTAGGCGAAACAACGGTTCTGATGTCTTCGTCCATCTCTGAAGGTAAAGAGGCTTCGTAATCGTTGGATAGAACAAAACGTAACCTTACCAACAATTCTTCTGTTATAATGTGCGGTAAGTGGAAAATATGGTCGCCGTTACCAACCTCTTCTAACACTTCGTAGTCAGGTTCGTCAAGTTCGTCCTTCGGCATGTTGCCCTTTTTGTATACCCTTAAGGTAGTCATAACGCCATCAGAAGCGTTCGTGGATAAACGGATTTTGATGGCTTTGTATAAACCTAAACCGCCCTCTGGTGGCTTTATCGGCGGAAAAACGATGTCCATGATGTTTCCGCCCTCATGCACCAACAGCCCAACGGCGTTACCAGCAGAAAGCAAACCGCCGTCTAGGAACATACTCGTCGGCAGACGCACTACAGCCATGTTTATTCACCCCACGCGAATACTCGTAAACGGTCGTGTAAGCCACTGACGTTGCCGTCTTGGCTTACTCTAAAGTATCTGCCGTCCTGAAGAACGATGTCTACGTAATCCCTAAACACACGAACATAAGTAGGTTGTGTCGTTAGCCTTCTGCCTTCTATTATATCAAGATTTATCGGCAACTGCAACAACTCTTCGTTGGTCGTAAACAGAAAAGCACCACGCCACGAAACGATAATTAAACCAATTCTGGTTTTTCTAACACCAGTCCGCGACGATGGCAATGGTAGAGAAATGGGCTGAAGCAGAAAACCACCTTCGGTTTCAAACAAACGATACCAATTAAAACGTGTTTGCACCAAAAAATGACTGCCCCATCGGAATATGTTTTCCACTGTGCTGTCAAGAACAAAAACAGGCGTGTCCGCGTCCATCCAGAACGGTCTCAACGGTTCGCTGATAACGATTTTGTTGTCCATACCGTAAATCACTCGTCCGTTGCTACTGTTTAAAGCCGTAACAGGGTCTGTAGGAATAGGCACAACGTCTGGTAACACGTCGTTGCTGATAAAGTCAGCAGGCGTGGTGTCCTGAAACGACGTCATCGTCCACCAGTCGCTGACGTTGACCTCTGCGATTTTGGTGTAAACACCGATTATTTCCGTCCAACGGTAAATGTAGACTTTGTCTATACTGGTAGGTGCGCTTCCGCTGACGTTGGGATGTAAATAAATCGCAAAATCTTTTTCTTTGTTTGAACCCGAAGACACAACGTAAGGAGTATAAAAACCAAAACAGCCCACTGGGTCTGATGGCGGAGAAAGAAAACCCAAATCCGTTTTAGCAAAAACCACTCTGTAACGATACTCTATCGGCGGTTCTGAATGAAAAATCGCACTGCTTACCGAAGGCTTTGGCGGTTTGCTTAAAATCGTGTTTTGTATGGTGTGAACCGTTGCGCCGTCAAAGAAGCGTCGGTCGGTTCCAAATATCATGATGCCTATGTTTCTGTTCAGAGAATAAGCCAAAAGCCGATAAGGCTGTGTCGCACCGCTGATGTTTATGACCTCGTCGCCGTTCGGCACATAGCCAACAACGTCCGTCTCTGTAGCAAAAGCCGTTACAACGGTTTTGTCCTCTCTGCCGTTGATGTAGCCTGCGGAACGAACGACGTCGTAACACTGTTTTGACGTTAAAAAGAAAACAGGAACACCGCTTACAAACAACATGCCAAGCGGGATTTCTATGTCTTCAATAACCCCGTTTTTCCACACGGCATTTTGCATTCGCCACGCTTTGTCTTTTAGTTCATGCGGAGAAGCCGACGCACCTATACCTGTCGGTAAACTCACCTCATACCACATTCGGCATCACCCCTTAGACATTGTCCACACCGTAATCGTAGTATTCGTCTATGCCAAGCCATAAACCTATTAAAAAAACATAAGGTTGTGGTGAACCGTTTATTGCAACGACACGCAAAGCATACAACCAGAAACCACCCCGCGTTGCTTCCACTTGGATTTTGGCAGTGGAAATCTCAGAACCAGTAAGGTTAATTACATAATCGTCCACAACGACTGTCTCTGCGCCTGTGTATGGGTTTATGCGAACGACGTCAAATACAATGCTACCAGAACCTACTGAATACAAAACCACATCCAAAAACATGCGTCTATAGTTTCGCGTTTTGGAACCGAACAAACGCGGAATGACTTGAAACCTAAGGTCTTGGTAGTTAATCAAACTGATGGCTTTAAACCCTACATAATACGATGTATTTAATCCCAGATACGATGGAGTGCCACCCGACGCTGTCATTAGGCTGGGGAAAATATCTATCTTTGAAGGAATGTAACCGAACGGATACCCACCCGCAAAGCCACCTGCGCAGTCGTATTCCTTCTTTCGCGGAAAAACGTAACTGCCTTCGTTCGTTGGAACAGAGGAAGGCAAAGCAAAGCCCTGCTGTTGCGTTCTAATGACGTTGGCGTTTGTGCCTGCCGTAACGTCCATGCCAACATTGTCAAACCAGTAAACGTCGGTGGCAGTGTCAGGGTTTAAATAAGAAGCAATAGCACCGCCACGACGGAAATAGTAGTTGCCAATCACTTGATAGCTATGTTTGGTTCCGTCATAGTAACCGTATTTGCCTAAAGCGTGATACACACCGTAACGGGTATTGATGAAATAGTTGTTCATGATGATGGGTTCAAACTTTTGGGCAGGCAACGTCGTTGACGCTGCATCCATTAAAACACCGACGCCTTTACGTTTGTTGTCAAACGTGTTGTAAATAGTCCACTGCGACGGACTTAAAAGCCTCTCTGGGTCGCAATCAATGATGACGTTGCCGTTCACAAAGACGCGATACGCAAACAGGTTCGTTGTTCCGCCGATGAGAAACATAATACCATTGAGTAGTCTGCGCATAATGACGTTGTTCGCTATCACAATGTTTAAGGGGTCATCTAAGGTTTGGTTGCGTGTGTAAGAAGACCATGCGTCGTATAAATGAACCACTATCCCTGCGCCATAATAGTTTGCTTGGAGTTGACCAAACTCGTAAACACCGTCGTTGTCCCAAGACTGTTCGTAATCGTGATAAATCAGGTTATTCACCACAAAAGTGTGTCCAGTTGGTAATAAACGCATACATCTGTTAAAACAGTTCCTGATGACGTTGTTTGCTATCAGCACTGAAGGCACAACGGTGTTACTAGGATTAAAACCGTCGTCGCCACAAAAAACCAAACCCGCGTTCTCTACATGATTGTCTGTAACAACGCATTGTTTCGGGTTTTGTATTGTTAAGAAAATCAAATAGGAGTTTTTTGTGCCACCTGTGTAGTAAAAACGGTTATTGCTTATAATCGCCGAATAGTAACCGCGAAGGCGAACATAATCATCAAAGTCAAACGATGTGTAGCTTTTGTTCTGTTCAAAATGACAGCCCATTACCACAACGGTTCCCCAAAACGACGAATTATGTTGAAAAACAAAAACCCTCATACCATTGACAAACCTAGAGTTTATGAAGCAGACAAACCTATATCGCTGTATGTTTGCTAACCAAAACCTTCTTCCGCTTCCGTTGCCCTTGATTTCACAATTGTAAAGCACAAAGTAGTTGTTTGCACCGTTGGTTTCTGTGCCGTCGGCAAAAACAATACTAACGTCAGAGGACGGGTTGGCTGTGCTTTGGGAAATGTCAAAGACGGTGTTGTAAGCAAAAAGAGAACCGTAACAACCAATAAAGGTTGCCGTATTTGAAGTCGCCTGTCTCCTGATAGTGCTGTTGAAGAAAAAGAAACGAAGCAACCCATTACCTGTGCTGTTGCTTCCTACAAACATGCCGTTCGGAGTGGCATTAACGTTGTCGCATAACAAAAGACCTCCAACATTGAAGAGAAAAGAGAAGTCTCCCGTATTGGTAAACGAACAGTCTTTTAAAACAACCGTTCCGTTCTCTGCCCTAAAATGTTGGCTTAGCGTAATGCTGCAGTTCCTGAAAACAATCGTTGGCGTGTTTGTGCCGTTTGCGTCGTTTACTGTTCCTGTGAAAGTAACGTTTACGTTTTCTAGTATGACGGTTCCATACCAGCCTCCACCTGCTACCGTTAGGTTAGGACGTCCGCCAAGTCCACGTATGATGACCTGTCTGTTGGAAGCAATCGTTATGTTTGGAAGCGTGTAATCAACACCCGACCTTAAAAGTATTTCTACGTTGTTAATGCCCTTTGACCACAGGTCGTTTAAGGCGTCGGCTAAGTTGGCATACTCTGCGCCGTTGACGACGTAAAACTTACCAAGCACCTTTAATTGATTGATTTTCTCAAAAGCGTCGTCAATGTAGTTTTCTAGTTCCTGCATTGGGAGAAGCCGTATGCCTGCTTCTACCGTCAGGTCAGGAAACTGTAGGTCTAAAGGAGACCAAGTGCCCATAGGCTATCTCCCCATGTTAATGGTGGTCTGCGTAGCGAAGCCACGCACCTGTCGGTCTATCTGTTGCTGGAGATTTTGCAATTCAAGCTGGAATAACGGCATATACGACTGAACGCGAACCGTTGCTTCTTCACTACCCAACGACGCCAACACCTTAATTGAAGCCAAGTAAATAACAACGATTTCTCTGTTCTCTAGGTTGCGTATAGTGTCGTTGCTACTCACAAGAGGCGGTGGCGTCGTGAAACCCGCAACGAAGAGGTTCCCATAGCCCCTCACGGGGTTGCGGTTCAATATGATGGTTTTGCCCTGACGTAACGCCCTTGTGGGTCTAGTGTTGTCGTCGGGAACGCCGATGTCAAACATGGCGTTTGCTGGTATGATTTCTAAGCGGTTCCACCATTCTCCGCTTGACCAGACGCGAACGGGAGTGTTCCCTGTCCACGACTGAACCGTTCCGTATACTCCGCGTGTTACACCCGTGAGGCTGTTAGACGACTTTCCAGTATAACGAACGATTTCCCAATTCGTCATGTTACCTATAACCGCGTAACCTGACGCAGGAAAAACCGACGCATTCTGAAGCGGAATGGCGGTGGCGTTGGCGTCAATACCAGAAGCCAACCTATCGCCTGCCAAAGGATAATAGTAGACCGCAAAGAAATCAATCATGTTCTCTGACGTTGTGTAAACATTTGACGCCGTTGTGTCAATTGCTTCATAGTAAATGTCAAAAGGAGACAAAATGCTTAGTTCTTGTATGGCTTCGTTGATAAACTGTCCTATCTGGTCATCAGTGTAAGGCACTGTGCTGTTAAGACGAGTAAGCCTTCTTACAGCCGTTATAATATCTGCCCTCGTTAGTGCCATAGTTCCACCCCCTCAAACAAAACCTGTTGCCTCTCTTCAAGTATAAGTCGCTTCGCTGTGTCCCGCGTTAGGTCGTCTGTTTTCATGACGGTTTCAAACCTGCGCAACACGGCGAACAGCTTCAACATGTTTTCTATCCTCTGGGTTTCGTCGTTTTCGGGTATCTTCTCTGGTTCCCTTATGCCGTCATACCAACGCTTTGGGTAGGTCTCCAGTTTGTATTTGGAAAACTCTGTGCATTTGTACAAAATCGCTTTTCTTGGTAAGCCATCCATCAGATGCCCAATGACGTCGTCTACCAACTCTTTGTAAAGCAGGTTGTCGCGTCTGGTCTTCAGACCGCCTTTAATGATAGTTTTTCCGTTCTTTCGTAAAACATAGTTCTTCTTCTTCACGAACAAACCGTCGTCATAAAAAGTATACTCCAAAGGCAACGGAAAGTCAAGTTTGATTTCTTCTATGCGAACATCCTTAGGCGTCAGGTCTGAAGCCGTAAAGTAAACGCCATCGGTATCCACTTCAATGACACTGAAACCGCGTCTTTCCAGTTCGTTGCATAAGGACTTCACGGTTTCGCGTCCGCGTCGTGTTATCTCTTCGGCGGAAGCGGGGTCGCTGAAACGAAACGTTGCGCCTAAGAAGCCGTAAAAGCTGTTGATAAGGATTTTTAAAGCCATCTGGGTCTTCTCTGCCTCTTTGTCGCCCCGTTTGGCTTTTTCTTTTTCTTTCAGTCGCCAATCCAACATAAAGCGAACGACACGAGAAAAAACGCCGTGTTTATCCCAATAGGGCTTTATGTCTAACATGAGATGCGGATACATGGAAACCACATCCAAATGACCAACAGGTTTGAAATAACCATAACGCCTTATCTCTACGTGTCCGCCTTCGTATTCTTTTTTCGTCGGTTGCTTCGGCGGAGACATAAACGGAAGCATTAATGAAGTGAAAAGCGTGTTCACCACCATGCCGTTACCCAATAGCGGGTTGTAAGGCACAGAAACGATTTTCACCAAAGCGTCCCAGTGCGCTACGGAAAACCTGTAAAGCCTATAGGTTGCTTCCAAGTCGTTCTTCAAATATTCCTTTTTGTCTTTGGCGGTTTCGTAATTGCCCCAATCCTGCATACCAAGCCAACTTACTGCTAACGACTTTAGGTTAAAGCTTTCGCTATGGTAACCAAAGCCGTCCAAACGCTGCGCCAAAATGTATGTGTCCCAGACAGGCGTGTCGCGGTAAAAATACACCACGATTTCTTTTTGTTCGCTGCCCACCCTGACGTTAGCGGTTTCGCCCCTAAACAACGGAACCATGCCGTAAAGCTTCATTCTTTCGTTGATGAAAGGACAGTCAAACTTGTAAACGTTATGCCCTACGATGGCGTCAGGAGAAAACGTCTGTAACTCCGCTTTCAGTGCCTCTAAAACCTCTTTTTCTTCGCCTTCCAAAATGACAAATCGGTTTTCGTCTGTGTGTAAAAGCAAACCAACCAAAAGGATTTTATCGTGTTCGCTTTCTAAACCTTCGGTCTCTATGTCAAGCACCGCTACGCGAAACGGCGGAGTAGCCCTTATGCCTGTGCGTAACAGTTCGCCGACGCCGTCGGGTAAAAAGCCCTCGTGGCTTGGCACAAGCGACAGCCCAGTGTCGTATGTGCAGACGGCGTGTTGGGCTTCATTCGGTCTCTTCAAAGCATAGTTCGTCTTCGGCAGATAGACTTTCCAATCTTTGCCACAAATGATGTTCTTCAAAGCCATCACCTTCTTTCGTTGTCTGAACGGCAGGACAATAGTCCCACATGGCGCACCTGTTGGGGTGGCAGGTGCTTCCGCGTTTTGGACGGAAACCCGCAAAGTTCTGTTCGCCTATTCGTTCGGCTAACCAACGCATTTCGCCTAGTAAGCGTCTCAGCGTGGCGTTGTTCGGTTCTATTTCAACGGTTCTTTTTTCTACGTCGCCGTTGGGTTCAAAGAACAGAAAAGAAACCGTGTTTGCTTCAAATAAATAAGAATAAACCATCAGCTGGTTGTAGTTGTAACGATGCTTTTTTCTCGTGAACTTCAAATCCATGACTTCGCGTTTGCCGTTTTTCTCTATGAACACATCGCAAACACCACGCAACAACACGTTCTCTGCGATGGGCTTCTCTTTTTCGTATTCTCTTCTAAAAACGTCTACTTTCTCTGCTGGAACGACACGAAGCAGGCTGGTTTGCCATTGTTTAATTGGTTGCGCTTCCCAAGCTTTGACGCCTGTTTCTAAATCAAAAACGGCTTCGCGTCCACGAGTGATTTTCTCTATGACGTCAATCAACACAAACGGTTCTTCTTCAAAACCGAATTGACGACCTATTGTTCTTTCAAAATACTCATGACACAAAAGACCGACAAATTGCGGTAAAAAAAGTTTACCGCTGTAACCAAAATGTTCCATCAACGCCACACGAAGCGGACACTGATGGTAGTTCTCTAGTTTGTAAAAAGCGATTTTATTCATCTGTTTTTTTCGCCTTTTGTTCTTTCTCTGTAACGGCTTCTTCTATTCTGCCGTAGACGTGAAAATACATGCCGATGACGTCAATGACGTGTTCCGACGGCGTGTAACGCTTGAAGCCCAGCTTTTTGTAATCCACACCTGCCCTTAAAGCCCAGTTTGACGGATGCACCCAACGTGTGGTGATGCCGTAGCCCTTCAGGTAACCACTCACAAACCCACAAGCACCCGCTAACCTGATGTTAGGGTAAACGGGTTCCTCAATAACGGCTTCGTCTTCTTCGTGTGGATTTGTGTTCGCGAAGATGAACTTCTGAATAAAGTCGCAAACTTCGCCGTTTGTGCCGTAAACGGAATAGCAGTGCAGTCCGTTTTTTGTAGAAAACAGAATGCCCCAAGTGCCCCTATAAGCCTTTTTTTCGTTGCCTTCTCTCCAGTCCGTCGCAGCAGGGTCTATACATATCGCACCTGCTTTCGGCGGGTTGCATTTGATGAAATAGCTTTCTCTGATTTTCATAAGACGAACCCCCTTTTTGAAAGGGGACGGCAGACGTCTGCCGTCCCGCTAAGCTGTGCGAAACTTAACTACCTGTTCCCAAGTAGTTTATCAAGGAACGCCTTCACTTTCGGCTTGTCTATTTCGCCTTCGGCTTCAGGCGTGGTGTTCCGCATGTAGACCAACGCCTGTTTCCGCGTAACGCCTATCTCTTCTACGAAGGCGTCTATGGCTTCTTCTTTGGTCTCTACGCCGAAATAGTCCAGCCAACCGTCTTTGATGTCGGCGTCTGCGCTACTTCGCGTAGTAACGGCTTCGGCGTCGGTTTGTTTTTTCGGCGGATAAAACAGCACTTCCATGCGTTCTTTTCCGTAAATGGACATGGCATGACGCAAAGCCTCTAACGGGTCGGCGTCGTAAATAATGCGTCCGCCTTCGTTTTTTCCGCTTAGGTGTATTCTTGGCAGATGGTAAAGGTAACGTCCGACGCCAAGATGACTAAGCAGACGGCGATACAAATCGGTAACGGCGGACTTCGGCGGTTCGGAAGCGTTAGCCGTAGCGTAACCCGCGTCGGCTACTTCGTAAGTCGTGATGCCGTCGCCGTCGGGTAAATCCAAACGCAACGAACCTAAAGCGCAAACGGCGTCGCCGATTTCCCTGATTTCGCTTACGACGAAGATGACCTTTGAACCAGCAGGAAGCGCAGACTGTAGGCGTTCTTCCATTTTGCGAAGGTCAACGTAATACGCCATCCAGAAACCGCTTTTGGTTCCAGTAACGATGCGATAGTCATGGTCTTCAATCGCAAACGGTTCGGACAGCGTTTGCACCAGTTCGTTCAGTTTGCTGTTCTGATTGATTGTGGTTTTGGTTGCCATTTTTTTGTTACCCCCTTTGTGATGTTTTTGGTTGTTTTATTTTTCGTCTCCGTTCATTCCTGAAAGCCGTTCTAGGCTTTGCTGTAGGTTGGCAGACATTTC
>Ga0308399_1000043_pt1 | contig 41058 bp, 40 predicted proteins | sample HotsprSampOS1260_FD_202367 | JGI IMG/M metagenome (GOLD analysis project Ga0308399, IMG submission 202367) | Hot spring phototrophic mat microbial communities from Octopus Spring, Yellowstone National Park, Wyoming, United States - 20060914_OS12-60 ... | reverse complement strand
GGAGCGGAGGGCTGAGAGGGGTCGCGGCAGCACGGGCTGAACTCAAGTAATCTGGCAGCCGCTCAAAATCTGTCAAATCTGTCTCCAATGAAACCAACCCAAGCTCAACTCGATGACGCGAAGATACTTGAAAAAAACAGAGCAACAGGATGGCGATTGCCCCTTTTTAGATGAAGGAAAAACCTCGATAAACCGGAAGAGCCGCAACTTAGATCGACAATTCCTGTTAACAGCGAGCTAAGAGCTTAACTTGCTCCCCAAGTCTCGGCACCAGCAAATTAAACAGCAGATAGATGTAAAGATTTATATCAAAATTCGAAACTTCTTTGCGCGACGTGGTACTCTAACTTGTAAAGTTAAGCTTGGGTTAAAGCTATCAAATGCCTAAAGCTAAAACTGCCTGCAAGTAAGTCCGTAAGTAAGTATTTTGTCTGGTCTTGGCTAAAGTTTCCCTCTGCCATACTGTTTGCAAATTTTTCTGACTGCAATTTAAGGTTCGGTTATCCCCTGACACCGACATGGTGCAAGACTTGCGCTCTTCATCGGGATCCCTGGAACAGTGCTTTGGCCAGATGCCACTCTTGGTCGGGTTCGACAGCCCCCTTGCCGAGGTTCTCTCCCTGTTGGCGCAAAAGAATGGCTCCCGGCCCTACGCCTTGGTGGTGGATGCAGGCCGAGTGGTGGACATTTTGACGGCTGTGGATTTGACACTCCCACCCAGGGGATTCTTACGCAGCCCAAAATGGACTCGCAAAGGCGCTGTCAAGACGCCCCTAGACAGTCCTTTGAGGCATAACCTCAAAGTTCTGCTTACTTCGGACTTAAGTTCCTCCAGGTTAGTTATTGCCGCGCGGGTTTTGCACCGCAGTAGGTTGTTTTCCTGGAGAAGCTCTGTACTAACTATAACAAAGAAGCAACTAAAGTGGCTCAAGGGCTTTTCCGCCCCGTCCTCAAGTACGGGGCTACCAAGCTATCCTTTTGTGTTGCGGTGGGTGGCCAGCGACCGATCTTGGCAGGGATCCACCCTGGCTGAGGCGATGACCGCCCCTGTTGTAACCTTGGCCGCCGGCGACTACCGGGATCCGCTGGCGTTAAGGATCCCCCTTTTGTCTATTGGCCCCCGGAGGAGATGGAGAAGATCGCCACCGCCTTCGCCCAGGGGCTGGCTCAGGGTCGGCCCCCGCAGGGTTGGGAGCTGACCTTTATGCGTCGCAACGGCGAGCGGTTTCCGGTGCGGATTTTGGATGCCCCCTGGCAGGATGCCCAGGGGAAGGTAATCGGCATTGCCAGCGTACAGGATTTGACCCAGGAAAAAGAGTTGCAGAACCCACAACAAAAACGGCAGCACTCGCTGCACGATCAGCCAGATCTGTTTCAAAACCTCTTTGAGCAAGCCCCGGTGGGCATGGCAGTTACGGATGCGGCGGGGCAGATCGTCAAGGTGAACGAGAGCTTTTGCCAGCTCACCGGCTACACCGAGGCCGAGCTCTTGAGCATGAATTACGCCGACCTCACCCACCCTGAGGATCTGCGGCAGGAGGCAATCTATGTCGAAGAAATACGAGCGGGCCGCCGCCGGGGCTACCGCATGGAAAAACGCTACATCCGCAAAAGCGGCGAGATCCTCTGGGTTGACCTCTCGTCTTTTGTGGCGGAGACTCCCGACAAACAAATCTACGGCATTGCCTCCATTGTCGATATTACCGAGCGCAAGCGAGCCCAGGAGCAGGCTCAACTGCAACTCCACCAAGCCCGGCTGCTCAACCGCATCGCCCAAGGGATCCGGCAATCGTTGCAGGTGGAGTCCATCCTGGGTTTTGCCGTAGAAGAAGTCCGCCGTTTGTTGGATGTGGAGCGGGTGGTGATCTACCGCTTTTTCCCCAATTGGGTGGGCGAGATCGCCATGCAATCGGTCAGCCGGCCAGAGTTGAGCCTGCTGGGCCTGGTTATCGAAGATCAATGCTTTGTTAGCCAGTGGCACCAGGCCTATCAGCAGGGCCGCATTTCGGCCATTGAAGATATCGACACCGCCCCCATCCAGCCCTGCCACCGCGAGCTGCTGGCCGGTTTGGGGGTGCGGGCCAACTTGGTGGTGCCCATTTTGCAGGCGGCTGGCCCTGACGGCAAAGACAGCGAGCCGGCCCGCCTCTGGGGGCTGTTGATCGCCCACCAGTGCAGCGCCCCCAAACAATGGGATCCCTGGATGCCGGATTTTTTGCGACAAATTGCCGATCAACTGGGGCTGGCGCTGCAACAGGCGGAGCTGTTTGAGCAACTCCAAGCTGCCAACGCCGAGCTGCGCTACCAGGTGGAGGTGCGCAATGCCGAGCTGGCCCAGCGGGTGAGATACGAGCAACTGCTGCGGCTGATTGGCGACAAGGTGCGCTCCAGCCTGGACGAACAGGAGATCTTGGCCACCGTGGTGCGGGAGCTCACCCAGGCTTTCCAACTGGGCGCCTGCGGTGTGGCCCTCATCCATCCGGAAACCCAGACCTACACGCTGGCCTACGAAGCGGCGGGATCCCTGCCCCCCCTGGGCAAGGTCACTCTGCCCTTGGATCCCGTGCTTTTGCGCCAGCTCCGCCAAGGCCAGACCCTCTACCTCAGCACGGATCACCCGCTGCGGGGGCGCTGTACCCTGCTTGCCTGCCCCCTGGTTGTAGAAGAGCAAGAAGGGCAGCTTGTCTCAGGCACCGGCTCGTTGCTGGGCTTTCTCAAGTTAGTTCGCCTGCCCCAGGAGGGCTTTACCGAGGCCGAGATCCACTTTGCCGAGCAGGTGGCCACCCAGTGCAGCATCGCCATTCGCCAGGCCCGCCTCTACCAGGAAACCCAGGCTCAGCTCCAGCAACTGCAGCAGCTCAACGAGCTCAAAGAAGAGTTTCTCAGCATGGTCTCCCACGAGCTGCGCACGCCTCTGACCAGCATGAAAATGGCCCTGAAAATGCTGGAGGTGCGCGGCCTTTCCGAGGCGCAGATCCCCTATTTCAACATCCTCAAACAGGAGTGGCAAAAAGAGCTGGACTTGGTCAACGACCTGCTGGACTTGCAGCGGCTAGAGGCCGGCAGCCGCAGTCTGGAGATCGCCCGCTTCGAGGTGCGCGAGTGGCTGGAAAAGCTGTTGCCGCCCTTTGCCCTGCGCTTTCAAGAGCGCCAGCTCACCTTTATCTCCTACCCCCCCTCTGAACCCATCTTGTTCAACACCGATGTGGGGCTGCTCACCCGCATCTTGAGCGAGTTGCTGGCCAACGCCGCCAAGTACACCCCTGCCGGCCAGCAGGTTCATCTGGAAGTGGCGGTCGATTCGTCGGGTCTCCATTTGCAGGTCACCAACACCGGTGTCGAGATCCCAGCGGAGCACCTGCCGCGCATCTTCGAGAAGTTCCACCGCATCCCGCACCTGGACTACGCCCACCAGGGGGGCACCGGCTTGGGCCTGCCGCTGGTGAAAAAGGCGGTGGAGCTGTTGCAAGGGATCCTGCAAGTGGAAAGCGGCGAGAACCGCACCCTGTTCGCGGTCAGCCTGCCGGATTTGGGCAGTTCCGCCCTCACCCCCAGCCCCTCTCCCTCAGGGAGAGGGGAGCTAGATGACCCTGGGCAGCGTTGCCGGTCAAACAGCCGCCATGGCTAGCCGTTGGCTAAGGACTCCGTCCCGCCGACGCGAGCGGCAGGAGGGGGTTCTTTTGCCGGCGAAGGGGGAGAGGAGAGCAGTTGCTGCTCCACCAGGCGGGCAAACTCCCGCTCGAAGCTCACCAGGGCGCGGTTGGTTTTGCCTCCCAGGTAGAGCCCTGCTTCCGTCTCCAGGGCCCAAACTTGGCTGTAGCTGAAATAGCTCATCGCCACCCCCAGCATCAGCAGCCCAAAGCCGAGATAGACCAGCGGGATCCCTGGGTCGGATTTAATCTGCAGACCGGTGGCGCCGATAACCTCGTCTAGGTGCAGGGTAAGACGGTTGGGGAAGCGCTGGGGGGCAACTTCGTCCAGGGCCAGGCTCATGCCCTGGCGCAGGGATCCTATCCACTGGCCTTGGGTGTCGTAGAGCAGGGCCGTCCCCTGCAAATCGGGCAACAACAGCGTCAGGCCCTCGCTTAGGTCTGGCCGGGTGGGGACAAAAGCGCCCCAGAGCTTGCTGCCCGCTTGGGTGGGCACCGGCACCACCGGGATTTGAAAGGGAGGGCTGTTGTTGAGGCGGATGCGGATGCTGTCGATGCTCCAATCAGCCTGGTAGAGGGTCACCCCCCGGTAGGAGAGGGGATGGTTGACGGAAATGGTCTGGCGTTTGACCTCCTGGCCCCCATCCAAAATCGAGAGATCTGAGTAAAACTGCTTCACCCGGCCATCAGGAGCATAGTCAATCCAGAAGCGGTTGACCCGAATTTGCCAGGTGGGTAGATGAGCCAGATCCCCTGCCCCGGTTACCTGTTCAATGGCGGCGACGCTGCCGCTGGGGATCAGCGCTTGGGCCTTGAAGCCGGCAAGGCTGCCCCAGATGGCCCCCAGCAGGATCAGCAGCAGGCTGACGTGCACCAGGATAGGCCCAAACCGCCCAATCAGACCCTTGCGGGCGTAAAGTCGGGATCCGTCCTGAAACACCGCATAGCCCCGCTGGCGCAGCCGCTGCGGCAGCCCCTGCAGGGAGCGTTGGGGCAGATAGGTCCAAAAGGGCAGCCGCTGGAAGGAGTGGGGACGGGTGAGGTAGCTCCAGCGACGGGCCACCTTGAGCATCGGCCACTGGCGCGTCAAAGAACAGGCGGCCAGGCTGCTGCCAAAGAGGATCAACAGGGCCAGAAACCAAGAGGTGCGATAGACGTGATCCAGCCCCAGCTTGAGGATCAGCCGCCAGGTGAGAAAGCCAAACAGGGCCGGATGCTCGGGGTAGTGGGCCTGATAGAAGGCCACGGTTTCCTCTTGCTCGATGACCGTGCCAACCGCGCTCAAAAGGGCAATTGCCAAGAAAAGGCCGATGGCCAGACGCAGATCCGCCAGCAGCGGCAGCAGCTCATGGCGAAAGTACCGACGCAAGGGGGAAAGCCACCGCGACAGCGGCAGAGAGGGGATAACCATGGGAAGTTGTCAGCTCAAGATCTGAACTGCCCCCCAACTGGAGGGCAGCCCCATCTTAGCTTGCAGCAGGGATCCCTTAGGCCCAAGCGGAGAGGATCGTCACGGTGCCAAAGCCCACCAACACCACGCCACTGGCATAGGTAAACCAGATCGACCAGCGCCGCAGGGCCAACAGTTGCTTCATCGAGCCGGCGAACACCCCCGCCAACAGCAGCGGCGAGACCAGCCCCAGCGCATAGGCCAGCAGCAGCCCGCCCCCCACCCAGGGCTGCCCTGTGGTGGAGACCCAGCCGAGCAGGGCCACCAAAACCGGCGTGCTGCAGGGAGAAGCTACCAGGCCAAAGGTGGATCCCAGCAACACCGACCGGCCTAGCCCAGGCCACTGGCCAGGGATCTCCAACCGGTTAAACCAATCGGGGAAGCGCAAGGGGACAACTTCCAGCAGGTTCAGGCCCATGAGGATGGCGATCCCTCCCGCCACTAGGGATCCAAAGGCAGCGGTTTGTCCATAAACCCGGCCTAGCAAAGCTGCTCCCAAGCCCAGCCCGCTGAGCGTCAAAGCCACGCCAGCCGCAAAGCCTAGCGATTGCACCCAAACCTGCCAGCGCACTTCTCCGGCAGCGGCGGGGGTAGTGGGAGCGTAGCCGCCGATGTAGCCGATGGTTACCGGCAACAGGGAGAGCATACAGGGAGAAAGGCTGGTGACCAGACCTGCCAGACCCACCAGCAGCAGGCTCAGCGGAGAAAGGTGCTGCAGTTGGCCTTGGACAAGTTGCGTTGCCCATTGTTCCAGGTGGTAAAGCCAAAGCTGAAGGGTATCGGCCATAGCAGAAGCCATCGAGTCCAACCCTAAGCTAGCTCGAGGAATCCAAGCCAGAACAGATTGGCGCCAACTGGGAGCTTCAGTCCAGAAAAGTTGGGGAGCTACTTGGACTGTTGGTAGGTGGCAATGCTGCTGGCGATCACTGCCTCGGTTTCGGCTAGGCCTTTCCAGCCCAAGATCTGGGTTTCTTTCTTCTCCAGGCGCTTGTAGGTGGCGAAAAACTCGGCAATCTCGTCCAGGCGGTGCTGGGCAATATCTTCCAGCCTGGTTACGGAAGCATAGCGAGGGTCCTTAGCGGGCACGCACAACAACTTCTCATCCGGCTCCCCCGCATCGATCATCTGCAGCATGCCCAGCGGGCGCACCGCAATCACACACCCTGGAAAGGTGGGCTGATCCATGATCACCAGGCCATCCAAAGGATCCCCGTCCCCTGCCAGCGTATTGGGCACAAAGCCGTAGTCGTAGGGGTACTGCACCGAAGAGTAGAGCACCCGGTCTAGGGCCATTACGCCCATGTCTTTGTCAAACTCGTACTTGTTCTTGCTCCCGCCCGGAATCTCAATCAGGAGGTTAAGTAGGCCTGGCTTTGGTTGGGCAGGGATCCGCGACAGGTCGATCACAGCAATTACCCTCGGAATAGGTGAAACGGCCAGAGGGCATTATAAATCGAAGCGTTCCTTCAGCAGCGGCATCCCAACCCCAACTAGGGGTGACCAGCAAGTCGGGAGGCACAAGCCCCGGACTTTAGTCCTGGAGATAAGTCTCCCCATCTCGACATCCTGCAGGCTGGAGTCGACTGCCCACGCTTTCGATGTCCCTGCCGTCGCCCAGGAGTCGGGGTGATGGCGCCCCCGGCCTCCCTTTCATCCCCCCGTATAGGGTGGGAAAAAGGGGGCGCGGTGGCAGCGGCGCCAGCCCGTCCGCGTAGCTTGCGACAAGCGAGAAAGAATCCTCGTCCTCTCGGGCTGAGGAGAACATCAAGCTTGCATCCCCCCGCCCAACTCCTCGGGCAAGATTCGAACTTGCGACCAATCGGTTAACAGCCGACCGCTCTACCGCTGAGCTACCGAGGATCGAAGTATTTTCCATCGTAGGAAAAAAAAGGCCATCAAGCAACTCCCGCGGAGGAAGAAATTCTTGGCTCTGTCCAGGCCATGGTTCAAGCGGCTGTAAAGCTGCTGCCCACCGGCGCGCCAAGGCAAGCTGGGGAATGGCGTCAACCTCAGTTGTGAAAGGGGATGGCCAACAGAGGCAGGAGAGCCAGCCCCAGCCAGGCCCAACCCTGCAGGGAAAGGTGGGAGGCGACCGGGCCTGACTCCTCTTGCTGCAATAGGGCATCGATGCGCTCTTGCAGCCGTCCCCCCGCACCGGATCCCATTTCTAGGGCAAAGCCAACCCAAGCCGCTGCCGGTTGCTGCGCCATGCCATAGCCCACCACCTGCACCAGAGCCTCTCCCAGCACCAAGGGATCCACCCGTTGGGCCGCCCAGCGATCTGCCCGCAGCTCCCGCAGGGTGAGCAATTCCTGCCAGAGGACCTCTGTATTCGGCAGCCAGCCGCTGAGATGGCGCAGCCAGCCCACCGCAAACATCCACAAGGTATCGCCGTAGTGGCGGTGGGCCTCTTCGTGGGCCAGCACCGCCCGCAGGTGTTCTTCATCCAACTGCTCCAGCAGGCCGCGACTGACCACCAATTGCGGCTTCCATACCCCCACTTGGGCAGCAAAAGGGATCTCCAAATTCAAGACATAGGCCGAAGAGCCATACAAATTGACTTGGGCCAGAGCCCGCAGGCGGGCGCGTCGGCAGACGCGCCAGTACTCCCAAGCCCAGCGCAGGGCCACGCCTGCAGCCAGCGCCAGCAACAGCAGCGCACAGCCGTAGCAGAACCAGCCTCCTGCCCCGGCCATTTGTCCCCACGGCCCCATCCAAGCCAAAGCAAGGGCAGTCATTAGCAAAAACAGCGGCGGCAGCAAGAAGTGGATCCAGGCCCACTGCCAGCGCTGGGCCCAGGAACCAGCTCGATCCAGCCGCACCTGGGCCCGCCACAGCCAACTCAGGGCCAAACCCAACAGCAACATGCCCAAGTGGCTCATTGGGGATCCCTCCTGGCCTCGCGGGCCGCCCGCAACCGCTCGGCAATCGCCTGCAACTGGGACACGCTGGCCTGATCCAGGCTATCGGCAAAGGCTGCCACGGTGTCTGGGTCGCCCACCGCCAAAAACTGCTGCAACTGGGCAAAGGCCCTGAGGCTGGCAGCTTCCTGGCGAGAAAGACGGGGCCGCCACAACATCGGCAGACTCCGCCCTTCTGCATCGGTGCGACGTTCACAGCTCACCCAGCCCTTCTGGCTTAGGCGCCGCAAAACGGTAGTTACAGAGGCATAGGCCAACTCTCGGTCGGGATCGGCCAAGATGCGCTCGTGGATTTGGCGGGTGCTGGCACTGCCCAGCTCCCAAAGGATATCGAGGATCTCGGATTCCAGAGGGCCTAGTGAGAGTTGCTTGGGACGATGCTTGGGCAACATAAACCCTGGCAGGGTAGGGATCCCTATCTAGATTGACATACTCTCATACTCTCCACAGCTATGGCTTGCTGGAGCACCGCGGCAGAATGGCTCAGGGAGCAGTCCGGAGAGCGCCGTCTTCCGAGAGGAAGCGGGAGCTGAGGAAAGGACGCAGCGCCTGGGGGATGCGAATCGAGCCGTCCGGCTGCTGGTGATTTTCCAACAGGGCGGCCAGAGCCCGTCCCACCGCTAAGCCGGAGCCGTTCAAGGTGTGGACGAAGTGGGTGCCCTTTTGCCCTGCTTCTTTGTAGCGCAGGTTAGCGCGGCGGGCCTGGAAATCCCAGCAGTTGGAGCAACTGGAGATCTCGCGGTAGCGGTTTTGGGAGGGGAACCACACCTCCAGATCGAAGCAGCGGGCTGCTGAAAAACCTAGATCGCCGGTACACAGCTCCACTACCCGGTAGGGCAGCTCCAGCATCTGCAAAATGGCCTCGGCATCTTGCACCAGCTTTTCGTGTTCTGCCTCCGACTGGGTGGGGTGGGTAACTTTGACCAGTTCCACCTTTTGAAACTGGTGCAGCCGGATCAGGCCCTTGGTGTCCCGGCCATAGCTGCCGGCCTCGCGGCGAAAGCAAGGTGTGTAGGCACAGAAATAGAGCGGCAGGCGCTCGGCTGGGATCACCTCCTCCCGGTACAGGTTGGTGAGGGGCACTTCCGCCGTCGGGATCAGCCAGAGGTCGTCGTCGGCACAGCGGAAGCTCTCAGCGGCAAACTTGGGCAGTTGCCCTGTCCCCTCCAGAGCAGCGCTGTTGACCAAAAAGGGAGGGATCACCTCGGTGTAGCCAGCGGCAATGTGGCGCTCCAGCATCATGGCGATCAAGGCCCGCTCCAGAGCCGCCCCTGCCCCTACCATAGCCACAAAACGGCTCTGGGCTACCTTGACGGCACGGCCAACCTCCAGGAGGCCCAGCTTTTCGGCAACCTCGTCGTGGGGAAGGACGGGGTGGGTGGGTTTTAGCTCATCGCCCCAGCGGCGCACCTCCACATTGTCGGCCTCATCCTGGCCAACCGGCACGCTGGGCAAGGGCAAGTTGGGCAAGGTGAGCAACCGGGCGCGCACCTCCTCCTCCAGCTCCCGCTCCCGCTGTTCCAGTTGGGCGATCTCGGCCTTGAGATCTGCCCCCTGCTGCCGCAGGGCCGCCACCTCCGCTCCCTGGGGATCCGCTCCCTGCCGGATGAGCTCGCCCACTTTCTTGCCCAGGCTGTTGCTTTCTGCCTGCAGAGAGCCGCGTCGGGCCTCCAAGCGGCGGCGCTCCCGATCCAACTGGAGAATGCCGTCCAGGTCGACACTGGCCCCGCGCTTGTCCAGGGCTTGGCGTACCTCTTCTGGGCGATCCCGCAGCAGCTTCAGATCCAGCACGAGACTTGCCTGTGAGACGACCTCTGGCTATTGCTTCAGCCAGCTAAACATGGCCCTTAGCTCTTTGCCCACCTTCTCGATGGGGTGCTCCGCCTCGCGGCGGCGCATTGCCGTAAAGCCGGGCTTGCCGGCCTGGTTTTCCAAGACAAACTCGCGGGCAAACTGGCCGCTTTGGATTTCTGACAGGATCCGCTTCATTTCAGCGCGGGTTTGCTCGGTAATAATGCGGGGGCCACGGGTGTAGTCGCCGTATTCTGCTGTGTTGGAGATGCTGTGGCGCATCTTTTCCAGGCCCCCCTCGACGATGAGATCCACGATTAGCTTAACCTCGTGCAGACACTCGAAGTAGGCCAGCTCCGGCTGGTAGCCTGCTTCCACCAGGGTCTCAAACCCCGCCTTGATCAAAGCCGTGAGGCCGCCGCAGAGCACCACCTGCTCGCCGAAGAGATCTGTTTCAGTTTCCTCGCGGAAACTGGTCTCCAAAATGCCGGCCCGCGTGCCGCCGATGGCCTTGGCATAGGCCATGGCCCGCTCCCGCGCCATCCCGGAGGCATCTTGATGGACGGCAAACAGACACGGCACCCCCTGGCCTTCCTGGTAGGTGCGCCGCACCAGGTGACCGGGGCCCTTGGGAGCGACCATGATGACATCCACGTCTGCGGGCGGCTGGATCTGCCCGAAGTGGATGTTGAAGCCGTGGGCAAATAGGAGCACCTTCCCCGGCTTTAGATGCGGGCGGATCTCGCTCTGGAAGACGGTCTTTTGCACTTCGTCCGGTAGCAGGATCATCACCCAGTCGGCGGCAGCCGCAGCATCTGCTACAGTCTTGACCGTCAACCCGTCCCGCTCCGCTTTGGGCCAAGAGGGGCTGCCGGGGTAGAGGCCGACGAGGACGTTGACACCGCTGTCGCGCAGGTTGAGGGCGTGGGCATGGCCCTGGCTGCCGTAGCCGATGATGGCGACGGTCTTGCCGTCCAGCAGATCCAGGTTGGCGTCAGTGTCGTAGTAGAGGCGGGCCATAGTCGGGCTGGGTAGTTTGGTGAGCTGGCGTTTGATTAGGATAGCAGGATCTGGGGGATCCCCAACAGCAGAACTAGAGGCCATGGTGCACCGTTTTTACCCACCGCAACCGCTTGGGCTGCACACACATACGAGCCGTGGTCACGATCATGACCGGCAGCCAGTGGAGCATGTACACCAAGCCCAGAGCCGTACGCCACCAGAGTTTTCGCCCGCGCAGCCCCTCCACCTGGCGCAGGCCGCGGTAGAAGGCCACCGTCACAGATCCCATGACCAGGGCGTTCAAGGGGAGCAGCACCGAGGAGTGGCCCGTCAACAGCACCCAGAGGGTATCGGGAACTAAGGCCATCGGCAGCAGGTACTGAGAGATGAAAAAGGCCCAGAGATCGACTGTCTTGGCCATGCCCAGGCGGCGGCTGAGGATCCCTGGCCAGTAGTCGAGGTAGCGCTGGTAGCCCCCCTCCGCCCAGCGGCAACGCTGGTGCCAAAGGCTTTTCCAAGAGGTGACTCCCTCTTCGACGATGGCCGGCTCCGTCAAAAAGGCAATATCCACCCCCGCCAGGTGCAACTTAAAAGTAAGATCCAGGTCGTCGGTGAGGCTGTTCTCGTTCCAGCCGCCGCACTTTTCCAGGACATCCCGTCGCACCAGTTGGCCGTTGCCTCGCAGCTCCCCAATCCCGCGGATGGCCACCCGCTGCTGCTGCAAGTAGGCATCGGAGGCCATCTCCGCCACCTGGCCCAGGGTCCAGAAGTTGACGTTGGGGTTGCTCAAGGCTTTGCGCACCTGAACGGCGCCGATTGTCCGTCTGCCGGGGCGGGGGGTCTGGCCGAACAGCGGCAGGGTGCGAGTCAGCAAATCCGGGGGCACAATGGCGTCGGCGTCGCAGACCAAGATAATCTCCCCCCGCGTCAGGGGCAGCACCTCGTTGAGGGCGCCAGACTTGCCGCCTCCTCGCCCTGGTGGCCGTCGGTAAACTCGCAGGTGAGGGATCCGCTTTTGGGCTTCCTGCAAGATGTCGGGGGTAGCATCGCTGCTGGCATCGTCAATGGCCCACAGCTCCAGGTGGCTGCTGGGGTAATCCAACTGGGTGAGGCTGTGCAGCAGCCGCGGCAGCACTGCGCTTTCGTTTTTGGCCGGGATCAACACCGCCACTCGCGGCAGAGGAGAACCCGCCAGCGCTAAGGGCTGAGCCCCGCCCACCTCAGGCAAAGGCAGGGAGGCCGTTTCGGCGGCGGCGGGATCCCAGGCCATTGTTCCAGGAGGGTAAAGCCTCAAGGGGGGCGGCAGAGCCGCCGGTTGCAGCCGGAACAGGCGGTTGATGTGGATGACCATGAAGGTGGCCAGGCCAACGGTAAACCAGCGGGCTACCGCTACCTGGTGCATCAGGCTGACCAGCCCCCACACCGTCGCCAGAACCAGGAAAGCTTTGAGACGGCGGCGCTGAGCCGAGGTGAGCAACCAATCGGGAAGATGTAGGTCCTCGAGGGGGGCAGGCTCTGACCAGACAAACTCAGACATGGCGAGCATCTCGTAGGTAACAACTTTGCCCGTACGCACCAGCCGTCCCAAGCTTGAGCCCAGCGGCTGTTAAGAGGCCGTTAATTATTGTCACCTATTGTGTTGCCACCGACTTGGGTTAAGACCAAAGGTCTTGATCTGCTACCCCACAGCAAGGGATCCCTGTCCTCCCAAAGGATATGAAGAGCTTATGGGTTGCCGCGAATTTCCTTGATCACCCCATCTTCCAGCAGGATCTCCACCTGCATTTTCTGGATCAGGTTGTCTCCCTTTTGCACGCGGAAGAAGCTCTCCACGCTGCCCTGGAGCACCTCTTGGTTCAGCTCCAGGTTGTTCAGTTGGTTGATCTGCTGAAGCAACTGGTTTTTTTGATCCAAGAGCTTGATCTTTTGCTCGTTCACGCGGCTTTTCACCGCTTCCACCTGTTGGAGCACCTGGGGGCTGTTGGGGTTAGGGCTTTGCTTCTCCAGCTCGGCAATGGCCCGCTTGCCCTGAAACTCCAGTTGCTGCATCTGAGCATCGGTGGCTTCGATCTGCCGCTCCAATTGCTCCTGCATTTCTTTCTTCCAAAGGGGGGTGACCACCACCTTGACAGGGATGGTGCGCTTGAGCAGTAACTGAGTGCCGTTGCCGACGTTGTTTTCTTCCATAAGACCTATCCAGGCAGACTACCAAGCAAATCAGGGGGCCCTGTGCTTACAGAGAATTGTCCTCTAGCAACCTTGGAGAAGGAGGCTTGACAGACCACAACTCTCCCCGCCGCGGCGGAGAATCCGTCTACTTATCCTACCGGCTGGGATCCCCGTAGTAAAGTCTGGATCGGGGGGAAATGGCAGTTTTGGTTAAGGATCTTGAAGGCCGCTGCCGTGCGGCGCCGCAAAGTCAGTTAGCGTGAAAGACGGTGTTCTCGGATTTTGCAGCAGCCATGAGCGAACTGGCCTCAACTCCCTGGCAACCCTCGGCAGGGGCTGCCCAGCCGGTGCGGATCGCCTCCCGCAAAAGTGAGCTGGCCTTGGCCCAGACCCACTGGGTGATGGAGCAGTTGCAGGCCCACCATCCGGGATTGCCGCTAGAGCTGCACACCCTTTCCACCCAGGGAGACATCATCCTGGATGTGGCGCTGGCCAAAATTGGCGATAAGGGCCTGTTTACCAAGGAGCTGGAGGTCAGCCTGCTCAACGGCAGCAGCGATCTAGCGGTGCACAGCCTTAAGGATCTGCCCACCCGTTTGCCGGAAGGCCTGGTCCTGGGGGCGATTACGCAGAGGGAGGATCCTTTGGACGCGCTGGTGCTGCGGGAAGAGCTGCGCGGCTACCAACTGGCCACCCTGCCAGCAGGAACGGTGATCGGCACTTCATCTTTGCGGCGATTGGCCCAACTGCGCCACGCCTTTCCCCACCTGCACTTCAAGGATGTGCGGGGCAACCTCAACACTCGCCTGGCCAAGCTGGATCGGGGGGAGTACGACGGCCTAATTTTGGCGGTGGCGGGGCTGAAGCGCCTGGGCCAAGAACAGCGGATCCACGAGGTGCTGGATCCCAGTGTGTCTCTGTACGCGGTTGGCCAGGGATCCCTGGGGATCGAGTGCCGGCAGGGGGATGAGCGGATCCTGGAGCTCATCCGACCCTTGGCCGATGCGGAGGCCACAGCCCGCTGCTTGGCCGAGCGAGCTTTTCTGCGGGCTTTGGAAGGAGGGTGTCAGGTGCCCATCGGCGTCCACAGCCAAGTTCGAGGGGAAGAGCTGCACCTGACCGGCATGGTGGCCGACCTGGAGGGGCGACGGCTCATCCGCGATACCCAGACGGGATCCACCGCCGATCCGGAAGCGGTTGGGGTGGCCCTGGCGGAAAAGCTGAAGCAGCAGGGAGCCGACGAGATTTTGCAAGCCATTTTTGCCCAGGCCCGCCGTTAGGCTTTCCTACTTTTTCTGAGTAGGCTTTGAGAACTTCAGCTAGGGTCAGCTGAAGAAAAGGGGGAACAATGAAGTCCCCCCTACGTGAATTGCACTCAAATGGGAAATTCGCATTCGCAGCAGCAGTATCTAAGCTCTAGCTTAGCTCCCAAAACCGCCGTATCATCTTGAACTACTAAGGTCACTTGGTTGTTGGCAATCTCTGCCGGCGAGAGGGTTAGAGTTTTGGTGAAGGTTTGGCCAGGCGGAATTGGGGAAGTAGGCGGACTTGAGAAAGTATACAAAAACCCCGCTTGAGTTAAAGTCCCGCCGTTGTATAGGTAGTACTTGTCGTTCCCGGCATCAGGAGTTGTGTTACTTGTTGCCTGCAAGTTATTGCGATAGGTAAACGTAAGGGTGCCTCCCATCCGGCAGCCTGCTTTACAAGGGGGGCTCCATTGAAAGGTATGAGCAAAGAGCTTATTGGGTTGGGGCTCTCCCCAGTTGACTGTCCCGAAAGGGCCCTGGAGAGTTTCCCAAACGTTGGGTGGAACCTCCGATTGCAGGGGGGAAGCAGGGTTTGGCGGAGGAGCGCTGAGGGTTACTGAGCGCAACACCATGGGTCTCGAGCACGGAAGGCCAGGCAGAGGTCTTGGCGAAAGGGGGAAAGGAACCTGGCGGAATAGCTCATCTACAGTTTCTGAGGATCCTACCGGAGCTATGGGAACTGGGGAGGGTATCGATCTAGGCACAGAAGGCATAGGCTGCCTAGCTGGCTCCGGGGCCTGAGCCACTAAAAGATGATCTTCAGCCAAGGCAACACCCGAAAGAGAACCACTCTCCCAAAAGGGCGTAAGTAGCAAAGCCAAAATACCCAAACGCAGTCCTACTTTCATTTGTATTCTCCAAATCTTGATAGAGATGCCCACTTCCTTCTCAGCTCAAGCCAAAGCTGAGAATATACTAGCAAAGACGTTGGGGAATACAAGCAGGTTCCTTAAACTTTGTAAATTCTTGTGAATTCCAGCTCAATTCCAGCTTTTTCCTTTGCTTGATCATGTAGCGGGGCTTGGCTTCCTAGAAGGGCAAGAATTAGAGACGGGAGAAAATCCGCCGCTCAAATTTCAGCCCAAGCCAGATCACGCCGATCCCACAGACCACCAGCACCGCCGATTTGGTCATCAGGTTGGTCTGGTACTCGAAAAAGCGGGTCAGCACCACCAAGGTCAGGCCCAATAGCCCCTGCCAGAAGCGGCTCCGCCGCCTCCGCTGCAGCCCTTCCCAGCAGAGCACCACCGACAATCCCACGAGCAAAAGGGTCACGATCCAGGGAGCAAAGAAGGCCAAGGCTACCTTTGCGGTTAGGTTCAAAGGCAGGGCGCTGCGGATCCCCAGCAAAAGCGCCAAGGCAACCAGAGAAATCAGAACAGCAGCATCCTTCAGCCAAGCAGAAACGGGCTGGGATCGCTTTGCCTGCCAGCCCTGCCACCAGCTCCAACCGGCCAGCAACAGCAATCCCGCTGCCGACAAGCCCGCCCAGGGATCCCCAGCTTGGAACAAGGGCAGGGGTTTGGGATCCCAGTCCCAGGCGTCACGAAAGCTCCAAATGTAGAGCAAGAAGCCCAACCCCAGCAAAGCCAGCCCCTCCGCCGTCGGGATCAGATCCAAGCCCTGCTCCTGCTCGCCACCCTGGCCCTCTTCTCCGGTCCAGATCCGGCTTAGCCAGTGCCCATGGCGTTGGTGCCCGACTCCCAGCCCCCAGACGACGGCAAGGCCAAGCAGCAGCCAGAGGGTCCAGCTGTCCCAGCGCTCTGCCAACCTTTGTAGCGCCAGGCCGAAGTTCACCAGCGCCAAAGCCAAGATCCAGCGGGAGCGGCACCCATAGGCAAGAGGCAGCAACAGGCCCAGGGCCAGCCAGGGGTAGAGGGGATCCAGAGCCGAGCCGATCCCTCCTTCCCAGACGGCAGTCATTCCAGCCAGGGCAAACAAAAGACAGGCCAAGACGCCACTGGGGGTGTGGACCAAGCTGTAGGCCACGGCCAAGCTGCCCAGCCCCCAGCCCAAAAACAAGCCCGCCAGGGATCCCCCGATTTGAACCCACTGGGCCATCAGGCCAATGGCGGCCCCCAAAGACAGCTCGCCGGCCATCAACAAAGCGCTGCCTAAGCGCGGGGATCCCTGCTGCCAGAGCCGCAAGCCGGCCACCTGCAGCCCCACCATGAGGGCCAGGGATCCCAAGGCTCGGGCCGAGCGGGGAATGGCGTCCCAGTTGGCGGCCACGAAGGAGATCACCCCCAAGCCCACCAGCACGGCGCCCAACAGCAGCAGCAACAGGGCAAAGCGGCTGCCAGCTGTTCGCGGCAAGCTGTCCAGTTGGTAGTGCTCGCGCAGGCGATCCCGCTGCGCCGGCTGGATGAGCCCCTGCTCCACCCAGGTGTCCAACAGGTCGGCCAGTTGGCGGCGGAAGCGCTCGTCAGGGCCGGGGGGGCGGGGAGAAGTCATGGCACCCTCACCCCCTGCCCCTCTCCCGCGCTGCAGGAGAGGGGAGATTGGGATCAGTAGCCTGGAGCACTCGCTGCAGCACCTCTTGGTAGCCGGCTGCCGGATCGCCGAGATCAAAGCGAAAAAGGTCTTTATCCAGCACCCGCGGCTCGGTCCCTTGGAGATCCCACAGGCGGCAGGTGTCGGGGCTGATCTCGTCCGCCAGCCAAATCTGCCCTTCCTCGTCCAGGCCAAACTCCAGCTTAAAGTCCACCAGCTCCAGCCGGCAGCGCCGCCAGAAGTTGCCAAGGTGAGTGTTGACTGCCAAAGCCAGGGATCCCAGTTTCTCCACCTGCTCCGGCGTGGCCAGGTGCAACAGGCGGATGTGGTCGGGAGTGACCAGGGGATCTCCCAAGGCGTCGTTTTTGTAGTAGAACTCCACCAGGGGTGGCTCGATGGGCAGGCCCTGCTCCAGGCCTAAGCGCTGGCAGAGGCTGCCGGCAGTGCGGTTGCGCACCACCACTTCCAAAGGCAGGATCTGTAGGGCGCGCACCTGCATCTCACGGGGGCCGGTCTGGGCCAGGAAGTGGTTGCGGATGCCCTGCTGCGCCAGGTAGGCAAACACCCGGCTAGAGACGGTGCAGTTGACTTCTCCTTTGCCGGGGATGGATCCCCGCTTTTGGGCATTAAAAGCCGTGGCGTCGTCTTTGTATTGGCAGAGGTAAACCTGGGGATCGGCGGTGCGGTAGACCCGTTTGGCTTTGCCCTCGTAAAGGAGTTCTTGGGGCGTGGGCGAGGATGGCATAAGCAACCCCTAATATCCGGTCAGCCGTCCGCGGATCCCTTGCCAAAGGGTAATGGCCAGGATGCGCAGATCCAGCCACAGGGACCAGTTTTGCACATAGTAGAGATCATACTGGGTGCGGCGGGCGATGCTGGTGTCTCCCCGCAGGCCGTGGATCTGAGCCCAGCCGGTGAGGCCGCTTTTGACCAAATGCCGATCCAGATACTTGGGGATCTCCTGGCTAAATTGCTCGACAAAGTAGGGCCGCTCCGGGCGGGGGCCCACCAAGCTCATTTCCCCCTTCAAAACGTTCCAAAGCTGGGGCAGCTCATCCAGGTTGGTGCGGCGCAAAAAGGCTCCTATCTTGGTTCGGCGCGGATCCCCGGGGCGCGTCCAGCGCGGCTGGCCGGGTGCTTCAGCATCCACCCGCATGGTGCGGAACTTGGCAATCCAAAAGCGACGCCCATCCAAGCTCACCCGCTCCTGCCAATACAGGATGGGGCCGGGGCTGCTGCAGGCCACCAGCACGGCGATGACCACAAACAGGGGGCTGAGCAACAGTAAGCCCAGGGAAGCTCCCAAGATGTCCATAGCTCGCTTGAGGAAACGGTTGTGGGCGTAGCGCAAAGGGGGGTGGCGCAGCGTCAGCAGCGGGATCCCGTCCAGAGAGTGGAACTGCAGGTTAACCGTTAAGAAGCCAAGAATATCTGGCACCAGGCGCACCTGCACCGACAGAGCCTGCAAAGTAAGAAGCAGGGGCGCGTTGGCCAGCTCCGGCTGCCCAAACCACACCTCTTGGATCTCAGGGTGAGCTTGCACATAGGCCACCAGATGAGCGGGATCCAGGCGCTCCAGCTTTTGCAGAGGCCCCGCTTCTGGCGCCGAGGGATCCCCGGCCACGGCCCAAGCCTTGATCTCAAACCCCAAAGCCGGGCAGCGCTCTAGCCGCTCCAGCACCTCGGCCAACAGCAAGCCGGATCCCACCCAGATCACCCGTCGCCGCCCCTGGCCGCGGGCATACAGCCAGCCCATGCCCAGCCGCAGCGCTAACCGCATCCCCGTCAGGCCGAGCAGGGCCAGCAGGCCGGCATAGCCCACTACCAAGCGCGACAGCGAGACAGAGCGCACGAAGAAGGCCCCTGCCAACACCAGGCCAAAGGTCACCCCCAGCCCCAGCAGCAAACTGGCCCATTCCTCAAAGCGGGATAGGCGCTTCGATTCGCCATATCCGCCCAAACCGGCCTGAACGCCCCAGTAGCTGAGAACGGTCAGCAATCCCAGGCCGGCATAAACATCCCACGGCAAAAGCTGGTGAGGGCGCAAGCTGCGCAGCCAGTAACCTGCCCCAAAGGCCAACCAAATACAAAGGCCATCCCCGAAGCAAGCTAGGGGCACCCACAGACGATGCGGATCCAAGCGAAGGGCGTAGCTGCGCAAAGGTTCCGTCTCCCTGGTGCGAAAGGACTCCGTCCCGCTAGCGCGATCGGCCAAGAGCTATCTCCTCCAAAAACGAAGACTGGGAACAATCTTATGAAAAGATTATCCCCTTGAGGCTGCAAGGACTCCGTCTCGCTAGCGCGATCGGCCAAGTTGACTCAAAAAACTGGTAATAACGGCGAGAAGTTGAGGATTAAGAGGCTCAGTTTCCCAGAGGAGCAATTTTCAAAGGGCTCCGTCCCGCTGCCGCAATAGGGCTGGCTACCGCCAACAACGACAGGCCAAAGGGCAACGAAAACTTGGGGATCAAATAGGCTTCCGCGGCAAAAATCTCTGCTAGAAGTTGATTGAGCCAAAGGGGCGGCATTTTCAAGTCTGGACTTTCCCGCAGGCGAAGTATTTTCTGGGCTAGGCGGATCCCTGCTGCCAGAGGGAAGAGAAAGCTGTTGAAAAAGGTAAAGGTATGAATTTGCAAGCCGGCGCTCTTGAGTAAGGAGAGAAGTTGTGCCGCTGTGTAGCGTCTCTTGTGGTGATTGAGCTCGTCATGGGCGCTCCACAGCCAGGGATAAGCCGGCACCGTGATCACCATGTAGCCAGATGGCTTTAACCTCTGGATGAGGGCTTCCAGAGCTGCTGTGTCTTCGTCTAAATGTTCCAGAACGTCCAGCAGAGCAATTAAATCAAATTGTTGAGAGCCAAAAGGGATCCGATGCGGCAATTCGCCTTCTTCCACAATCGCAATGCCACGAGCCCGGGCCAAAGGCAATGCTATTTCGCTTCTTTCCATGGCCCAGACTTGGCCAAACTGAGACAACATTTCCAGGTTGCCACCGCTGCCACATCCCGCTTCCAAGATACAAGCTGAGGGAGGAAGAGGGATCCCTGCAATAACCCGGCTGAGAATCTGTCGGCGGCCCACAAACCACCAATGTCGATCCTCTAGGCCTGCCATTTGTTCATAAGCTTTGGGATCCATAGTCGTCCCCAATGGTTGGGAACTTGTTAGGGAGAAAGCCTGGCCTTGCCCCAGCGGTTTTGGCGGTACCAGGCGGCCACATGGGGGCACCAAGCCTCGAAGTGGGGCCACATCAACTCGCACAGCTCGCGGATCTCCCGCTGGGCATCCTCCTTAGCCCGCAAATCCAGAAAGTGCATCAAGCTGCGGCAATTAAAAGACACTACAAAATGTTGGCGGATCCCGTAGCCGATGATGTTACGAGCATCCTCATAGGGCACCCCACACTCTTCGACCAGGCGATAATAGGCAATGGCCTGGCTGCGATACTGCTCAAGAATGATGTTTAGGGCCTCGGGAGAGATGGGCTTGAAGCCTTGGCGGGTTTTGGCTTTGCCTTCCTTGACGCTGGCGGGAACGTAAAATAGAGTTTCCAACTCTTGCAAAGCTAACTCTGCCCCGGTTTTGTCGGCAAAAGCAGAAGTTTCGTCCCAGCCCCCCGTATACGGGGGGCTGGGGGGCTGGTTGGGGGGGCCGGGCGGGGGGTTGGGGGGCGTTCTCCGGGGCCCAGACAAGAGTCTTTTGCCCAAATCGGCAATTTGCTGGCCTGTATATCGAAAAGATTGAACGTCGAAAGAAATTCCCACCCGATGAGTACGGGCCTGTTGCATGACAGCATGGGGAAAATAGCCTACCCCAAACGTGATCTGAGGGTGCTCCAGCGGCCCATAGTGGCCACGGTTGCCCTCCAGCAGATGCCGCACCACGGCCTCGCCATATTTTTCCGGGATCCGGCTCTCTGGGGTAACAAAATCAGGGCTGTGATCTTGGTGCATCGCCTGGTAGATCACCCGTTCGGGATCTGGGGTTTGGCTGAGCACCACCACTTGAAATAAGGCATCCACGGGCTGTGTCCCCAAAGCTAGAGACGACTGGCTAGTCTCACAGTATAGAGAGGATCAAGCCGCAAGCAGCCTTGCTATAGGAGCCTACGAGCCCGCGTTTCCTCTGCCAGCACCAAGTTTAGGCCCGGATTGCTGCGCATCAGCCCCGCCACGTAAAGGGTATAGACTTTCCCTGCCTCTAACTGGAGGTCAAACCGTTGCAAGGGAATGCTCCGGCCAGGAGACGACTGCCCACCTGGCGCGGGGGCTGAAGGAGCTATGGCCACCTGAATTTGGGTAAAGCCGGGTCGCATGGCTTGAAAGGTGGAAACTTGCCCGAAGGCCAACTGAGGTATCAGCACCCGCCCTTGCTCCCCCTGCCATTGCAGGGCCGGCGCATCAGGGGCAGCGTGAACAAACCGAACCAGGGCTTGGTCAAACAGCGAGTTGATGTTGTCTTCCAAAACTAAGGCCGTCACGCGATTGGGCTCGTCAGCAGCCACCACCGAGAACACTCCCCCGCCTCTGAGGTTGGCCACAGTTCTGGCCGCAACCGTTCGCGCTAGCGGAACGGAGTCCTTAAAACTCGCGGGCTGGCCAGGGCTGGTCGTCTCAGGGGTTGAAAACAAAACAATGTCGTACTCGCCCGCCGGCATACGCACGTACTCGCTCACCGAGCCATAGGCTACACCTTGAGCAGCCCTTACCCCCCCCACTTCCAAGTCGATCCGAGGGGCATTGGGGGCCACATGCACCAAGCGCACCTGGATCTCAGAAACTCCCGCGGATGCCGAAGGCATCGGGATGGCACAGCCGGACAAAAGCCCCGGCATTAAAGCCCCGCCCACCACGCAGAGGACTGCGCTCACCCACTGTCGCACCATGTTTACACTCACTCCTACTCCTCACACCCAGGGTTCATAAGGGAGATCGAGCGGAAGAGCCCTCTCGCTCCCCAAAAGTTCGGGTTAGCGCAAGGGATCCCATCCCCTGCCGCCAAGGAACCTGCTCTTGTCTTACCCCAGTTTTGCGCCTGATGCCATAGAGCCGGGCAGGATTTGCGGCCCCCCTAAATCAAAGGGATCCCGGCGGCCGGACCCAGAAGAGCTGGGCGAGAAGAGCGGCGGCTGAACAAGCGGAAATAGGTGCTGACGGCCAACTCTTTCAGCGGGAAAAGCAGGTAGGTGAGGGGGTTGATGGTAACGATGATGTTGCGGCAATCGCGCTTGGCCTGGGCCAGGATCTGGGCGGCCACCCAATCGCCTGACATGACTCCAATCGGGTTGAGCTGGCTCTTGAAGGGCCCGAGGATGAGCTTGCGCACCACACAGGGGGCATCGAGACGGCGTAGGGTAACCAGATCGCCCAGGGCCCGTTTGGAGAGCTCGTAGAGAGGGCTAAAAGCAGGGCTGACCTCGGCTTCGGAGGTGTTCACCCAAACCTCTTTGGTGGCCATTTCCCGATTGCCGCGCACCGTTTGGAAAAACAGCTCCATCAGGCGCCAAGCGGAGAAGGTGTTGACAGCATAGGACTGGTGGACCGACTCGGGATCCCGCTCCCCATGCACGTTGAGGCCGTGGTTGATCACCAAGATATCGACTCGTTCCAGGAGCCCGGCCAGGGATCCCTCCTGACCCACCTGCCAGTGGATGGTCTCCACCGGCTGGGGCTGGCCGTCCACTTCGATGGCGACCGAATCCGCATGGGAGCTGAGGGCGATGACTTTGGCCCCATGGCGGGAAAAGTGCTTCAAGAGGGCCCGGCCCAGAGTGCCAGAGGCACCGGTGACGGCCACGCGCTTGCCTTTAAAGGAGAGACTGGTGCCCATGATCCGATCCACTAAGGTCAGGGTGCCGCAAAAGTAGGCGTTGGTATCGTCGAAGTGGTGCCGCCAGTGGTAGGCGCGGTTGACATGCCACTGGGCAGGAGGAGCAGGGAAAGGCCCGGGTTGGTGGGTAATGTCCGTCTGCAGGGCCAGCCCCCAGCCGCGCAACATGCCGGCAACCAGAAAACTGGCCGAGTAGAGTACCCCCACCGCCGCCGCTAGGCCATACAGCCAGGATCCCTGTCCCAACAGCACCACCCAAGGGATCCCGGCCAGGATCATCGTCGCCGCTTCGGGGACATCGTGGTGCCACTGGGATTCTCGGTACAGCTTCGGGTCTACCACGCTGAGATCGGGGCGAAACAGGCGGTGGTGCAGAGTGTGCTTGGGCATCAGCCAGGGCCACTGGTGGGCCAGCCAATGGCGCCCATCCCGCACAACCTCGGCCCAAAGGACGGAAGCCAGGGCAACGACCCCAACCCCCAGCCACTGAGTTACGCTGCTAACATCCATAGGGCTTTGCCGGCAGTAGCCAAACCATCCTGGGCTCGCGGTCGCCTCTTGGCATCAATCTCAAAGCAGTTGGCGACCCTCAAAAATCATCGCAAAGATCCCTGAAAAGATCATCCCAGGCCGCAAGCAAGACGGCCAACGGCAGCTTTTGGGATCCCAGGAGCATGGTCTCAACCTCTTCTGCAAGCTTGTCTTCCCTCACCCCCAGCCCCTTTCCCAGCCCTCACCCCCAGCCCCTCTCCCAAAGGGAGAGGGGAGATAGAGATCAAGGGGCGGAGCTGGGAAGCTCGCGGATCTCAACCGTATCTCCCACTTGCAAACCTAAGGCCGCCGCCGTCCCGCCGCGGAACTCCAGCACGCCATCTACCAACTGGTCAGAGGGTGGCCCATAGACGGGGCAGGGTTGGGCGGGGCAACCGGGCACATCGGCAGCGATGTACACCACCTGGCCTTGGCGGAGAAAGATAATGTCCAGGTTGAGCAGGGTGTTAAACATCCAGAAGGCAGCCGGCTGGGGCGGGTCGAAGGGAAACCACATGCCGCGATCAGGCGGCAAATCGGTGCGAAACATCAGGCCCAGCCGCTGTTGCTCAGGGGTGCGGGCCACTTCCAGCTCAAAGCGCCGGCCAGCGATGGTGACTTCTGCTGCCACCGGCAGGTGCTGGGGCTCTCCTTTGGCCGAGGTCGCGTTGGCAACGGCTGCCGTCTCCTGGGCTTCTAAAGATGAGGATCCCCCAGCAGTACATCCCAGCAGCAGAGCCAGGCCTAAGGCAATCCCGCCCGCTGTGGCAACCCGGCGAGAGCGCCGCCCCTCCCTTGCCCGCAAACTCATCCCTTGTCTCCTGCCGAGCTAGCTGTGCAGGCTTGATCCTACCCTGCTCTTTAGGTTGAAGAGGGAGGGGATCCGTAGCCAGTTTGGCCGGGATCTCCTGCGGGCTTTGGCCTGTCGATCTCTCCTCAAGCGCAAAGAGCCATCCACCCCCAACCCGATACCATAGCCATAGAGTCTATCTATCGTTCCCCACCCGGCCAGGAGAGACCCCATGAAAGACCTTTTGAGCAGATCCTCGCTGAGCCGGAGCTCGCTTCTGGCTCTGTTTGGCCTATTGCTTTTGGGTCTCTGGCCCGCACAGGGGATGGGATCCCAGGAGGCCCCGGTGCGGATCCCGTTTGAGCCGACCGTGACCTATGGGGAAGGCTATGGAGAAGAGGCTGTGGCCCAACAAGCCCAAAGTCGCTTTGCGCTAAAGCTGTTTGATCGCCTGCTCCAGCAGCAGCCGCAAGAGAACCTCTTTTTCTCTCCTTTGAGCATTCACTTGGCTCTGAGCATGCTGTACAACGGCGCCGCTGGGGAAACGCAGGCGGCCATGGCCGAGGTGCTGGAGGCCCAAGACCTCTCCCTCCATGAGTTGAACTGGACCAATGCCCAGATGGCGCGCTGGCTGGTGGAGCGATCCCAAGCAGAAGGGCCGATCCAGGTGCAAATTGCCAACGGCCTTTGGGTCGATCAAACCCTCACCCTGCGGCCTCCCTTTTTGCAGGCGCTGGCCACCTATTACCAAGCAGTGGCCAATCGGGTGGAGCTGGGATCCCGCCAGACGGTGCAGGCGATTAACCGTTGGGTAGCCGAGCGCACCCAGGGCCAGATCGACCGCATCGTGGATCGCCTCAGCCGGGAAGACAGGCTGGTTTTGCTCAACGCCATTTACTTCAAGGGAGAGTGGACCCAACCCTTCGATCCGGCCCTGACAGAGCCCCAGCCCTTTACCCGCCCAGATGGCCGCCGTGTCCAAGTGCCGCTGATGGCCCAATCCGGTCGCTACGGCTACCGGGAGACCGAGCAGCTCCAGGTGGTGCGCCTGCCCTATGGGGAAGGGGAACTGGCTATGGTGATCCTGCTGCCCAAGCCAGGGGTGAGCCTGGAAGCCCTGCGACAGGAGCTCAGCCCAGAAACTTGGCAAGAATGGACGGGATCCCTGCCCACCCGCCCCGGCTCGCTGCGGCTCCCCAAGTTTAAGCTGGCCTACGAAACCGATCTGGTGCCGGCTTTGCAACAGTTGGGCCTGGGGATCGCCTTTTCCCCTCAGGCCGATTTCAGCCAGATGACCCCAGAGCCGACACGGGTCAGCAGAGTCTTGCACAAGGCGGCCCTCGAAGTCAACGAAGAGGGATCCGAGGCGGCAGCCGCCACTGGCGTGCTTGTCTCGCGCACCGCTCTCGACCGGCAAGAACCCTTCCAGTTCGTAGCAGATCGCCCCTTCTGGTTTGCCATTGTGGCCTCCGGAGCCAACCGGGAGGCGCAAACTGTGCTGTTTATGGGATCCGTAGTCAACCCCAAGTAGAGGGCTGTAGCTCTGCTGGAACCTCCGGCTTGGGCGCCCCCTCCTTTTCCACAAGCAACTGGGCACGGCTGGGACGGCCCCACAGCACCTGCTCCTGCTGGTAAACCACCATGCCGGGTGGGGATCCCTTGGGTTTGAAGACGCACTTAGGGCGGGTATACACCACCGGTACCTGGTCGCTGAAGCGACCGCGGCTAAAATACGCCGCCAGATCGGCAGCCGCCTGCAGATCTTCACTTTCGGCCACCGCGCCCGGAGGCAGGCGCAACAGCACGTGGCTACCGGGGATCTCTTGGGCGTGAAACCACCAATCTTGGTCTTGGGCCACGCGGAAGGTCAGCCGATCATTTTGCCAGTTGTTGCGCCCCACCCAGATGGAGAAGCCGCTGGGGCTAGTGAAGCGATAGGGGTTGAAGCTGGCTGAAGAGGCCCGTCTGGATCCCTCTGCCCGGCTGGGGCTCTCTAGGTAGCCTTGTTGAATCAGCTCGGTCTCAACTTCTCGAAGGGCGGCCAAGTCCTGGGGATCCCGATAGGTTCCCAGATGCTGCAGGGTCGCTTCCACCTGCTCCAGGTAGCGGATCTCTTGCGCTACAGCTTCTAGCAAGGGCTGGACGGCCTCCTGGGCTCGTTTTTGTTTGCGGTGCTTGCGGTAGTAGGCCTGGGCGTTGAGAACAGCGTTTTTCTCCGGATCCAGCGGGATCTTGACCATCTGGCCGCTAAAAAAGTCTGGCAGCTCCATCAAGCTCAGCCCTGGCCGCCAGAGGTGGAGATGGGCCATGAGCAGATCGGCAGCCTGCTTGGAGGCTTCCGCTTGGGCCGAGTCGGCCAGCATCCTCTCGAAGTGCTCTTGCCGCTGGCGGAGTTTTTTCAGCAGGGCAGCCAGCTTTTGCCCCAGGCGCTGCCGCTCTCGCTCAAAGCGTTCGCGGTTGAGCTGGGCTTGGTAGTAGGCTTCCAGGAGCTGATGCAAGTTGGGTGTAGAGGGATCCCCGCCAGAGCCCCTCCAGCCGAGAACAGTGTACCCCTGGGGGGTAAGGGCCGGCTTAAACTGAGCCGTTTCCAGGCGGGCCAGCCAGTCCTGCCACCAAAAAAACAGGGCCTGCCACTCCTGGGGCGAGAGTTGGTTGCTGGGGGTTTGGGGTGGGATCCCGGCCTGCAGGCACATGGCCTCTGCCAAATGCCGGCTCAGGCCGCGGTAGCAGCGCAGCAGCCGCTGAGCAATGGGGCCAGGGATTAGGGCAAGACGCTCTTGCCACTGGGAGAAGGGCTCGGCTCGCTGGGGGATGGGATCGCTTAGGGCAGGGGGAGCTTCGTAAAGTAGACCTGGCTGCACCGGCCGTACCCGCGACTGTCGCTCGCTTACCCCGTGGCCGCAGGCCAAGATCATGCCCCCCTCGTCCACCAAGATGGCGTTGCTGTACTTGCCCATCACTTCCAGATAAAGGTGGCGTTGAGGGGGATCCGCGGGGCGAGGGGCAAAGCGAAAGTCAATCACCCGCTCCCACTCGTCCAGCAGCGCCAGCTCCGTCAGCGCCAAACCCCGCAGGTGCCGTTGCAGGTGTTGGCTAAAGGGCAAGTCCTCTGCTTCCTTGGGGGGAGCCTGACAGAGGTGAACTCGGGCCGCCTGAGGATGCCAAGACAGTAGCAAGCAAGGACGCGCCTTGAGGGTGCGCAGGCCAATCACCACCGTCCACAGATCCGTCTGCTGGATCCACTCCACGCGGGCAGGCAGCAAGGGATCCCCCCCGGCCTCAGCCCCTTTTAGATCTGCCAGCACAGCACGGAGGGTGGTCAGGTCAACCGGTTGCATCCCTGCTGCTCCTTGGGATCGGGCAACGCCTGGGGAACTGAACGAGGGCCTCCTTCCATTATCTGCCGCTCCCCTAGCTGGCGCTGGCAACAAAAAGACTCCGCCCAATCGACTTGAGCGGCAACCAAGGGGCTGCATTGGGGCAAGAGGCTTGGTACTTCCACCTTTGGGCTTTTTGGCCCAGGTGCCTTCAATTCTCAGGCAGAAACCCCGAGCTGCCTAGTCCTCGTCTTCATCGTCATATTCTTCATCATCGTACTCCTCCTCTTCCACTACCTCGTCCAGATCGAGCAGCACAGCATTGAGTTGGTCGAACAGGGCTGGCGAGTCCTCTGGGTTCAGTAGGTAGGGATCCCCCTCGTCAGGCAGGGCCACGTAGACCAGAACTGGGTCGAGGGGCGTAAAGATGCCGTATTTCTTGTCTTTGTAGAAGAAGGTAGCCAGCAGTTGGAATTCCTGGGCATCTTCCTCGCTTTCGCCCAGCTCGAACACATCTTCCTCTTCAACAGGGGGCAACTCTCCCTGCACCGTCAGGATGTCGAAGCCGTTTTGCTGCAGAGTCAAGTTCAACTCCTCCAAGACGGCCTGGATGGTGGGGATAGCAGCCTGGAGCTCCTCTGGATCCGGCTCATCCAGGATCCCTTCCATGTCCGCATCTCCGTTCACCGCTTGGCCGGGCTCTTCTTCCCCCTCCCAAACCAGAACTTTGATCACGGCGTCCACGGGCGTGGCCAGTGCATAGGCTTGTTCCTCAATGACCACCTGCCTCAGGATCTCGCATTTCAGAGGCTGGTTCTGCTCGTCGCGGAGCACTAAGGTTTCGCGGGATTCGGCCATGGAAAGCAACCCAGGGTAGGAAAATGAGGTCAACCAAAGCTTATTCTCCCATGTTCTGATCCCCCGCAGAACTCAGGGATCCTCGTCGGCACTGCCGGCTTCGGCCTGGGCCAGGGCTTCCAGAGCCAGCAGGATCTCCTCTTCTCGCTGGCTATAGGTCTCTTCATCGATCTCCCCCAGATCGAGCTGAATCTGGAGAGCGGTGAGTTCTTTCTGGAGGTTTTCTTTGCTGTCGAGTTGTGCCTCGGCCCGCTCGCGAATCTGCTCCGCCAACCACAGCAAGCTCTGGGCCGGCCACGTCAGCAATTGCCAAACCATCCCCGCGCCTCTCCCGTGATTTAGGTCAATCCTAACAAGCGGATCCCACCTCCGCCTAAAGCCCGATAACCGATGCTCAGACCCTCCCAAAGGTGGCGCCATAGACCCGAAACAGAGGGATCCCTGCCGCTGGACTCTGCTGCTGGTTGCCGTTGCTCCTGTTCCAGCAACTCCAGCAGGTGGGTGTTGTTGGCTGCCCTGGCTGCTTCTAGACGATGGGCCAGAGAGACAGCGATGTTCCGCCGATGGCGGGCCAGAAAGCTAGCTCCACTCGCTTCAGCAGTTGCGCTCATAGAAATAGATAGAAAAAGGCCGAGGCAGTTGAACGGGCTATGGAGGTGTTGAGACGAGTGGGGATCGCCGAGCAAGCCGAGAAGTATCCTGGTCAACTTTCGGGGAGGCAGCAGCAGCGGGTGGCGATTGCCCGCGCTTTGGCCATAAATCCGGCGGTGATGCTCTTCGATGAGCCCACCTCGGCCTTGGATCCGGAGATGGTCAAAGAGGTGCTGGACGTGATGCGGGAGCTGGCCCGCTCGGGCATGACCATGGTGTGTGTAACCCACGAGATGGGCTTTGCCCGCGAGGTGGCGGATCGGATTGTCTTCTTCGACCGCGGCAAGATCGTGGAAGAAAACACCCCCCAAGAGTTTTTCAGCAACCCCAAGGAAGAGCGTTCTCGCCTTTTCTTGTCGCAGATCCTTTCCCACTAAGGGGCTGCGCTTAGAGAGGCGCAAGCCGTGCCAGAAAGGCCCCCTCCGGCTCTTGGTAGAGAATTTGTCCCTGCCAGCCGTTGGCGTGGGCACAGCGCAGCAGGGTTTCCGGATCCACAAACAGCCAGGGAAAGGGATCCCCGCGCTGCCCGCCGTACTCGGCCACAAAGTTCACCACCCTGGCTTTTGCCTCGCCCGCTGTTCTGCAGTCTCTCCCCTTCTCCCGATCCTCGGCTTCAGAATTAGCTGAACTTTCTACCTGCGGCAGATCCGCCGCGTCGCCCTCTTCACTGAGATCGGCTAGATCGGTGGAATCCACAAGCAACTGGCCGGTGGGCTGAACCCAGTGGCGGGCCAAGCTTAAAAAGCGCTCCAACCCCGCCAGGGATCCCACCAGGCCGGCGCCGTTCATCAGCAGCAGCAGCGTATCGAAGGGCTCTTCCGGCCCCTCCCAGTGGAACAGGTCGGCGGCGATGCGGCAATGCACCCCCCGTTCGGCCATGATCTGCAACGCCACCGGCGAGCGATCCAGGGCGGCTACGGCAAACCCCTCCTCCTGCAACAGCAGGCTGTGGCGGCCCGTGCCGGCGCCAATGTCCAGCACCCGACCGCGGCAGAGCTCTAAGGCCAGGGCCTCCACCTCCGGCAGCTCTTGGGTGAAGAACACCTCCGGCGAGACCACCTGGGGCTCCTCTGCCAGCGGGATCCCCTCGGCGCTGTAGGCGTGCAAGAGCAGGGATCCCCTCGCCTGGCCCCGGTGCCAGTCCCACAGGGCTTGCTCGAGCGGATCCTGAGGCAAAGGGTTTTCGACAACCTCTATCATGGGAAGGGAAAGCTAGAGTCTTGCCCCAATGGCCATTGCCGCATTTCTTTACGCTGCCGCTTTGGTTCTTTTGCTGATCGCAGGAGTCGTTTGGGCCACCTCTCAGCCGGCTAACTTGGAGACCGAGCCACAGGCCGGCGCACCTCCAGAAGAGCCCCCGGCAACCCCATCTGTTCCTGTTTCCATTGTGGAGCAACTGGAGCGCCAATACCGCAACAGCCCTTCCTACCGTCCCGATCCTTAGCGTATGCTTCAAGAAAGTTCTTGAAGATCCTTGAAGAGGGGGGGTCCAAGAGCTTCCTGAAGGCGTGAGCGGTACCCCTGCTGTCCGGATTCTGCTGTTCTCTTCCTTGGGGCCCATGGCTGCGAAGTCTCCACCCCCTATCGTCTACATTGCCCTAGGGCTATTGCTCCTCTGGGGTGGTCATCGCGCCTGGCAGGCGGGCTACATCCGCTGGCCAGAAGGGATCCCTCTGCCAGGGTTGGGCGGTAGGGCCCAAGATCTGCTCTTAACCAGCGGCGAGCGCACCCTGTTTGCCGATAGCAGTCCCGCCGCCGTGGCTGCAGCAGAGCTGTTGCGCCAGGGCAATTTCGGCGCGGCGATCCCGCTCCTAGAGATGGGGCTACAGAACAACCGCAACGACCCGGAAGCTCGCATTTTCCTCAACAACGCCCGCGCCCAGCAGCAGGGCAACCCCTTGAGCATAGCCGTGGTGGTGCCCATCTCCAGCAACCCCAACCGCGCCAAGGAGACCCTGCGCGGCGTGGCCCAGGCCCAAGAGGAGCTATTTCAGCAAGGGGGTATTGCAGGGCGGCTGCTGCGGGTGGTGATTGCCGACGACGGGGATAACCCAGAGCGAGCGGCGGCAGTGGCCAAAGCCCTGGTGGGCCAGCCCGAGATCCTGGGGGTGATCGGCCACAACGCCAGCGATGCCACCCTGGCGGCGGCTGAGATCTATCAGTCTGCCGGCCTGGCCATGATCTCCTCCACCTCCACCAGCACCCGCATCAGCCTGCTGGGGAACGCCATCTTTCGCACCGTCCCCTCCGACCAGATTGCTGGCACGCAACTGGCCCGCTATGTCCTTAACAAACTGCGCCTGCAGAGGGTGGCCATCTTCTACAACCCCAACAGCGCCTACAGCACCAGCCTGCGCGACGCCTTTGCCGCTACCCTGACCAGCGAAGGGGGCGTTGTGCTGGCGACCTTCGACCTGTCGGCAGCCGATTTCAACCCCCAGGCCAGCCTGCAGACAGCTCTGGGGCAGGGATCTCAGGCGGCTTTCTTGGCGCCCACGGCTTCCGTGGCCGAAAAAGCGCTGGCCGTTGCCCGCGAGAACGCTGCCCTTGGCCAGCCCCTCGCCCTGGTGGGGGGGGATGTGCTGTTTAGTCTCACCACCCTCAAGGAAGGGGGGGCAGCAGTAGAGGGGCTGGTGGTGGCGGTGCCCTGGCATCCCGACGTGCCCCGCAACCGCGGCTTTGCCCAGAAGGCAGCCCAGATGTGGGGAGGGCAGGTGAGTTGGCGCACGGCACTGGCCTACGACGCCACCCGTGTTTTTCTCCAGGCTATTCGGCAGGGATCCCCCAGCCGCAGCGGCATTCTCACTGCCCTGGGCGACCCCAACTTCCGCTTGCCAGACGGCGCTTCCGGGGAGGTGCGCTTTTTGCCCTCCGGCGACCGCGATGCTCCCCATGTGCTGGTGCGCATTGAACGGGGCAACCGCTCCGGCACCGGCTACGATTTTGTGCCCCTCCCCTAGGGCAGGCGCTACAGTAGGGGGTGCTCTCCATCTCCTCAGCTTGGACAGATCCCATGCCCAGCCGGATCACCGCGTGTTTTCAGGCGCTGCGCAGCCGCGGCGAAGCCGCCCTCATCCCCTACCTCACCGCCGGGGATCCCAACTTGGAAACCACCTTTGCGGCCCTGCAAGTTTTGGAGGAGAACGGCGCCGACCTCATCGAGTTGGGGGTGCCCTATTCGGATCCCCTGGCCGATGGGCCGGTGATCCAGGCAGCAGCCACCCGCGCCCTCAGCCGGGGCGTCACCTTGGGCGACATCTTGCAGGGCTTGCGGGGCCTCTCGCTGCGGGCTCCCCTCGTCCTGTTCACCTACTACAACCCCATCCACCAGCTCGGCATCCCCACCTTTGTGCGGCAACTGCGCCAGGCCGGCTGTGCCGGCTTGGTCGTCCCCGACCTGCCCCTGGAAGAGGCCGGATCCCTGCGGGAAGCAACGCAGGCGGAGGGGATCGACCTCATCCTGCTGGTGGCCCCCACCAGCCCCGCCGAGCGAATGCGCCGTATTGCCCAACAGTCCAGCGGCTTTATCTACCTGGTCAGCACCACCGGCGTCACCGGCGAACGGGCCACCCTGGAGCAGCGGATCCCGGCCTTGCTGCAGCAACTGCGCCAATACACCTCCCTGCCGATTGGGGTAGGCTTCGGCATCTCCACCCCCGACCAGGCCCGCCAGATTGCTCTCTGGGGAGCGGATGCGGCGATCGTGGGCAGTGCCTTTGTGCAACGGCTGGCCAAGGCCCCCACCCCCGCCCAAGGGCTGCAACAAATTGCCCACTTCTGCCGGGATCTCAAAGCTGCCCTGCAAGGCATAGGTACCCCGCAACATTGACTGCTGCAGTGTGTGGGCAAGAGGCTTGCCTTTATCTCAAAACAAGTGAAACGAATGTTTACATTTTTTTACTGCCCTCGCCGACCAGTTTCTGGCCTGCTGACCCAACAGAGCCAGAGGATTGGCGGCCAAGCAGACACTCTGGTGCCTGTTTATTTGTAAATCTTCACAAAACACTCATCCCTCCCACGCTATAAAATTGACCTGGATGCTCGGCTGTCTGAAAGTCGCAGAGGTTCTTGACCTGTCTCAAAATCTGGGGCTTCGGTGGGGGTAGTTTTGAGCAACCCGCTCCACAGGATCCCCGGTTTTTGGGCAAGGAGGATCCCGCAAACAACAGAGTTTGGGATCCCACTTTTGAGAGGTTCAGCCAGTCGCCCATCGCTTTTTGGAAAGACCAGAAGGAGATCCATCATGCAAGACGCCTTTACCCGGGTGATCGCTCAGGCAGATGCACGCGGTGCCTTTTTAAGTGATCAAGACTTCGACCGTCTGGCGGCTTTGGTGGCAGAAGGCAACAAACGCCTGGATGCTGTCAACCGCATGACCAGCAACGCCGCCCAAATCGTAACCAACGCGGCTCGTTCCCTGTTTGCCCAGGAGCCGGATCTGATCGCCCCTGGCGGTAATGCCTACACCAACCGTCGCATGGCCGCCTGCCTGCGGGACATGGAGATCATCTTGCGCTACATCACCTACGCCACCTTGGCGGGGGATAGCTCGGTGCTGGAAGATCGCTGCCTCAACGGCCTGCGGGAGACCTACATTGCGCTGGGGGTGCCCACCAGCTCCATGGCCAACGCCATTGCGGCCATGAAGAAGGAAGCCCTGGCCAAGATCATGGATCCGAACGGCATCACCCCTGGCGACTGCTCGGCGCTGCAAAGCGAGGTGGCCAGCTACTTCGACAAGGCGGCTGCCGCCATTGTTTAAGTTAAAAGCGGTCGTCCCTCTTTAAAGCTCCGTGAGATCGCCTAGATCCCTTTTTTCCGACAGGCAGACAGGCATTCCCAACTTGGAGGAGTGCCGGCTGCTCAACTAAGACTTTTGCTAACAGTCAACGCATTTAGGAGTTGCAAGGTGAAAACTGTCATTACCGAAGCGATTGCCGCTGCTGACAATCAAGGGCGTTTTCTCAATGCCAGCGAGCTGCAGGCCGTTAATGGTCGTTACCAGCGCGCTGCTGCCTCTCTGGAAGCGGCCCGTGTCTTGACCCAAAACCAACAAACGCTGGTGCGCGAAGCGGTGCAGGAAGTGTTCAAGCGCTTCCCCTACCTGACCCAGCCGGGCGAAATGGGTCACGGCGATGTGTTTCAGGCCAAGTGTGCCCGCGACATTGGCTACTACCTGCGCTTTATCACCTACTCGCTGGTTGCAGGCGGCACGGGCCCCCTCGATGAATACCTGGTGGCGGGCCTGCGGGAGGTGAACCGCTCCTTTAACCTCTCCCCGAGCTGGTACATTGTAGCTCTGCAGCACATGAAGAGCCGTGCTCTGGGCATGCTGAAGGGCCAAGCGGCGAACGAAGCAGCCATTTACTTCGACTACGCCATCAACGCCCTTAGCTAAGGGATGCCAGAGTAGAGATCCCGTTTTTGGGGGAGCGATCTCTTTCTTCGTCTTCCAATTGAGTGCCCCTACAGAGCAGGCAGCAGCCCAAGTGGAGCTGAGCTGGTCGTTTCCAGGTTTTCGGCGCCGCGGCTCTCTTCGAGCCAGCTAGGTTGTCTGCCTGCTTCCCAAGCTTTTGTGCCTGGGTACAGTTCTGCCTCTAGAGGTGGCTTTTGCGGCCTCTCTGGCGGTCAGGAGGTCTTCGTGCCCAGGTGCCGCACAAAGTTGAACTCGACTCGGGGGAAAACGATGTTTGGTCAAAGCACCAGCGGCCCTGAAACTTTGACGGAAGCCGGCAGCCGGGTTTACAAGGTTGAGTACACTGGCCTGCTCAACCCACCCGATGCTCTGGCCACCTCGGCTAAGGTGCGTCGCAGTACCATGAGCATCACAGTTCCTTACAGCCGGCTGTCCACGGAGATGCAGCGCATTCTGCGGATGGGCGGCAAAATCGTGCAGGTCACTGCTCTATCGGCGGCCCCTGCCCAGAGCAACGGCGCTGCTGAGTAAGGGATCCCTCTGCTCAACGGCAGTCATCGGCAAGGTGGCCTCGATTCCATGGACGGCTCTGCAAGGGTTCCCATGACATCCAACACGGCGGTGCTGCCCCAGCCGCTCACCTGGGAGCAGGCGATAGCGCGGCTGCAGGGGGATGACCCGCAAGATCGGTACTATGCCGCTTGGTACTTGGGCACGGTTCGGGATCCGCGGGGGGTAGAGCCACTGCTGTTGGCGTTGCGAGATGAGCGGGATCGCACCGCCTTGGGGGGCTACCCGCTACGGCGCAATGCGGCCAAAGCCCTTGGGCAAATTGGCGACGTGCGGGCCGTGCCCGGCCTGATCGAGGCCCTTGGCTGTAGCGATCTGCATGTGCGGGAAGAGGCTGCCTATGCCCTGGCCCAGTTGGGAGACCGGCGGGCGGTGGCTCCCTTGCTGGCCTTGCTGCAGTCGCGGGAGCAGGAGCAGCCCTGGGAAGCCTTCATCGAGGCGCTGGGCCAGCTCAACGCCACCGAGGCCGAGGCGGCGATTCGGCCTTTCTTAAGCCACCCCTCGGAGCGGGTGCGTTCGGCAGCCGCTTGGGTGCTCTATCGCTTTACACAAGCCGAGGAGCTGACCCAAGTTCTGGTGGCGCTGCTGGCCCACCCCAATTTCAGCCTGCGCCAGGCGGCCCTTTTCGATCTGGCAGAATCCGGCTGGGTGGCAGGGGCGCCGCTGTTGGCGACAGCCGATGTGGCGCTTAACCTGCGCATCAATGCTCTGAAGCGACTGTTCGACGTGGCGCTGCAGTTAGGGCGAGTGCCGCCGGATCGGGTGGCAGCAGCGATCATCCCGCAACTGGACAGGCTGTTCTAGACGTGAAAGGGCTTGGGGCTCTCCCCCCCTATTGGCTCGCTTGGATGTTTCGTTAGTTTTTTACTTACCTTGGCCTCTGGGTTGTCTATGTCCTCTTCCTCGGCTGCGCAAGTGCTTCCCGCTGCTGTGGCTCAACTGGCCGCTGAACTGGAACAGGCCACCTCAGCGGAAGAACTGTTGCGGGTGGTGAGAGCGCTGGGATCCTTGGGCCACGTGGAAGGGATCCCCCTGCTCATTCGCGCCTTTGGCTTCAACCGCCCTGCCGTGGGGGAGGCCGCGCTGGAAGAGGTGTTGCGCTTTGGGGAGGCGGCGGTAGGGCCTTTGCTGGCCAACATCGATGGCTTCGACTATGGGGCGCGCGCCTATTCGGTGCGGGCGTTGGCCCGTATCGGCCACGGCGATGCCTACCCCTTTTTGGCGGAAGCCATTGTGGCGGACTTCGCCCCCAGCGTGCGGCGAGCGGCGGCCCGTGGGCTGGGACAGGTAGCGGCACGGCGGCCCCTCTCCGATCAAGAGCGAGCCTTGCACCTGTTGCGGCAATGCCTGGGCGACGCCGACTGGGGAGTTCGCTATGCCGCCGTCGGATCCCTGACGGATTTGGCTCGGCTGGGAGAGGCGTCCCTGCGATCTGCCGTCGAGGCAGCCCTGCAAATGGCCTTGCAGGATGCGGATCCCTTGATTCCCCTACGCGCCCGCCTAAGCCAGCAGGAGCTGGCTGCTGATCCATAACCCCTGCCATTTTGTTGTTTCGTTTCCTCAGGAGCATAACCTATGACTCTTCCGCTGCTTGCCGATCGCCCCACCACGCAAAGCGTGCGGGTGGAGCGCTACTTTGTACCCAGCGACGAAACCCCGCCCGCCTATCGCCCCGACGACCCGACGGGCATCGAAAATGTCATCCGCGCCGCCTACCGGCAGATCTTCAGCGAACACCTGATGCTGGAGAGCTACCGGCAAAAAGCGCTGGAGTCCCAGCTGCGCAACGGGGCGATCTCGGTGAAGGAGTTTATCCGTGGCCTGGGCAAGTCGGAGGTGTACCGGGATCTGGTCATGGTTCCTAACGACAACTACCGCTTCGTCGAGATCACCTTCCAGCGCTTCCTGGGCCGGCCCACCTACAGCCAGCAGGAGCGCATCAAGTACTCCATCATCCTGGCCACCCGCGGTCTGAACGGCTTTATCGACGCCGTTGTCGACAGTGAGGAGTACAACGCCGCCTTCGGGGACGATGTGGTGCCTTACCAGCGCCGCCGCCTTTCCGAGAAGCCGACCAACTTGCTCAACCCCCGCTACGGGGCGCGGTGGCGGGATGTTTCCGGCGTGAAGCGCTCGACGCGGGAAGTGGTGCGCACCTACCGGATTACTCGGCCTCCCAAGCCCGGGGATCCGGAAAACTTCCTCAACATGGCCCGCATGCTCAATCCCAAGCCGGCAGCGCGGCAAAACATCAGCGTCTTCGATCTGAAGATCCCCGACATGACCACCAACCGCCGCTGAGGGTTGGGCCTCCTACCCACTGCGCCCTTGCCAAGCTCTCAAGCCGATCATCCGACGCCGTTCGGGTGGATCGGCTCTTCGGCTTGGTTGGGGCAAGATTCGTTATAATCTGGGTGATGCTTCTTAACACTTGGGTTACATGAACAATCCAGTTGTGCGGGCTTTTTTTGTCGGCAAGGCGGTGGCCGACGTGCTGCGAGAGCGCCTGGAGAGCACCCTTGCCGACCTTGCCGGGGAAGTGGGCAAGGTGTGGGCGGAGCTCCAAGAGGGCTGGCAGACCTTTGCCCAGGATGTCATGGCCCGGGCTGAGGCGGAAGCATCGCTAGCTGCCCAGGAAATGGCGGCACCCCCCTTCAAGGCAGAAGACCTGCAGGCAACCCTAGACGACCTGCGGGCAGAGGTGGCGCAGTTGCGCTCCGAATTGCAGAAGTATCGGAGTCGAAACGCTTGAACGCCAGCACACTCCCATCCCGAGCCGTTTTGGGATCCGAACCCGCCAAGCCCTATACCGCCTACCGTTGGGCCCGAGAAAACTACACCCGCTGGGGCCGCCTCATTGATATTTGGCGATTTGTGCTCACCTGGCTGTTTTACCTCTGGCTGGATCAGCAGGCGTGGAGCTACGGGGGGCAGCCCACAGCGGAGCGCAAAGCCAAACGCCGCCGCGCCAGGGCCATCTGGATCCGCGAGACGCTGCTCCACCTCGGTCCTACTTTTATCAAGGTGGGGCAGTTTTTCTCCACCCGGGCCGATCTCTTCCCCTCCGAGTACGTCGAGGAGCTGTCCAAGCTGCAGGATCGGGTGCCTGCTTTTGGCTACGAACAGGTGGCAGCCATCGTGCAGCAAGAGTTGGGCAAGCCCATTGAGCAGATCTACAGCTATTTCGATCCCACCCCCTTGGCGGCGGCCAGCTTGGGGCAGGTGCATCGGGCCAAGCTCAAGACCGGCGAAGAAGTGGTGGTCAAGGTGCAGCGTCCGGGCCTGACCCGCCTGTTCACGATCGATCTGGAGATCTGCCGCGGTATTGCCGAGTTCTTTCAGTACCACACCCGTTGGGGCGGGCCGGGCCGCGACTGGATCGGCATCTACGGAGAGTGTCGGCGCACCCTCTGGGAGGAAGTGGACTACCTCAACGAGGGCCGCAACGCCGACACCTTTCGCCGCAACTTTCGGGACATGCCACAAATTGCCGTCCCCAAAGTGTACTGGCGCTACACTTCCCCCCGCCTGCTGACGCTGGAATACCTGCCAGGGATCAAGATCAGCGACTACGAAGCCCTGAGCGCGGCGGGGCTGGATCGCAAGCTCTTGGCCCGCTTGGGGGCAGAGGCCTATTTGCGGCAACTGCTCAAAGACGGCTTTTTTCACGCCGATCCCCACCCTGGCAACATTGCCGTCAAGCCGGATGGCACGCTGATCTTCTACGACTTCGGCATGATGGGGCGCATTCGCCCTGGCATCAAGGAAAAGTTGGTGGCCATGCTGGCGGCTGTGGTGGCCAAAAATGCCGACCTGGTGGTGGCCTCGCTGGTGGAGCTGGGCGTGTTGGTGCCCACTGCCGATCTGGCGCCAGTACGCCGCTCGGTGCAGTACATGTTGGATCACTTCATGGACAAGCCCTTTTCCAACAGCTCCGACGAGATCTCGGTGATGGCCATCAGCGAAGACCTCTACGAGCTGGCCTACGATCAGCCGTTTCGCTTTCCCGCCACCTTTACCTTTGTGATGCGGGCCCTGACCACGTTGGAGGGGCTGGGGAAAAGCTTGGATCCGGAGTTCAATTTCCTGGAAGTGGCCAAGCCTTTCGCGGAGGAGCTGATGAACGGCAGCAAACCGGAGACGGAGACTCTGCTAGCCCAGGTCAGCCGCCAGGCGGCAGAGTTCACCAGCAGCAGCCTCAGCTTGCCCCGCCGTCTTGAAGCGACCTTGAGCAAGCTGGAACAGGGGGAGCTACGCCTGCGGGTGCGATCCAGCGAGGCAGAGCGTTTGCTGCGCAAGCTGAACAGCACCGGACGGGGAGTTATCTACGCGGTGTTGTTTGCAACTTTTTTTCTCAGCGCAACCCAGCTATTTTCGGCTGGGCATGCTACTTTAGCGATCGTCACCCTGGCTTTGGCCGTTCTCGCCGCTTTGGCGCTGGTCAGGGTACTCTTAAAGGCAAATGGATCAGAGCCACTGATGTGATGCGACGATATGCCTGCGCTACGGATCCAGGCAAGGTCCGCAGCAGCAATCAGGATGCCTACTACTGTGATCCAGAAGGACGTTACTTCATCGTTGCCGATGGCATGGGAGGGCACGCTGCCGGAGCAACAGCCAGCCTGTTGGCGGTCGAGGTCATTCGCGAGTGCCTTGAGCGGGGTTGGCAGACCGTGCCAGCGCCCAAGCTGCTCAGCGAGGCGATAGAAGCGGCCAACGAGGCCATTCTTAAAGACCAGCGAGAAAACCCGGAGCGGGCCGACATGGGCACCACCGTGGTGGTGGCTCTGGTGGATCCCAACAACAATTGCTGGAGCGCTCACATCGGCGACTCTCGCCTTTACCGCCTCCGCGGATCTGAGATGCAGCAGATGACGGAGGATCACACCTTGGTAGCTCGCTCGGTTCGCCAAGGGGAGTTGACCCAGGCGCAAGCCCGCATGCACCCCTGGCGCCACATTCTCGAGCGCTGCCTGGGCCGCCCCGATGCAGGGCCGCCTGCTGTTCAGCCGATTACAATGCGCCCTGGGGATCGCCTGCTGTTGTGTAGTGACGGGCTCACCGAAGAGCTAGATGACGAGGTCATCGCCGAGTACTGCCTGAAGGTGGAGGATTTGGATCAACTGGCCTGCCAGTTGGTCGAGGCGGCCAAAGAGCGGGGCGGTCGGGACAACATCACGGTGGTGATCGCCGAATACGCCTAGTTCGCGGCCAGCTAGAGACGGTATTGCCGGTACACTTCGCCGGCAGCCCGGTGCAGGAGCGAGTGGCGGTAGACAAGCTGAGCGAGGTCGTTGCCGTAGCCGCCGCCGATAACGCAGGCAACGGGGTAGCCTCGCTTTAAGCAGGTGTCCAGCACCTGCATATCGCGGCGGAAGAGCCCCTCGTCGCTGAGGGCCAGCTTGCCCAAGAGATCTTCGCGGTGGGGATCCACCCCCGCATCATAGAGCACCAGATCCGGGCGCACCTGAGCCAACAGATCGGGCAGGTAGTCGGCCAGGGTTTGCAGATAAGCTTCGTCTTCCAGGCCCACCGGCAGGGGCACGTCCAGGTCGCTGGCCTGCTTGGTGGCGGGGAAGTTGGCGGCGCAGTGCATGGAAAAGGTAAACACCCGCGGCTCGGAGCGGAAGATCCAGGCGGTGCCGTCGCCCTGGTGCACATCCAGGTCTACAATCAGAACCTTTTGCACCAGCCCCTGCTGCAGCAGGACTTGGGCGGCGATGGCCAGGTCGTTGAAAATACAGAAGCCGGAGCCGTAGGCGGGAAAGGCGTGGTGGGTGCCGCCGGCGGTGTTGCAGGCCAGGCCGTGGCGCAGGGCCAATTGGGCGGTCAGGACGGTGCCGCCCACCGCGCGACAGGTGCGCTGCACCAGCTCGGGACTCCAGGGCAGGCCGATGCGCCGCTGCAGTTTGGCCTCCAGGGATCCCTCGCAGTAGGCCCGCACGTACTCTGGCGTGTGCACCGATTCGATCCAAGCCAGGGGGGGGAGTTCCGGCTGATGCACTTGCTGAGGGCGGATCACCCCTTCCCGCAGCAGCAGCTCGTGCAGGAGGCGGAATTTGGGCATGGGAAAGCGATGGCCCGGCGGCAGGGGGGCGCTGTAGTCGGGGTGGTAAACGACGGGCAAAGACATTCCAAGCAACCGGATCGACGGGGGTGAGCATAGCCTATTGGGGCCCCAGTGCTTATGGTAGAGGTAGCCCACTCTGGCCGGATCCCTGCGGGGGCTCTGCGCTGTTCTCTCTACCGCCGCGATTCCCTATGTTTACTGCGTCGGATCCCTTTTTGGGTCGCCTCTTGGCCCAGCGCTATCG
>Ga0308399_1000037_pt1 | contig 42433 bp, 47 predicted proteins | sample HotsprSampOS1260_FD_202367 | JGI IMG/M metagenome (GOLD analysis project Ga0308399, IMG submission 202367) | Hot spring phototrophic mat microbial communities from Octopus Spring, Yellowstone National Park, Wyoming, United States - 20060914_OS12-60 ... | reverse complement strand
CGTCCACCAGGGAGGCCACCAGCCGGCGCCAGGGGCTGGCGATCACCACAGGCCACCTCCTAGGTAGCGGTACTCCAGTCGGAAGCGGGTCTGGGCCAGGGCCTGCAAGAGGGCTTGGGTCTCCGAGACGAAGCCAAAGGGAGGTTCGTCTCCCAAAAGCTCCACCAGCAGACCCTTGGGCTTTTTGTACCGGACCAGGCGGAAGCCAGTCAGCCCCGCCAGCTCGGCGGCCCTTTGGGCGGCGTCATCCCGGTAGCCCTCCCGGTCGGCCAGGCCCAGGGCCAGGGCCTGCTTTCCCGAGTAGATGCGCCCGTCCGCCAGGCGGTAGACCTTTTCCAGGGGCATCTTCCTACCCTCGGCCACCCGCTTTGCGAAAAGCTCGTAGGCCTCCCGCAGGAAGCTTTGGATGACGGCCTTTTCCTCCGGGGTCAGGGGTCTGAGGCCCGAGGCCATGTCCTTGAGCCTGCCCTCCTTCAGAACCTCCACCCCAACCCCCAGCTTATCCAGAAGGCCCTGGACCTGGGGCAGGGTGGCGATGACCCCGATGGAACCGGTTACGGTGGTGGGGGCGGTGACGATCTCCTGGGCGGCCGTGGCCGCATAGTAGCCCCCGCTGGCGGCCACCGTGCCCAGACTGGCCACCAGGGGCTTTTCCCGGGCCAGCTCCTTTAGGGCGCGGTGGATGGCCTCGGTCTCCGTGACCCCGCCCCCGGGGCTAACCACCTCGAGGACCACGGCCTTGATCCCGGGGTCCTCCCTGGCCTGGCGCACCTGGGAGAGGAAGTCCTCCAGGGCCTTGTCCGTGGGGATGGACCCCACAAGCTCCAGGAGGAGGACTTTTTCCCCTTGGCCGAGGAGGGTGACCTCCTGCCAGCGCCCTTTGGCCCTCTCGGGAGCGGTCAGGCGGCCCAGGCCCACCACCACCAGGGCCACGACCAGAAGGAAGAGGAGGAGTGCCAGCCAGCGCTTTCGGTTCATGGTTCCAGGTTAGCACGGGGTATGCTGGACCCTGTGCTGAGGGTGGTGGTCCAGCCGGGGAAGGAGGGGAAGCTTAGGAACTTCTATCCCAACGTCTACCGGGACGAGCTCCTCGAGGCCCCCGAGGAGGCGGGGGTGGCCGAGGCCTACGGGGCCGACGGCAGCTTCCTGGCGGTGGGCTATTACGACCCCCGTTCCCGCATCCCCTTCCGGGCCTTCCGCTTTGACCGGGGGCCTTTGGACCGCCGCTTTTTCCGGGAGCGCTTAGCCAGGGCGCTTAGGAAGCGGGAGGGGCTTGGGCCTAGCTTTCGCCTGGTCCACGGGGAGGCGGACGGGCTTCCCGGGCTGGTGGTGGACCGCTTTGGCGGGGTCCTGGTCCTCCAGGTGCGCTCCCGGGGGATGGAGGCCTTGCGGGAGGTCTGGTTCCCCGCCCTCTTGGAGGCGGTGGGACCCAAGGGGGTGTACGAGCGGAGCGACGTGGAGGCCAGGCGGCAGGAGGGGCTTCCCGAGCGGGTGGGGGTGGTCTTTGGGGAGGTGCCAGAGGTCCTCTTGGTGGAGGAGGATGGCCTCCTTTTCCCCATTCCCCTGGCGTTGGCCCAGAAGACGGGGTTTTACCTGGACCAGCGGGAGAACCGCCGCCTCCTCGAGGCCCTGGTGCGCCCAGGGGAGCGGGTCTTGGACGTGTACAGCTACGTGGGGGGCTTCGCCCTAAGGGCCGCCAGGAAGGGGGCCTATGCCCTGGCGGTGGACAAGGACCTGGGGGCCCTCGCCGTCCTGGACCGGGCCGCCCTGAAGGCGGGGCTTCGGGTGGACATCCGCCAGGGGGAGGCTTTGGAGGTCCTGAGGGCCCTCGAGGGCCCCTTCCACCACGTCCTCCTGGACCCCCCTACCCTGGTGAAGCGCAAGGAGGAGCTTCCCGCCATGAAGGGCCACCTGGTGGACCTGGTGCGGGAGGGGCTACGCCTTCTGGCCAAAGGAGGGTACCTCTGGCTTTCCACCTGCAGCTACTACCTGAAGGTGGAGGACCTCTTGGAGGTGGCTCGCCGGGCCGCTCGCGACCAAAGGGTGCGCCTCCGGGTCCACACCGTCACCTACCAGCCCCAGGACCACCCCTGGAGCCTCCACGTTCCCGAAAGCCTTTACCTCAAGACCGTGGTCTTCCAGGAGGACGCCCTCTAGGCCCTTGCCCCTGTATGATGAAGGCGAAGCACCCCTGGGGTGCGGAAAAGGAGGATCTTATGGAAGTAGCTCGGGGTCTTGAGGGCGTTCTCTTCACGGAAAGCCGGATGTGCTTCATTGACGGGGAGGCGGGTCGCCTCTACTACTACGGCATCCCCATCCAGGAGCTGGCGGAGAAAAGCACCTTTGAGGAGACCACCTTTTTGCTCCTATACGGCAGACTGCCCCAGCGAGAAGAGCTGGAGGCCTTCAAAAAGGAGCTAGCGGGAAGGCGGGCCTTGCCCTCCCACCTCCTGGAGTCCTTCCGCCGCTACCCCGCTTCGGCCCACCCCATGAGCTTCCTGCGCACCGCCGTCTCCGAGCTGGGGATGCTGGACCCCACCGAGGCCGACATCTCCCGGGAGGCCCTCTACCAGAAGGGCCTGGACCTGATCGCCAAGTTCGCCACCATCGTGGCCGCCAACAAGCGTCTGAGGGAGGGAAAGGATCCTGTTCCCCCTCGGGAGGACCTCTCCCACGCCGCCAACTTCCTTTACATGGCGAGCGGGGTGGAGCCTTCCCCTGAGCAGGAGCGCCTCATGGACGCGGCCCTGATCCTCCACGCCGAGCACGGCTTCAACGCCAGCACCTTCACCGCCATCGCCGCCTTCTCCACGGAAACCGACCTCTACTCCGCCATCACCGCCGCCGTGGCCTCCCTAAAGGGCCCTAGGCACGGGGGAGCCAACGAGGCGGTGATGAGGATGATCCAGGAGATCGGCGCTCCGGAAAGGGCCCGGGAGTGGGTTCAGGAAAAGCTTTCCAAGAAGGAGCGCATCATGGGCATGGGCCACCGGGTCTACAAGGCCTTTGACCCCCGGGCCGGGGTCTTGGAAAAGCTGGCCCACTGGGTGGCGGAGACCCACGGCCACTCCACGGAGTACCAGATCCTGAAGATCGTGGAGGAGGAGGCGGGGAAGGTGCTGAACCCGCGGGGCATCTACCCCAACGTGGACTTCTACTCGGGGGTGGTCTACTCCGACCTGGGCTTTGGCCTGGAGTTCTTCACCCCCATCTTCGCCGTGGCCCGCATCTCCGGTTGGGTGGGCCACATCCTGGAGTACAAGGAGCTGGACAACCGCCTCCTGCGCCCCGACGCCAAGTACATCGGGGAGCTGGACCGGCCCTACGTCCCCCTGGAGGCCAGGGGTTAGGCGCTTCCCCATGCCAAGTCCCAGGGGGAAACCCCTGGGTTTTTCCATCTACAGGCCGCAGAAAGCCTCGTAGTCTATGAGTTCCCGCTGGGTGGGGCTGTCCCCGCAAACGGGGCAGGCGGGGTTGCGCCGCACCTTGAGCTTGCGGAAGCTGGCCTCGAGGGCGTCATAAAGGAGGAGATGTCCGGCCAGCGGCTTCCCTACGCCCAACAGGACCTTCAGGGCCTCCGCGGCCATCAAGGCCCCCACCGCACCCGGCAGGACCCCGAAGACCCCGGCCTCGGCGCAGGAGGGGACGCTGCCGGGGGCGGGGGGCTTGGGAAAGAGGCAGCGGTAGCAGGGGCCCCTCTCCCCTTCGTCCGTGGGGTGGTGGAGTACGGCCACCTGGCCGTCAAACTGGTAGATGGCCCCGAAGATGAGAGGCTTATTCAGAAGGACGCAGGCGTCGTTGACCAGGTAGCGGGTGGGGAAGTTGTCGGAGGCGTCCACCACCAGGTCGTAGCCCTCCAGGATTTCCAGGGCGTTTTCCGAGGTGAGGCGCACCGGGTAGGCCTCCAGCCGCACCCACGGGTTAAGGGCGGAAAGCCTCTCCTTGGCCACCAGGGCCTTGGGCTTTCCCACCTCCTCCGTGGCGTAGAGGACCTGGCGCTGGAGGTTGGAAAGCTCCACTCGGTCCATCTCCACGATGCCCACCCGGCCCACCCCGGCCGCCACCAGGTACTGGAGGACGGGCACCCCCAGCCCCCCTGCCCCCACCACCACCACCGAGGCCCTCTTGAGCCGCTCCTGCCCCTCGGGGCCCACCCCGGGCAGGATCATCTGCCGGTGGTACCGGTCCAGCTCCTCCTTGGTCCACATTCAGGCCTCCCGGGTGCCGAAGCCAGGGGGGAGGAAGTCGGGGTAGTCGGGGTTGCCCTTGCGGTCGGGCTCTTTGGGGATGAGGTCCGAGGGGTGGGGCTCCCCCTTGCGGCAGTAGGGGCAGTCGTGGCGCACCTTGTAGCGCACGGGCTTGGCGGGGATGCCCAGGGCGATGGCGTGGGGGGGGATGTCCTTGGTGACGATGGCCCCGGTGCCTACCATGGCATCGTCCCCGATGCGCACCCCCGCCAGGATGGTGGCGTGGTAGGTGATGCGCACCCCGCTGCCGATGATGGTCTCCTTCAGGGTCACGTCCGGGGTGGCCAGGACGTGGTGGCTGTGGCTGTAGACGTTCACATAGTCGGAGAGGGAGGTCTTATCCCCGATCTTGATGCCCCCGATGTCGTCCAGGAGCACATAGCGGTGGACCACCACCTCGTCCCCCAGCTCCAGGTTGTAGCCCACGGAGAACTCCACGTTCTGGAAGAACTTGGGGTTCTTCCCCACCCGCTTGAAGATGAAGGGGGCAAGGGCCCGCCTTATGGCCACCCCAGAATGGACGGACTGGCCGATAGGGGTGAGGTCCAGGACCTTCCAGAACCAGAGGAGGGGCTTCACCTTCTTGAACTTTTCCGGGTCCGTGGCGGCGTAGTGCTCCGCCTCAAAGGTGATGCCCTCGGGGTCCAGGGCCATGGCCAAAAGGGGGCTCACCTCCAGAAGCTCCCCGTAGGACCTGCCGTGGAGGAGTCGGGCCAGCTCCTCCCGGACCAGGGCGTTCCGGTCCACCTTTGGGTCGGAAAGCCGCTCCACCAGGCTCCCGATAAACCGCTCCAGGGCCTTTTGGTGGAGGGGGGCGATGGTTTTGGGCAAGAGCCAGGGCATAGACCTATGGTAAAGGGGAAAGGGCCTTTCGCGGGAAGACCGGGCTCACCCTACCGAGGGGCGGTAGCCCAGTTCCCGTAGGGCCTCGGGGTCTTTGCGCCAGTCGGGGTAGACCTTGACCTCGAGGTCCAGGTAGATCTTGCGGTTCAGGAAGACCTCCAGCTGCTTCCTGGCCGCCTGGCCGATCTCCTTCAGCTTTTTCCCGCCCTCGCCGATGACGATGCCCTTCTGGGAGGGGCGCTCCACGTAGACGACCACCTTGATGTAGAGGACGCCGTTTTCCCTCTCGGCCACCTCCTCCACCTTGGTGGCGATGGCGTAGGGCACCTCGTGCCACAGGCGCTTCATGGCCTCCTCGCGCACGATCTCCGCCACCCACTCCCCGAAGGTCTGGTCGCTTTTGGCGTGGTCCTCGGGGTAGTAGAAGGGGCCCTCGGGCAGGAGGGCTAAAAGCTCCGCCTTGAGCCCGGCCACCTGCTTCTCGTCCAAAGCGGAGAGCATGCGGGGCTCGGCCTCGGGCAGGAGGGCGTGGTAGGCCTTCAGGGCCTCCTCGGGGTACTTGGCCTCGTCCAACTTGTTGCCCACCAGGAGGATGGGCACCTTGCCCACCAGGGGCTTCAGGGCCTTGGCCACCAGCTCGTCCTCCGGGGTGGGGGGGTGGCGGAGGTCCACCACCCATACCACGGCGTTCACGTCGGCAAGGGCCTCGTAGACCTCCTGGTCCATGAACTCGCCCAGGGCGTCCATGGGCTTATGGAGGCCCGGGGTGTCCACGAAGACGATCTGCCGGTTTCCCTCGGTGAGGATGCCCCTAAGGCGCTTCCTGGTGGTCTGGGGGCGGGGGCTTATGGGGGCCACCTTGATGCCCAGCAGGTTGTTGAGGAGGGTGGACTTGCCCACGTTGGGCTTGCCCACGATGGCCACGAAACCGGAATAAGTCTTCTCTTCCATGATGGGATGGCTAGGTGATCCCGGCCCTGGGGGTTTGCCCCTTGGGGCGAGGGCCGGACCTTCCAAGGGTTTAAGTATACTCCAGGCCGTGGACCCCCTGGCCCTGGCCCTGCTTCCCGGGATTGGCCCCAAGCGGCTCTTGGAGCTTTTGGCCGAGCCCGATCCCCTGGAGGCCCTAAAGGCGCGATCGCCCCAGCTGCTGGCCCAGCTTCCCCAGGCGGAGGCCCTGGCCCAGGAGGAGAGACGCCGGGTGGAAAGGCTGGGCCTTCACCTCCTCGGCCTTTGGGAGGAGGGGTTTCCCGAGAGCCTCAAGCGCCTGCCCCAGCCCCCCACCCACCTCTACCTCAAGGGAGCCCTGCCGGAGGAGGGGGAGGGGGTGGCCATCGTGGGCACGAGGAGGGCGGCCCCCTGGGCCCTCTCCTTCGCCCGCAAGCTGGCCCGGTCCCTGGCGGAGGCGGGGGCGGTGGTGGTCTCGGGCCTGGCCCGGGGGATTGACCGGGAGGCCCACCTGGGGGCCCTCGAGGCGGGTGGCCGCACCCTGGGGGTGCTGGGAAGCGCCCTGGACCAGATCTACCCGCCGGAGCACCGCTCTATGGCGGAAAGGATGGACCTCCTCTCCGAGTTCCCGCTGGGCACCGGCCCCAAGCCCGAGCACTTCCCCCGCAGAAACCGCCTTATCGCCGGGCTCGCCCGGGCGGTCATCGTGGTGGAGGCTCCCCTCGAGTCCGGGGCCCTCATCACCGCCCGCTACGCCCTGGAGCTGGGCAAGGAGGTCCTGGCGGTGCCGGGGAGGCCCACGGACCTGGGTTCCCAAGGGGCCAACCGCCTCATCCAGGACGGGGCCTACCCGGTCCTCGCCCCGGAGGACGCCCTCTCCTACCTGGGCTTTTCTGGAAGGCGCAAGGAGGTCCCCGAGCTTTCCCCGGAGGAGTCCCGGCTTTACGATCTCTTGCGCCAGGGGGAGGCTTTGCCCGAGCACCTGGCGGAGGCCATGGGCCTGAGCCCGGAGGCCGTGCTTTCCCTCCTCACCCTCCTGGAGCTCAAGGGCCTGGCCCAGGCCCTCCCCGGGGGGCGGTACGGGGCCACCTGACCGGTTCAAGGGAAACCCCCGCCGAGGAAAAGGCCTCGGCAGGGGTGTTGCTCGGCTTTACTTGGCCTTTTCGTAGAGCTTCTTGGCGATCTCGTAGAGCTCCCCGGGGTGGAACTCGGGAGCGAACTCGGCGACATCGTGGCCGGGGTCAAAGACGGGGCCGCCTGCGGGAGGCCCGTCCACCACCACCACTTCGCTGCCGTCTTCCGGCGAAGGGCCGGCCCAGATGAGGCCTAAGTCCTTGTAGTCTTCCTGGCTGAAACGGTACAGGTTCCGGTGGAAGCCCAGGTCCATGAACTTTTTGGCCTCGGGAATCTTGCTGTTCTCAATCCGGGGGATGGGAAGCATCTTGTTCATCTCCACCCCGGTAAGGGTTTCCAAGGCCTTGCCGTAGGCGGCAGCGTGGACCCCACCCCGCACCAGGAGGTACCCGATCATCTCCCGGGCCACAGGGTTGTCGGTCATCTCGTAGACCCGGAGCTTGTGGGTGCGGGCCGCCACCTCCAGGAAGAAGTTGTGGAGTAGGTCTAGAATCAGATTGCCGCTGGTGAAGACGTACTCCCCGTGCCAGTGCTCCCCCATAGCCCCCATTACCAGGCTGTTGCCCCCACCGGCGATAAAGTGGGCGACGTTGCGGGCGTCCTTGGCAAAGCCCAAGGGAGCGGCCACGGGATCCACCCCTTCTTCCAGGTCCTTCCCCGGGTTCTTGGCCAGAAGGGAATTGATGGTGGCCGCCACCAGCTCGATGTGTCCCAGCTCCTCCGTGGCGATGTTGGCGATGAGGTCGTAGTAGGGCTTGAGGGCCTTCTTCCCCCGGAAGTTGAAGGACTGGTACATGTAGTTCATCAGGGTGGACATCTCTCCAAATCGCCCCCCTAGAAGGGCCTGCACCGCCGCTGCGGCGTTGGGGTCCTGTTCCTTGGGCATGGGAAGCTCTATCTGTAGCCGATCAATCCTCAGGAACATGCTTTTCACCTCCCGAAGGCCGGCGGGGTTTTCCCCTCGGCCACTTTCCACCTTAGGGAAGGATCGTCCATAATTCCAATAGATTCTTTTAGGAGTTGCATAAACTAGATTTATGCGTCTGACCCTAGACCAGCTTCGCTCGCTGGTGGCCTTGGCGGAGGAAGGGAGCTTCACCTTAGCGGCGGAACGGGTCTACCTGAGCCAGCCCGCCTTGAGCATCCAGATCCGCAAGCTGGAGGAGGCCTTAGGGGCTAAGCTTTTTGACCGAAAAAAGGGGACCCTGACCGAGGCGGGCCGCGTGGCCGTGGCCCAAGCCCGTAGGGTTTTGGAGGAGGTGGAAAGGCTTACCCTTCTGGTCCGGGGTGGGGGAGCCCCCTTTCAGGGGCCTTTCCGCCTGGGGGTGATCCCCACCCTCACCCCTTATCTCCTCCCCCGGCTCCTCCCCAAGCTCCAGGAGCGCTATCCCGGGCTGGAACTGGAGATTAGGGAAGACCTCACCCCAAACCTCGTCCAGGCCCTCCAGGAAGGGGGTCTGGATGCCGGACTCGTGGGCACCGAAGAAAACCACCCAGGCCTGAGGACCACACCCCTTTTTCGGGAGGCTTTTTTGGCCTATGTTTCCCCAAATCATTGGCTTTATTCCAGAGAAAGTATCCATCCCTTGGAGATTCCCCAGGAGGACACATGGGTTCTCTCCGAGGGCCACTGCTTGCGGGACCAGGTCCTTTCCGTATGCCGCCCCAGCTTGACCAAGCGGCGGGTGGAGTTTCAGAGCGGCAGCCTGGAAACCTTGCTTTTCCTGGTGGAGGGTGTAGGGGGGCTCACCCTTTTGCCCGAGGTGGCCCTTTGGACCCTGCCCGAGGCCAAGCGGGCCCATTTGCGCCCCCTGACCCCCCCGGGAGCGGGGCGCACCGTCTACCTGCTCCTGCGCGAGGGGAGCCTTAAAACCCGTGTGGCCCAAGGGGTAGCCGAGGAGGCGGTAAGGACCTTTCAGGCCTTACGCCTCGAGGCCCAGGCGTAGAAAAGCGTTATGATGGGGGCGGAGGTTAGCCATGACCAAGCCTGAGCCCAAAGGCGGCGATGTCCAGATCCGGGCGGGCCTCATCTGGTTCAACGGAAAGCTGGTTCCCCAGGAGGAAGCCAAGACCAGCGTCCTAAGCCACGCCCTCCACTACGGCACCAGCGTCTTTGAGGGCATCCGGGCCTACGAGACCCCCAAGGGCCCTGCCATCTTCCGCCTGCGGGAACACGTGCGGCGCCTCTTCCACTCGGCCAGGGTCCTGCGCATGGAGATCCCCTACACCCCGGAGGAGATAGAGGAGGCCATCAAGGGGGTGGTGCGGCAAAACGGCTACAAGAGCTGCTACATCCGCCCCCTGGCCTGGATGGGGGCGAGGGCCCTGGGGGTGAACCCCCTGCCCAACAACCCCGCCGAGGTCATGGTGGCCGCCTGGGAGTGGGGGGCCTACCTGGGGGAGGAGGCGGTGAGGCGGGGGGCTAAGCTCATCACCAGCTCCTGGGCCCGCTTCCCCGCCAACGTGATGCCGGGGAAGGCCAAAGTGGGGGGGAACTACGTGAACTCCGCCCTGGCCAAGATGGAGGCTCTGGCCGCCGGGGCCGACGAGGCCCTCCTCCTGGACGAGGAGGGGTACGTGGCCGAGGGGAGCGGGGAGAACCTTTTCTTCGTGCGGGACGGGGTCATCTACGCCCTGGAGCACTCGGTGAACCTGGAGGGCATCACCCGGGACTCCGTCATCAGGATCGCCAAGGACCTGGGTTACCAGGTCCAGGTGGTGCGGGCCACCCGGGACCAGCTCTACATGGCCGACGAGGTCTTCATGACCGGGACCGCCGCCGAGGTGACCCCGGTCTCCATGATTGACTGGCGGCCCATCGGGCAGGGCACCGCCGGGCCCGTGGCCTTGAGGCTTCGGGAGGTTTACCTGGAGGCGGCCACGGGGCGGCGGCCGGAGTACGAGGCCTGGCTGACCTACGTGGATGGGCAGTAAGCGGTTGCGGAAAAGCGGGGAAAGCTACCAGGCGCGCATCCGCGAGCACCAGGCCAAGATTGAGTCGGGGTCAAGGCCAAGTCCCTGGAAGAACTCCTGGAGGAGGAGGCCCTCCTCACTTCCTGAGCCAGTCGGCGAGCACCTTTTGGTAGAGCTCGGGGTCCAGGCGGGGCCTGTCGTAAAGCCCCGTCTTCAGCCTCTGCCGCTGGGCCTCAAAGAGGATGACGGCGGCGGCCACGGAGACGTTCAGGCTTTGGACCATCCCCAGCATGGGGATCTTGATGGCCCCATCCGCCAGGCCCAGGGCCTCCTCGGAAACCCCCCACTTCTCTGCCCCCAGGAGGACGCAGGTGGGCTTCGTGTAGTCCACCTCCCGGAAATCCCGGGCGTCCTCCCTAAGGGCGGTGGCATAGACCCTAAAGCCCCGCTCCTTTAGGTGCCGGAAGGCCTCCTTTACGCTCTCGTGCACCCGCAGGTAAACCCACTTGTGGCTGCCTCCGCTGGTCTCGTTGAAGGTGGGCACGCCTCCCGTGGGGTTCACCGCGTGGGCCTCGAGGACCCCCACCGCGTCGCAGGTGCGCAGGATGGCGGAGAGGTTGTGGGGCTTGTGGACGTTTTCTAAAAGCACCGTGAGGTCCGGCTGCCTCCGCTTTAGGACCCCTTCTATGTGCCGCTTACGGGCCTCGGTCACGGTTTCTCAGTCTAGCGATCAGGGGCTTGATGAGGTCCCGCTTGAGCTTGAGGGCCTGGCGGTTCACGATGAGCCGGGCGGTGGAGTGGGCCAGGACCTCCACCTCCAAAAGCCCCGCCGCCCTTAGGGTGGCCCCGGTCTGCACCACGTCCACCACCGCATCCGCCAGCCCTGTGACCGCCGCCAGCTCAATGTTGCCGGAAAGCTCCACCACGTCCGCCACCCAGCCCCGCTCCTTGAGGAGGCGGGCGGTGAAGAGGGGGTACTTGGTGGCGATGCGGCGGATGGGGGAGGTGTCCCCGGGACGGCGGATGAGGGAGAGGCGGCAGGCGCCAAACCCCAGGTCCACCGGCTCAAAGAGGTCCCGCTCCGAGTCCAGGAGGATGTCCTTGCCCACCACCCCCAGCTCGGCGATGCCCAGGTCCACGTAGACGGGCACGTCCTTGTTGCGGAGCTCCAAGAGGGCGATCCCTCCTTCCCTCCCGTGCAGCAGGGCTCTCTCGTCCAAGACGGGGGGGAGGTCCAGGCCCGCGCCCTTCAGGGCCTCGTAGGCCTCTTCAAAAATGCGCCCCTTGGGCAGGGCCACGGTGAGGAGGTACCGCTTCATTCCACCCTCCAGAGGCGTTCCCCCTGGGCCAGGAAGGGGATTCCCCGGGCCTTGGCGTGAGCCGCGGGGTCTTCCCCGTGGAAGAGCTCCACTCGCATCGCCCTGGCGAAGCGGCGGAGGGCCTTAAGGTCCAGGGCCAGGACCTCCGGGGGGGCTTCCTCCTGGGGGAGCTTGAGGGCCTCGAGGAGTCTCTCCACCCCCAGGGCGAAGCCCGCTGCCCTGGGCAGGAGGGCCCCGTCGTACCGCCCCCCTCCCAGGAGGGGGAGGCCGAAACCCGGGGTGTAGGCCCGGAAGAAGATCCCCGAGTAGTACTCGTAACGCCGGGCCATGCCCAGGTCCAAGAGCACGGGCCTCCCCAGGAGGTCCAGGGTCTTCCGCAGGTTCTTCAGGGCCTCCCTGGCTCTCTTTGGGAGGGGCAGGCCTTCTGCCTCCTTCAGGACCTCCTCCTCCCCGTAGAGGTCGGGAAGGGCGAGGAGGGTCTTCCTGGCCTCCTCGGATACTGGGTGGTGGGCGAGGAGGGTTTGGAGCTCGGGGAGGTTCTTGCGGTGGATGGCCTTTTGGGCCTCCCTTTGGGCCTCCTCGGGAAGGCCAGAGGCCCGGAGCACCTCCCCCACCAGGCTGGGGAGGCCCACCTCCACCACCCCCTCCACCCCCAGGGCCTCGAGGGCGGCGAAGGCCAGCTCCAGGACCTCCGCGTCCGCCAGGGGCCCCGTGGCCCCGATCAGCTCCAGGCCCACCTGGGTGTACTCCCGGAGGCGCCCGAGCTCCGCGTCCCCCTCCCTGAGCCACAGGGCTCCCGCGTACTGGAAGCGGTGGACCCCTTCTTTGAGGTGGGGCCTGAGGAGCTTGGAAAGAAGGGTGGTGAACTCGCTCCTCAGGGCCAGGACCTCCCCTGTCTTGTCCACCAGCTTGAAGGACCTCTGGGCCAGGGGGTGGAGGGGGTCAAAGGCCTCGAGGGCGGGAAGCTCCACGGGCTCGTACCCGTGGCGGCGGAAGAGCTCCTGCAGCTTTCCCACCGTCTCGGCCTTGAGCCGGGCCTCCGGGGGAAGGAGAAAGCGGGTGCCCTCGGGGATCATTCCTTGACCAGGATCTCCACCATGAGGAGCTTGTCCTTCTTCCCGCCCGCCAGGGGGCCCTCGGTGGGGGCAAGGCGTCTCACCACCTCCATCCCTTCCACCACTTTCGCAAACAGGGTGTACTGGCCCGTCAGGTGGGGAGTGGGTCCCAGGGTGATGAAGAACTGGCTTCCGTTGGAGTTGGGATCCTGGGTGCGGGCCATGCCCACCATGCCCTCCCGGTCGTAGGCCAGCCCCGGGGCGATCTCCAGGCCGAAGGTGTAGCCGGGGCCGCCCCGTCCCGTGCCCGTGGGGTCCCCCGTCTGGGCCACGAAGCCGGGGATGACCCGGTGCCAGTCCACCCCCTCAAAGTAGCGGTGGAGGGCCAGGAAGACGAAGGAGTTCACCGTGTTGGGGGCCTCTTTCTCCAGGAGATCTACGAGGATCTCTCCCTTGGTGGTCTTGAGCCGGGCGTGGTAGTCCTTGCCGGGCTCCAGGACCGGCTTGGGGGCGGGAAAGGACCGCACGGGGGTCTCAGAAAGGTAGGGAAGGGGCTTCATGCTCTCACCTCGGCAGGCGCTGAGGAAACCTAGGGGGAGAAGGGCGAAGAGAAAGAGGAAGCGCACGCCCATAGCCTACACCCGGGGCAGGGTGATGCCCCTTTGCCCCTGGTACTTGCCCTGGCGGTCCTTGTAGGTGACCTCGGGCTTAGGGCCCTCCAGAAAGAGGAGCTGGACGATGCCCTCCCCGGCATAGACCTTGGCGGGCAGGGGGGTGGTGTTGGAGATCTCCAGGGTCACGTGCCCCTCCCAGCCGGGTTCCAGGGGGGTGACGTTGGCCACGATGCCGCACCGGGCGTAGGTGCTCTTGCCCAGGGCGATGGCGATGACGTTCTCCGGCATGCGGATGTACTCCACGCTCCGGGTCAGGGCGAAGGAGTTGGGGGGGATGATGACCTCCTCCCCCTCGTACTCCACGAAGCTCCTGGGGTCAAAGTTCTTGGGGTCCACCACCGTGGAGAAGACGTTGGTGAAGATCTTCCACTCCGGGGCGGCCCGGAGGTCGTAGCCGAAGCTGGAGAGGCCGTAGCTGATCACCCCCTCCCGCACCAGGCGCTCCTCAAAGGGCTCAATCATGCCCCTCTTCGCCATCTCCCGGATCCACCAGTCCGGCTTCACCATGCCCTCAACTATACCCGCTAAACTGGCCTTATGCGGAAGCTCTGGCCCCTCCTTCTCTTCCTCGCCGCCTGCGGCACCCAGGACCCCACGGGCGTGGGGACGGAGCCGCTGCGCCTCACCGCCTCAAGCCTTCCCCCCGCCTACCTGGGGGAGAGCTATACCCATGCCTTCAGCGCCGAAGGGGGGGTGAGGCCCTACACCTTCAGCCTCGAGGGCAGGCTCCCCCAGGGCCTCACCTTCCAGGGGGGCCGGATCAGCGGGGTTCCCCGGGAGAAGGGCCAGTTCCCCCTCATCCTCACCGTGGAGGACGGGATCAAGAACAGCCGTTCGGGGCGGCTGACCCTGAACGTCAGCGACCCCCCGCCCCCCAGGCTCGCCCTGGTCCTGCCCCCGGCCCAGGTGGAGGGGCCCTTCCTCCTCCTCGGCCGGGTGGAGGTGCGGGAGGCTCTAGGTTTCCAGCTGGAGGTGCGCCTCCAGGACCTCACCCCGGACCTGGCGAGCTTCAGGGGCGCAGGCCCCGTTTACCTCCTGGACTACGACCCCGAAACTGGCCTCCTGCGCCTGGACATGGCCTTCCCCAGGCCCCTCAAGGACCAGGAGGCCTTCCGCCTCCTCCTCACTCCCGCTAAGCCCCTCACCCCCAGGCTCTCCCCCCGCATAGTCCTTTACGACAAGGAGGGGAGGCCTTTGGGCCAGGCCCTTCTCCGGGGCAAACCCTTCGCCGAGCTCCTCCCGCTGGCCCAAAGCTGGGGCAAGGAGGGGAAGGAGCTCAAGGGGGACCTGGACGGGGACGGGAAGGTGGGGGAAGGAGACCTCAGGCGCCTGGCCGAGGGGTACTTCCCCAGGGCCGCGCCTCTCCCACAGGAGCCCAGGCCGGAGGGCGGGAACCCGTGAGGGTGCGCCCCCTCACTCCCCAAGACCTTCCCGCCTACCTGGCCCTGCGCCAGGCGCTCTGGCCTGAGGGCGGGGGGGACCCCGAGGAGGTGGAGGCCCTCCTCCAGGACCCCCGGCAGGCGGCCTTCGTGGCCGAGGAAGAGGGCCTTCTGCTGGGCTTGGTGGAGGTTTCCCTCCGCCCCTACGCCGAGGGGTGCGAGACCTCCCCCGTGGGCTACCTCGAGGGGCTTTACGTGCTCCCCACCTTCCGGAGAAGGGGCGTGGCCCGCCTCCTGGTCCAGGAGGCCGAGGCCTGGGCCCGGGCCCAGGGGTGTCAGGAGATGGCCTCGGATGCAGAGCTCAGCAACCTCCTGGGCCAGGAGGTGCACCGGCACCTGGGCTACGAGGAGGTGGAGCGGCTGGTCTGCTTCCGCAAGGCCCTCTAAAGGGCCCGCCGGATGGCCTCGGCGTCCTCTTCCCGGTAGCCGTAGAGGGTGACCTCCAGGGTGTCCGGGGCCTTCTTGATCTCCTCCAGCATGACCCGGGCCACCGCCTCCACCGGCAAGCCCCCCACCCCGGTGCCCAGGAGGGGGAAGGCGAGGGTCTTGAGGCCCAGTTCCACCGCCTTCTCCAAGGCGCTTCGGGTGGCCTGGCGCACCGTTTCCAGGCTGGCGGGCTCGTCCCCTAAGACGGCGGCGTGGATCACGTGGCGCACCTTGAGGTTCCCCGCCCCGGTGACCGCCGCCTCTCCCACGCGGATCTTGCCGATGCGGTCGCACTCCTCCTGGATGGAGGCTCCCCCCTTCCTCAGGATGGCCCCCGCCACCCCCGCCCCCAGCTTCAGGTGGTTGTTGGCGGCGTTGACGAGGGCGTCCCCCTGAAACTCGGTGATGTCCCCTTCCGCGATGCGGATGCGGGCCATGCCCTTATTTTCCCGTACAATGGGCCTGATGTCACGGGACCTTTTGGGCCTCGAGGGGCGGATCGTCATGGTGACCGGGGCCGGGCGGGGCTTCGGACGGGCCATCGCCCATGGCTATGGCAGAAACGGGGCCACGGTGATCGCCGTGGACCCCGACGTGGAGCTAGCCACCGCAGTGGCCTCGGAGGTGGAGGCCCTGGGGGCCACCGCCATCCCCATCCGCGGGGACATGAGCGTGGTCTTGGACGTGACGGGCACCTTTGAGAAGGTGGAGGAGCTCTTCGGCCTTCTGGACGGCATTGTCCACGTGACCACCGCCGAGAGCAAGACCCCTTTCGTGGAGCTTTTGGAAGGGGAGTGGTACGACCTCATGAGCCAGGACGTAAAGTCCAGCCTCTACGTCCTGCAGCAGGGCCTGAGGCACCTGGCGGGGGGCGGGTTTGTGACCCTGGTCCTGCCCCCTGCGGTCCGCCTGGAGCCCCACGTCCTCTCGGTGCGCAAGGCGGTGGAGGGGCTCATTGAGGGGGCCACCCGCACCCTTCCTGGGGTGCGGGTGAACGGGGTGGTGCCTTCCCGCGACCCCGTGGGGGAGGGCTACGACCAGGTCCTGGTGCGGGCCGCCTTGGCCTTGGGGTCCATGGTGGCCGAGGGGGTGCGGGGAGTGGTTTTGGAGGTGCAGCTCCCCGAACCCCCCATGGCCCCCGAGATCTACGAGATGTTGCGGGAAGTGCCATGAAGTGCCCCTACTGCGGCCATCCCGACACCCGGGTGGTGGACTCGAGGCCCTCCGACGAAGGGGCCGCCATCCGCAGGCGGCGGGAATGCCCCGCCTGCGGCCGCCGCTTCACCACCTACGAGCGCACCCAGCTGGAGCCCCTCATGGTCATCAAAAGGGACGGCCGCAAGGAGCCCTTCAACCCCGACAAGCTCCTTAGAGGCCTCCTCCTCGCCTGCGAGAAGCGCCCCGTAAGCCAGGAGGCCCTCAGGCGCTTCGCCTACACCTTTGAGGACCAGGTCGCAGGCCCGGAGATCACCTCCGAGGAGATCGGCCTCAAGGCCATGGCCTTCCTCAAGGACCTGGACCAGGTGGCCTACATCCGCTTCGCCTCCGTCTACCGGGAGTTTGACTCCGTGGAACGCTTCATTGAGGAGATCCGCCACCTCTCAGGGGTTGACAAAGAGCAGGGGGCTTGATAGCATAGCTTTTGCTGCGTGGGCGAACGCCCAAGCAGGGGGATCTTGAAAAGGGGAGAACGCAAGGCTAAAGCCAAGCGACACCTAACGCCTTCGGGCGTTTTTGTTGGAGAGTTTGATCCTGGCTCAGGGTGAACGCTGGCGGCGTGCCTAAGACATGCAAGTCGTGCGGGCCGTGGGTTATCTCACGGTCAGCGGCGGACGGGTGAGTAACGCGTGGGTGACCTACCCGGAAGAGGGGGACAACCTGGGGAAACCCAGGCTAATCCCCCATGTGGACGCATCCTGTGGGGTGTGTTTAAAGGGTTTTACCCGCTTCCGGATGGGCCCGCGTCCCATCAGCTAGTTGGTGGGGTAAGAGCCCACCAAGGCGACGACGGGTAGCCGGTCTGAGAGGACGGCCGGCCACAGGGGCACTGAGACACGGGCCCCACTCCTACGGGAGGCAGCAGTTAGGAATCTTCCGCAATGGGCGCAAGCCTGACGGAGCGACGCCGCTTGGAGGAGGAAGCCCTTCGGGGTGTAAACTCCTGAACCCGGGACGAAACCCCCGATGAGGGGACTGACGGTACCGGGGTAATAGCGCCGGCCAACTCCGTGCCAGCAGCCGCGGTAATACGGAGGGCGCGAGCGTTACCCGGATTTACTGGGCGTAAAGGGCGTGTAGGCGGTCTGGGGCGTCCCATGTGAAAGGCCACGGCTCAACTGTGGAGGAGCGTGGGATACGCTCAGGCTAGACGGTGGGAGAGGGTGGTGGAATTCCCGGAGTAGCGGTGAAATGCGCAGATACCGGGAGGAACGCCGATGGCGAAGGCAGCCACCTGGCTCACTGGTGACGCTGAGGCGCGAAAGCGTGGGGAGCAAACCGGATTAGATACCCGGGTAGTCCACGCCCTAAACGATGCGCGCTAGGTCTCTGGGATTTCTGGGGGCCGAAGCCAACGCGTTAAGCGCGCCGCCTGGGGAGTACGGCCGCAAGGCTGAAACTCAAAGGAATTGACGGGGGCCCGCACAAGCGGTGGAGCATGTGGTTTAATTCGAAGCAACGCGAAGAACCTTACCAGGCCTTGACATGCTAGGGGACCTAGGTGAAAGCCTGGGGTGCCCCGCGAGGGGAGCCCTAGCACAGGTGCTGCATGGCCGTCGTCAGCTCGTGTCGTGAGATGTTGGGTTAAGTCCCGCAACGAGCGCAACCCTTGCCGTTAGTTGCCAGCGGGTGAAGCCGGGCACTCTAACGGGACTGCCTGCGAAAGCAGGAGGAAGGCGGGGACGACGTCTGGTCATCATGGCCCTTACGGCCTGGGCGACACACGTGCTACAATGCCCACTACAGAGCGAGGCGACCTGGTGACGGGGAGCGAATCGCAAAAAGGTGGGCGTAGTTCGGATTGGGGTCTGCAACCCGACCCCATGAAGCCGGAATCGCTAGTAATCGCGGATCAGCCATGCCGCGGTGAATACGTTCCCGGGCCTTGTACACACCGCCCGTCACGCCATGGGAGCGGGTTTTACCCGAAGTCGCCGGGAGCCTTAGGGCAGGCGCCGAGGGTAGGGCCCGTGACTGGGGCGAAGTCGTAACAAGGTAGCTGTACCGGAAGGTGCGGCTGGATCACCTCCTTTCTAAGGAGCATGGAGCCCTGCGTTCTCCCCTTTTCCAGGTCCCTTGGGGGCGCCTTCGGGCGCCCCTTTTTTTTGGCCGGAAGCGAGGGGGAAGGTGCGTAGGAAAAGGCACGTGGCGAGGGCCAAAAAGCGGGTGGTCTCCGCCGGGGGCGTGGTCTTGCGGGGAACCCCCCCGGAGGTGCTGGTGGTCTCCCTGAAGGGGGGGCGGGTGGTGACCCTGCCCAAGGGCCAGGTGGAGTCGGGGGAGCGCTACGCAGAGACGGCGGTGCGCGAGGTGCGGGAGGAAACGGGGGTGGAGGCCGCGGTGGTGGCCCCCTTGGGGAAGGTGCGTTACTACTTTACGGTCAAGGATGGGGGCGAATCCGTGACGGTGAGCAAAGAGGTGCATTATTTTCTCATGGCCTACCGGGGTGGGGAGCCCAAGCCCCAGCTCTCCGAGGTGGAGGCCGCCTACTTCCTCCCGGTCTCCGAGGCCCTGGAGCACCTTTCCTATCCCAATGAGCGGGAGATGCTAAGAAAGGCCCTCCTGCGTTTCCGGCCTAAGTAGGGCTAGGGCGGCCTCCTCGGGGGAGAGTTCTCCCTTGGCTACCCGGGCCACCAGGGCCTCGGCGCTCTGGGTTTTCTGGCGCCCCCACTCCTGGATGACGCTTTCCACCTCAAAGCGGGCCCTTTCTAGGCGGTGGGCTTCCAGAATCCCGTGCTCCGTCAGGTGGCGGTGGTGGGCCTCGAGGCCCTCAAAAAGGGCCTCCACCCCCTCTCCCGTAGCGGCCACCGTGGGGTAGATGGGGGGGCGCCAGCCCCCAGGCCGGGGAGGGGAGAGCTCCAAAGCCCCCTTGAGCTCCTGGATGAGGCGCTCCCCTCCAGGGAGGTCAAACTTGTTCACGGCGAGCACGTCGGCGATCTCCATGACCCCCGCCTTGAAGGCTTGGACCGCGTCTCCCGCCGCCGGGGTGAGGACGAGGAGGGTGGTGTCCGCTACCCGGGCGATGTCCACCTCGCTCTGGCCCACTCCCACGGTCTCCACGAAGATGCGGTCAAAGCCGAAGGCTTCCAGCAGGTTCAAGGCGGCCACCGTAGCCCCGGCAAGCCCCCCCAGGGCCCCCCTCGAGGCCAGGGAGCGGATGTAGACCCCGGGGTCTTGGTGGTGGCGCATCATGCGGATCCGGTCTCCCAGGATCGCCCCCCCGGTGAAGGGGCTGGAGGGGTCCACAGCCAGGACCCCCACCCGCTCCCCCCGCTTGCGGGCCTCGAGGATGAGGCGGTCGGTGAGGGTGCTCTTGCCCGCCCCCGGGCTTCCCGTGATCCCCACCACCTTGGCCTGCCCCTGGCCCCTCAGGCGCTTGAGGAGGGCCTGGCCCCAGGGGTGGCCGGACTCCACCAGGGTGAGGGCCCGGGCCAGGGCCCGGGGGTCCCCCTGGCGGAAGCGGCGCTCCAGGTCGGCAACCCTTTCGTCCTGGACCTCGGTCATGCCGCCATTCTACGCCCTTTGGCAAGGGCGCACTATTCCGCCAGGGCGATGCAGGCCACCTCCACCCGCACCCCCCGGGGGAGGGCCTTCACGGCCACCGTGGCCCGGGCGGGGTAGGGCGGGGCGAAGTAGCGGGCGTAGACCTCGTTGAAGCCGGGAAAGTCCTCCATGTCCACAAGGAAGCAGGTGGTCTGGACCACGCGGGAAAGGCCCGAGCCCGCCGCCTCTAGGATGGCCTTCAGGTTCTCCATAACCCTCTCCGTCTGGGCGCGGATGTCCCCCTCCACCACCTCCCCTTCGGGGGTCAGGGGGATCTGGCCGGAGACGAAGACCAGGCCTAAGGCCCTGATGGCCTGGGCGTAGGGGCCGATGGCCTTGGGGGCTTTGTCGGTCTGAAGGGCCTCCATGGCCTCATCCTATGCCAAAGCGGTAGAGCCTGCCCAGGGTGTTGACCACCAGGACCTCCTGGGCCAGGGGGAGGGGAGGGACCTGGACCGAGCCCAGGCCCGTGGCCTCAAAGACCACCTGGCCCCTTTGGTCCACGGCCAGAAACCGCCCCTCCTCCGTGGCCAGGAAGACGTGGCCGCTGGCGTAGCTTAAGCCGGCGGTCACCTTGCCCACCTCGAGGCTCCACGCCTCCTCCCCCGTGGCCTGGTCCAAGGCCCTCAGCACCCCGTCCCAGGCGGCCACGTAGACCCGCTCCTCGTCCAGGGCCAGACCGCCCCAGACCTCCCCCTCCAGCTCGGCGTTCCAGAGGGTTTCCCGGCTTAAGGGGTCAAAGGCGTAGACCTCCCCTTCCCAGGTGGGGATGAAGAGCCTTCCCCTGAAGGCGGCCACCGGGGCGTGGATGGCCCCGGCCCGCACCTTGTAGCGCAGGACCCCGGTTTCCGGGTCCAGGGCGTAGAGCCAGCCGTTTTCCGCCCCCACTAAGAGGAGGCCCCGGTAGAAGGTGGGGCTGGCGGCGAGGTGCCCCCCGGCGTGGAAGCGGAAGAGGGGCTCGTCCTTCCGGTAGGCGTAGAGGGTCCCGTCCCGGCTGGCGATGTAGACCCTGTCCCCCAGGACCAGGGGGGCGGCGGTGACCTCGGCCCCGGTGCTTACCGTCCAGTCCAAGGCCTGCCCGCGGAAGCGGCGCACCTTGCCGTCAAAGCCTCCTATGTACACCCCGCCCCGGGCCACGGGCGGGCTGGAGGCGGCGTCGGGGAGGGGGTGGCGGCGCACCTCCCCCGTGTGGAGGTCCACCTCCAGAAGGTGCCTTTCCGAGCCCAGGTAGACCCGCCCCTGCAGGTGGACCATCTCCCCCGGCCAGGCGGTCTCCCCGCCCAGGTCCAGCCGGGCCTTGAGGCTAAGGCGCCGGGGGTCGGGGCCAAAGGGGTAGTGGCCGGAGCGGCTGGCCCCGGCCCGGGGGGTGGCCAGGCGCAGGGCCTGGAGGTCCTGGAGGGGCCCCCGGAAGAGGGTGGGATGGGCGGGGCGCTCCTCGGGATGCTTGGCCAGGAGGCCTAGGACCGCCTCGCTCACCCCCCTGGGTATGGCGGGGTTGAGGGCCTCCGGGGGCTTGGGCTCCTCGTAGACGTGCTGGAAGAGGATGGCTTGATCGTTGTCCCCCTCAAAGGGGGGCTTGCTGGTCAGGGTGCGGTAGAGGACCGCCCCGAAGCTGTAGAGGTCCGCCTTGGGGGAGAGGGGCAGGCCCTTGGCCTGCTCGGGAGCCATGTACAGGGGGGTGCCCAGGGTGTAGCCGGTGCGGGTGAGGTGGCGGCTTTCCTGCAGGAGGTAGGCCAGGCCGAAGTCCATGACCTTGGGGTAGCCCTCCTTGGTGAGGAGGATGTTCTTGGGGGTGAGGTCCCGGTGGAGGATGCCCTGGGCGTGCAGGTGGGCCAGGGCCTCGAGGACCTGCGTGGCCGCCCTCAGGATCCTTTCCCCTTCCGGCCCCTCCTCAAAAGGGCCCAGGGTGTCAAAGGGGCCCCCGTCCACCAGCTCCATGACGAAGTAGGGCCGCCCCTCCTCCTCCCCCAGGTCCAGTACCTGGACGATGCCGGGGTGAAAGAGGCGGGAAAGGGCCCGGACCTCCAAGAAGAAGCGCTCCCTTTCCGGGGGCAGGGCCCGGGCGTGGAGGACCTTCACCGCCACCAGCCGCCCCAGGCGCTCGTCCACCGCCCGGAAGACCTCGGCCATGCCCCCCTGGCCCAGGGGGGCCTCGAGGCGGTACCGCCCGCCCAGGACCACGGCCGTCATTCTATTCTTCCTCGGGTTCCAGGCGCTTTAAGAGCTCGGCCAGCTCCTCCTTGTTCCCCTCCAGCTCTTCCGCGATCTTGGCGATGGCCAGCCGCACCACCTCGGACTTGGAGACCAGGCGCTCCGGGCTGGAGAGGGCGTAGGCGGCCCGGGTGAGGAGGGCGTCCTGCTCCTCGGAGATCACCACCTGAAGCCGCTTTTTTTCCTTCTTGGGCATATCCCCCTTGGGGCCAAGTGTAGCAAAGCGCGCATCGCCTTGACAACAGGGTATCTGGGGCTTATCCTCACCTTGAGTAAGGTGTGTATGATGCACAAAGACCCGGGAAAGGGCAAGCGGAGGATCCTGCGCGTGGAAGGCGGCCTGCCCCTTTCCGGAGAGATCCGGGTCTACCCCGCCAAGAACGCCGCTTTGCCCATCCTGGCGGCGAGCCTCCTCACCGCCGAGCCCATCACCCTGGTGGAGGTGCCCAGGCTCAGGGACGTGGAGGTGATGCTGGAGCTCCTCGCCCACTTGGGCACCCATTACCGCTGGGAGGGCCGCGCCCTCCACCTCCACACCCCGGAGATCCGGAATACCGAGGCCCCCTTTGAGCTGGTGGGGCAGATGCGGGCCAGCTTCATCGTCTGGGGGGCCCTTCTCGCCCGGGTGGGGGAGGGGACCGTCCACATGCCTGGGGGGTGTGCCTTCGGGGCCCGCCCCGTGGACCAGCACCTCAAGGCCCTGAGGGCCCTGGGGGCCGAGGTGCAGGAAAGGGAAGACGGCGCCTTCCACGCCCGCCGGGTCCGGCCCCTTTCCGGGCGGGTGGTCTTTGACCTGCCCACGGTGGGGGGCACGGAGCAGGCCATGCTGGCCGTGGCCCTGGGCGGGGAGGCCACCTTGGTCCAGGCGGCGGTGGAGCCTGAGGTAGAGGACCTGGGCCGCTTCCTCCGCATGCTGGGGGTGGAGGTGCGGGGCCTGGGAAGCCCCATCCTCCACGTGCGGGGGGCCAAGCGCCTCGGGGGCGGCACCTACCGCATCATTCCCGACCGCATAGAGGCCGGAACCTACCTCCTGGCGGCGGCGGCCACCCGGGGGAGCGTCACCCTCACCGAGGCCCGGCCCGACCACCTGGACGCCCTTCTGGACAAGCTGGCCCAGGCGGGCCACCAGGTGGAGGTGGGGCCCGACTGGGTCCGCCTCACGGCCACGCCCAATCCCAAGCCCTTCCAGGTGGAGGCCCGGGAGTACCCGGGCTTTCCCACGGACCTCCAGCCCATCGTCACCGCCTATTTGGCCACGGTCCCCGGGCAGAGCGCCGTCACCGACCGCGTCTACCCCGACCGCTTCACCCACGTGGGGGAGCTGGCCCGCCTGGGGGCGGAGCTATACCTGAGGGACCGCACCCTTTTGGTGAACGGAAAGCGCCTGCACGGGGCCCAGGTCAAGGCCCTGGACATCCGGGCCGGGGGCGGGCTGGTGGTGGCCGCCCTGGCGGCGGATGGGGTATCGGAGATTGAGGGGGTGTACTTCCTGGAGCGGGGCTACGAGCACCTGGAGGAGCGCCTACAGGCCCTGGGGGCCAGGGTGGGCCTCGAGGAGGCCCTTCTGGCCGCCGCTGACTGATGGGCCTTTTTGGGGCCCCCATGCTGGCGCAAGCCAGCATGGGGTGGTATTAGGCGTAAAGGCGCAGGGCCTCGGGGAAGCGGAAGAAGAGCCGGTCCCGGACCAGCTCGGGGCTGTAGGCCTTTTCCACGTAGCCCGCGCCCCTCAGGGCCTCCAGGACCTCCTTGGCCACCTGCCGGTCCCCCTCCAGTCGGGCGGCCAGGAAATCCAGGGCTTCTTCCTCCTCGTCCCCCTCGCCCACGAACTCGGGGTACTCCTGGTCCAGGGCCCGCATGAGGGCCTTGAGGTCCACGGGGCGGCTGGTGAAGGCGAAGCGGGGCTTCTCCCCGGGCAGGAAGTGGGCGTAGCCCTGGGCCTCGAGGGCCCGGGCCACGGCCACGGCCTCCCGATGGCTGTATCCTTTCTGCATCAGCAGGGTCACCAGGGCGTCCCGTTCCCCGGGAAGGCCCTGGGGGTAAGCCTGTTGCAAAGAGGCGGCCAGCTTCTCCAGCTCCATCCCGCTATTATCATAACGCTTGAGTTTGATGAGCGCAAGGGTCCTTGCCCCGGGCGGGCCCAGCCCCTATACTGGTAAGGGTATGGACCTGGAGCTTCTCAACGAGCGCCTGGCCAGTCTCCGGGGGTATCTTTGACATCCCCGGCAAAGAGGACCGGCTAAAGGAACTGGAAAAGCGGCTGGAAGACCCCACCCTCTGGCAGAACCCGGAGGAGGCGAGGCGGGTGAGCCAGGAGGCGGCCCGCCTGAGGCGCACCGTGGAGACCTTCCGCTCCTTGGAAGGGGACCTGGAGGGCCTGATGGAGCTCTGGGAGGAGCTACCCGCCGAGGAGCGGGAGGCCTTGAAGCCCGAGCTTTTGGAGGCGGCCAAGAAGCTGGAGGCCCTTTACCACGAGACCCTTCTCAACTTCCCCCACGCCGAGAAGAACGCCATCCTCACCATCCAGCCCGGGGCTGGGGGCACCGAGGCCTGCGACTGGGCGGAGATGCTCCTTCGCATGTACACCCGCTTCGCCGAGCGGCAGGGCTTTGAGGTGGAGGTGGTGGACCTGCGGCCCGGGGCGGAGGCGGGGGTGGACTACGCCCAGATTTTGGTCAAGGGGGAAAACGCCTACGGCCTCCTCTCGGCCGAGGCCGGGGTTCACCGCCTGGTGCGCCCCTCGCCCTTTGACGCCTCGGGGCGCCGCCACACCTCCTTCGCCGGGGTAGAGGTCATGCCCGAGGTGGACGACACCGTGGAGGTGGTGATCCGGCCCGAGGACCTGCGCATAGACGTTTTCCGCTCCCAGGGGCACGGGGGGCAGGGGGTCAACACCACGGACTCGGCGGTGCGCATCGTTCACCTGCCCACGGGCATCACCGTCACCTGCCAGACCACGAGAAGCCAGATCAAAAACAAAGAGCTGGCCCTGAAGGTCCTCCGCTCCCGGCTTTTTGAGCTGGAGTGGAAGAAGAAGCAGGAGGAGCTTCAGAAGCTTCGGGGTGAGGTGCGGCCCATTGAGTGGGGAAGCCAGATCCGGAGCTACGTCCTGGACAAGCAGTACGTGAAGGACCACCGCACGGGCCTCATGCGCTTTGACCCCCAGAACGTCCTGGACGGGGACCTCCTGGACTTCATCTGGGCGGGCCTGGAGTGGAAGGCGGGCCGCCGGCAAGCGGCGGAGGAGGTGGAGGCCGAGTAGCCTACTGGCCCAAGGCCTTGCGCAGAAGCTCCCGCACCCGGGATTCCTCGGCGGGGGTGAGCTGGGCGAGGGCGAAGGCCACGGGCCAGAGGTTTCCCTGGTCCAGGCGGGCCTGGTCGCTAAAGCCCAGGGTGGCGTAGCGGGTCTTGAACTTGTGGGCGGGCTGGAAAAAGCAGAGGACCTTGCCCTGGTGGGCGTAGGCGGGCATCCCGTACCACAGCCTCGGGGTGAGTCCTGGGGCCTCAGCCCGGATCAGGGCGTGTAGCCCCAGGAACAGGGAGCGGTCGGGCTCGGGCCAGCCCTCCGCCTGGGCCAGAACCGCCTCCTCCTGGCCCTTTTCCGGGGCGACCTTGGCCCGCCTCGTTAGTAGACGTCCTCGGGGGCCTTGTACACCTCCCCGGTGAGCCAGTAGATGACCCTTTCGGCGATGTTTTCCAGGTGGTCGCCCAGGCGCTCGTAGCTTCGGGCCACCCGCATCAGGGTCAGGGCCTTGGTGATGGTGCGGGGGTCTTCCATCATGTAGGTGATGAGCTCCCGGCTGACCTCCTCGTAAAGGGCGTCCACCTGGTCGTCCATGGAGAGGACCTGGCGGGCCAGCTCCGCGTCCCGCTCCGCCACCGCCTTGGCGAGGGTGTCCATCATCTCCAAAAGCCTCCGGCCCATCTCCGGCAGGGTCACGTAGCGCTTGAGGGGGGGCTCCTGGGCCAGGACGAAGGCGTCCTCGGCCACGTGCATGGCGTAGTCCCCGGAGCGCTCCAGGTCGGTCAGGGCCTTGATGACGGTGAAGATGAGCCGGAGGTCCGAGGCTACGGGCTGGTGCCGGGCGATGAGGGTGATGGCCTCGTTCTCAATCTTGAGCTCCAGGGCGTCCACCTCCTTGTCCTTGCTGATGACCTCCTCGGCTTTGGCCCGGTCGCCCTCCACCAGGGCCTCGGTGGCCTTCTGGGTCATCTCCCGCACCAGGGAGAGCATCCTGAGGCTTTCTTCAATGAGCTGGTTCAGAGCCTTGTCCAAAGCTTCGCGCATACCGCCTCCTTTTCTCAGTCTACGGGCAGGCTAACGCCGAAAACGTTCTCCTCCCCCTCCCTTCTGGCGTAGGCCTCCCCCCCCAGGGCTCGGGCCAGGCGGCGCACCAGGTGGAGGCCTAGCCCCTGGCCCGGCTCCAGGTGGCTCCCCCGCCTTCCCGGCAGAAAGAGGGGCTCGTACTCGGGAAGGGCCTCCCCCCGGTCCCGCACCTCCAGGTGGAGGCGGTCCCCCTCCAGGCGGGAGAGGAGGCGGATGGGGTCTTGGCCGTACTTGAGGGCGTTGTCCAGGAGGTTGAGGAGGATCTGGAGGAGGGCCTCCGGGTCGGTGGAGAGGGCGTGAGGGAGGTGGACCTCCACCCGCCTTCCCTTTAGCCTTTCGGCCAGGAGCTTTTCCAGGCGGGACCAGACCTCCTCCAGGGCCACGGGGCGCCGAGGGCCGGGCCGGATGGGGGAGAGGCCCTCCAGCAGGCGGGCAAGCCGGGCCACCTCCGCCTTGAGGAGGTCCAGGACTTCCTTTTCCTGCTTGGTCCTGGGGGTGAGGGCCTCGAGGAGGGGCCCCATGCCCGCGAGGGGGGTGCGGAGCTCGTGGGCCAGGGTCTCGGCGGCCTCTTGCAGGTCCTTGAGGCGCTTCTGGGCCTCGGTCTGGTCCAGGAGGTAGAGCTTCCCAGGGAGGGCTTTGGCCAGGAGGAGGCGGTCCCGAACCTCCAGGAGGCGCTCCCCCCCGTGGAGGGCGAGGGCCTCGAGGCGGTGGTCCCGGAGGGCCAGAAGGAGGGGGCGGCCCACCACCTTCTCCCGGTTCACCCCCAGGAGCTGGGCGGCCTTGGGGTTCAGGTAGACCACCTGGCGGTCTTGGTGGAGCAAAAGCCCTTCCCGGGCCTCCTCCCAAGCCTCCTCCAGGGCTTTCACACTCCCTCCTTGAAGCGGTACCCTACCCCCCGCACCGTTTCCAGGAAGCGGGGGACCTTGGGGTCTTCCTGCATCTTTTCCCGGATTTGCAGGATGTGCTGGTCCACGGTTCTGGGGGTGCCCAGGTAGTCGGGCCCCCAGACCGCCTCCAAAAGCTCCTCCCGGGTGTAGACCCGGCCCGGGCGCTGGGCCAGAAAGGCCAGGAGTTCAAACTCCCGGCGGCTCAGGGGAATGGGCTTCCCCTCCAGGGTGGCCTCCATCCGCTCCAGGTCCAGGAGGAGGGGGCCCCGCTTAAGGACCTTGCGCTTGCCCGCCCGGCGGAGGAGGGCCTCGAGGCGGGCCAGGAGCTCCTCGGTGGCGAAGGGCTTCGCCAGGTAGTCGTCGGCCCCCCGGGAGAGGCCCTCCACCCGGTCCCGCACCTCGGCCCGGGCGGTGAGCATGAGGACGGGCAAAGAGGGGTAGGGCCCCTGGCGCATCCTCTCCAGGAGCTTGGTGCCGGGCTCGCCGGGGAGCATCCAGTCCAGGACCACGGCCTCGGCCTCCTTCAGGAGAGGCCAGGCGGCCTCGGCGCTTTCCGCCTCCAGGACCCTGTGGCCCGCCCGCTCCAGCGCCAGGCGCACCCCCAGGCGCACCGCGGGCTCGTCCTCCACCACCAGCACCGTGGCCACGCCCTCAGTCTAGCCACCCTTCTGTCAGAACTCGGTCAGGAACCTTGCTTGACAGTTCTCCTCGCCCCGTGCTACCCTTCTAAAGGCCGGGGGCGGCTAGCTCAGCGGAAGAGCGCTCGCCTCACACGCGAGAGGTCGTAGGTTCAAGTCCTACGCCGCCCACCAGCTCCAGGACACAATACTTCCCCCCACGGCAGCGTGGGGGGAATCCCTTTAGCCGGTTTATCAACCGGTCTATCGGTTCACGAAATGGCCCGAGGGCCGGGAAAGAGGAGGTCTTCCAGGTCCAACACATACCCCCGGCGCTCCTCCTCCAGGAGGTGGCGGTAGACGTTCAGGCTGAGCTAATCGCCTTCCCCGCCACTTCGGGGGCTTTAGCCCATATCGGAAAGTGCTGTATGGCCCAGCTCAAGGGCTCGGGGTGGGCCAGGTTCCACCTACGCTCCCAGGCGAAAAGGGCTTTCCGAAAGTCCCTTAGCTTTGCCAGGGACTCTTCAAAGCCGGGCACGCCCGTTTGGACTTCTAAGGCCGTTCCCAGACTTTCCCAGTCGTGGATGCCGATGTACCAACCGGGGCGGTCCATGTGGGGGGCGGCTTCCCGGTATACCGGCACCAGGCAGGCTAGGTCCTCCAGGGCTTCCGGGGCTATCTCCTCCAGGGCCTCCAGAACATACCTCCAGGCGTTTCACCTACGCCACGCCTCAGCGTCCCCCATATTCCCATTCTATCCGCGCCCGTGCGGTATCCTACGGATATGCGGGTCCTCAAGATAGGGGCCTCTTGGGATGGGGAAGCTGGGGTGTGGGTAGCGGAAAGCCAGGACGTGCCCGGCCTCGCTACGGAAGCCCCCACCCTGGAGGAGCTTCTTACCAAGCTCGCGGTAATGGTGCCTGAGCTCCTTGAGGAGAACGGGGTGAGGGTAGAGCCCCCGGTGGTGCTTCACCTGGAGGCCACCCGGCCCCTGGTTCTCTCCTGATGGCGGATTACGCCCCCGAGGTCAAGCGCCTCCTTCGGGAGGCGGGGTGCTACCCCGTGCGTCAGGGCAAGGGGGACCACGAAATCTGGTATAGCCCCATCACAGGGCGCAAGTTCGTGGTGGACGGCAAGATAAAGTCCCGCCACACCGCCAATGCCGTGCTCAAGCAGGCGGGTTTGCCCAAGAAGTTCTGAGGTAGCCTGGCTCCCTCACTAAAGGGAGAGGATCCCCGCCCTTCGTGGGCGGGGTTGTTGCATAGGGGTATTCTGCAAGCTCCTGGCTCCCCAGTCGCCTTTGGGTTCTGATACCACTCCATGCTGGCTTGCGCCAGCATGGGGGCCCCGGCAAAAGATTCTTGGGGAAGCTACCAGGCATGGTAGGCCGAAGGAAACGGGAAACAAGGGTATGAGGGGTCAGGGGTGGGGACGGTGGACGCATTCACCGAGTTCCTGCGCCTTTTCGCAAAGCTTCTGACCGGAAGGAAGCTTTCCCCGGAGGAAAGGAGGCGGCTGGAAGAGGGCGCGGCCGCCTTGGAAGAGGAAGAGCAGGCCCAGCGGCTTGCCCTCGCGGAGATCTACCAGCAAGAGGAGAAGGGGTGAGCTGAGGTCCCCTAGGGTGGGCGCAGGGGGTCCCCCTGGACCTTGGCCCGGGGAAGCGGGTAGGCTAAGGGGCATGTACGAGGGGAAGATCCTCTACGAGGGCCTCACCTTTGACGATGTGCTCCTCCTGCCCGGCTACTCGGAGGTCCTGCCCAAGGAGGTCTCGGTCAGGACCCGGCTCACCCGGCGGCTTTGGCTCAACATCCCCATCCTCTCCGCCGCCATGGACACGGTGACCGAGGCCGACATGGCCATCGCCATGGCCCGGGAGGGGGGGCTTGGGGTCATCCACAAGAACCTCTCCATAGAGGCCCAGGCGGCCATGGTGCGCAAGGTGAAGCGCTCCGAGGCGGGCATGGTCCAGGACCCGGTGACCCTGCCTCCCACGGCCACCCTCGAGGACGCTGAGCGCCTCATGCGGGAGTACCGCATCGGGGGGCTTCCCGTGGTGGACCTTTACGGGAAGCTTTTGGGCCTGGTCACCAACCGGGACCTCCGCTTTGAGCGGGACCTGAAGCGCCCCGTCAGCGAGGTGATGACCCCGCTGGAGCGCCTGGTCACCGCCCCGCCCGGCACCACCTTGGAGGAGGCCGAGGAGATCCTGAGGCGGCACAAGGTGGAGAAGCTTCCCCTGGTGGACGAGGCTGGGCGGCTCAGGGGTCTCCTCACCCTCAAGGACATCGTCAAGCGCAAGCAGTACCCCAATGCCGCTAAGGACCCTATGGGCCGGCTTCTGGTGGGGGCGGCGGTGGGGGCGAGCCGGGACCTCCCCGAGCGGGCCCAGGCCCTGGTGGAGGCTGGGGTGGACGTGCTGGTCCTGGACTCGGCCCACGGCCACTCCAAGGGGATCCTGGAGGCCCTGGCCTACCTGAAGGAGACCTTTGGGGAGAAGGTGGAGGTCATCGCCGGGAACGTGGCCACCCGGGAGGGGGCCCGGGCCCTGGCCGAGCGGGGGGCGGACGCCGTGAAGGTGGGCATCGGCCCCGGCTCCATCTGCACCACCCGGGTGGTCACGGGGGTGGGCGTGCCCCAGATCTCCGCCATCCTCGAGGCCGTGGCCGGGATGGAGGGGTTGGACGTGCCCATCATCGCCGACGGGGGCGTCAAGTACACCGGGGACGTGGCCAAGGCCCTGGCCGCCGGGGCCCACACGGTGATGCTGGGGAGCATGCTGGCGGGCACCGACGAGGCCCCGGGGGAGGAGGTCTTGAAGGACGGCAGGCGGTACAAGCTCTACCGGGGCATGGGCTCCTTGGGGGCCATGAAGCAGGGCTCCGCCGACCGCTACTTCCAAGACCCCGGCAGAGGGGGGGAGACCGAGGCCAAGAAGCTGGTCCCCGAGGGGATTGAGGGCATGGTGCCCTACAAGGGCCCGGTGGGCGATGTCCTCTACCAGATCGTGGGGGGCCTGAGGAGCGCCATGGGCTACGTGGGGGCTCCCGATATAGAAGCCTTCCGCAAAAAGGCCCGCTTCGTGCGCATGACCATGGCCGGGCTCATTGAGAGCCACCCCCACGACGTGGTGGTGGTCAAGGAGGCTCCCAACTACTCCCGCTAGCCGAAGAGCTTCTCAAAGGCCTCGCCGCCCCCCTTCTTTTTGGCCAGGCGGTAGACGCCTTCCTTTTCCTCCAGCCTGCCCTCCTCCACCAGAGCCTTTAGGGTGTCCAGAAGCTCCTTCTTGGAGAAGGCTTCCCCCTCCTCGTCCAGGTAGCGCTGGATCTCCTTGAAGCTGGCGAAGCGAAGGGCCTCCACCGCGCGCATCACCCAGGCCTTGCGGTCCATGGCACCATCCTACCCCGGGGCCTTTGGCATGCTGGAGGGGTGGACCCCTACCGGGAGTACCAGGACTATGTGATGGCCTCGAGGCTCCTCGTGGCCCTGGGCCTTTCCCGGGAGGTCCTCACCCTCTCCCAGTACGCCCGCCTGCGGCTTAGGCGCATGGAGCTTGCCAGGAAGGGGGCGTGGGGGGCCCTGGAAAGCCTGGACGAGCGCCTGCGCTACGGGTTCTGGACCAATCCCCTAAAGCTCAAGGAGTTCCTGAAAAAGGCCCCCGCCACCCCGCACCTGGCCTCGCCGGCGGCCCTTGAAGACCTGCTCTTCCCGGAGGAAAGGGCCAGGCTCCGGTACCCGGGGCAGGCGGGGGAGTACTACCTGGGGTTTTTGCGCCTCCCCCACCTCCTCATGGACCCCGTGGGCTTTGAGGAGGCCCTCAGGGAGCAGGAGGAAAGGGCCAGGGCCCTGCCCCTTTTCCTTCAGGCTTTTCACCGGGTCAGGGGGGCCTAGTGCCCCTTTTCCCATTGACCCCTCCTGGGGCGTGGTGTATAATCCCGGGAACGACGCGCATATCTTTGCCCACCCCAGACCCCCTTGCCCAGTGAAGGAGCCCGAAGATGACCTGGAAGGAAGCCTACCCGGACATCCCCCTAGGCCAGGACGCCTGCGGCATCATCGCCATGGCAGAAAAGAGTGGCAAGCCCTCCCACCGCATCGTGCGGCGCACGCTGGAAAGCCTCTACCGCATGGCCCACCGCGCGGGGGCCATCCGGGGCGAGGGGGACGGAACGGGAATCCAGACCGACATCCCCCGGGAGCTATGGGCGGGGTTTTTGGAGAAGGCGGGGCATGACCCCAGGCTGGCCTTTAACCCCCGCTTTTTCGTGGGGCACTTCTTCGTGCCCAAGGGGGAGGAGGGCCGCCTGGGCGAGTTCTTTAACCTTCTGAGGCAAGAAGGGCAGCGGCTTGGCGTGCGCCCCGTCCACTTCCAAAGGGGCGAGGTGGTGAGCGAGGTCCTGGGCCCGGTGGGGCGGCGCACGGAGCCCCTTTTCCTCCAGGTGGCGGGGCTTTCCCCGGACGGGGATGCGCCTTTGTGGGAGCTTGGGCTTCGCCTCGAGGCCCAGTTCCCCGTGCACGTGGTTTCCCTCTCCACCCACAGCGTGGTCTACAAGGTGCGGGGAGCGGCGGAGCTCCTCAAGCGCTACTACCCCGAGCTCTCCCGGCCCGAGTTCAAGAGCGCCATCGCCCTGGGCCACAACCGCTACTCCACCAACACCCTCTCCACCTTTGAGCAGGTCCAACCCTTTGGCCTTCTGGGCCACAACGGCGAGATCAACACCATTGAGCGCCTCAGGCGGGAGCTGGACTTCCTGGGCATCCCCCGCACCGGCGGGTCGGATTCCCAGGACCTGAACCGCATGCTGGAGGGCCTCATCTACCGCTATGGCCTCACCCTGCCCGAGGCCATGGACCTGGTCTTCCCCCCCATCCTGGGCGAGGTGAAGGGCCTGCCCGAGGAGTTGCAGGACCTCTACATGGCCCTCCGCCAGCGCTTCGGCCCCCTGGCCCAGGGCCCTGCGGCCATCGTGAGCCGCCATGGGGACGAGGCGGTCTTCGCCACCGACGCCATGGGCCTGAGGCCCCTTTGGCAGTTTGAGACCCCGTACGAGCTGGTCTTCTCCTCGGAGAGGGGGGTCTTCAGCGCCGAGGAGTTCGTCTCCGAGCCCAAGCCCCTGGCCCCGGGGGAGAAGGTCTACCTGCGCCTCACCAAGGAGGGGGCCAAGGTCCTCCCCTTTGACCGCCACCAGCGCCTGGTGCTGGAGCGCCTCGCCGGCAGGACCCGGGTGGAGGGGTACCGGATCCACCTCCAGGGGCCTTTGCGCCAGGCCCCGCCCCCCGTGGCCGGGGGCAGCGAGGCCCAGGTGGAGGAGAAGCCCGCCCCGCCGCCTTTGGGCGTGGAGCGGGCCTACGGCTGGGACCGCTGGGACGGGGCCTACCTCGAGGCCCTGGCCAAGACCGGCAACGAGCCCATCGGCTCCCTGGGCTACGACGGCCCCCTGGCCGCCTTGAACCCGGAGAAGCCCAACCTCTCCGAGTTCTTCAAGGAGACCGTGGCGGTGGTGACCAACCCCGCCATTGACCGGGAGCGGGAGATTGAGCACTTCTCCACCCGCACCCTCCTGGGCCGCCGCCCCCTGCCCAACGGCCAGGGTGGGGGGAGGGTGGAGGAGCTCCTCCTGCCCCTCGTCCTGGAAAGCGACCAGGCCCTGGCCGAGGCCTTCGGCTCCCTCACCCTGGAGGAGGTGCGGGCCCGTTTCCAGACCGCCACCCTTGTCCCCCAGTTCACCGTGGAGGAGGGCCTCCTTGTGGGGCTCAAGCGCCTGGAGGAGGAGGCGGTGCGGGCGGTGGAGGCGGGGGCCGAGGTCCTCATCCTCTCCGACCGGGAGGCCTTCCAGGGGGGCATCTGGATAGATATCGGCCTGGCGGTGGCCGCGGTGAACCGGGCCCTCATGAAGCGGGGGCCGGACGGGGTGGCCTTAAGGCGCAAGACCTCGCTTTTGGTCCACTCCGGCGGGGTGCGGAACCTGCACGACGTGGCCTTCCTCCTGGGCCTGGGGGCGGAGGCCGTGGCCCCTTGGCTCATGGAGGAGAAGGCCCGGGCCCTGGAGGGGAGGAAGGGGGTGGCGAACGCCTTCGAGGCCCTCAGGAAGGGCCTGGAGAAGGTCATCTCCACCATGGGCATCCACGAGCTCCGGGGCTACGGCAAAATCTTCAGCTCCCTGGGTCTGAAGCCGGAGCTGGCCGAGGTCTTCGGCACCCGCAACTTCCTGGGCTCCCAGGACGGAGGGTACGGCTTCTTGGAGCTGGAGAGGACCCTCCTGGAGCGGGAAGGCTTCTTCCGGGCGGAGAAGGTGCCCCCGGCCAAGGACTTCCGCTTCAACCCCAGGATCTACAAGGCGGCCCAGGAGGTGGCCACGGGCCAGGCCCCCTACAGCCACTTCCAGGAGAAGGTGCACTCCCTGGAGCGGGAAAGCCCGGTGGCCGCCAGGCAGCTTCTGGAGGTGCGCTTCCCCGAAAGGAGCGAGGTGGCCCCGGAGGAGGTGGACCTTTCCGTGAAGGGGCACTCCCTGCCCTTCGTCATCAGCGCCATGAGCTTCGGTTCCCAGGGGGAGGCGGCCTTCCGGGCCTACGCCGAGGCGGCCAAGCGCCTCAACATGCTGGCCATGAACGGCGAGGGCGGGGAGATCCCCGACATGCTGGGCAAGTACACCCACTGGCGGGGGCAGCAGGTGGCCTCGGGCCGCTTTGGCGTCCACGCCTACATGCTGAACTCCGCCAGCGTCATTGAGATCAAGATCGGCCAGGGGGCCAAGCCCGGGGAGGGCGGGCACCTGCCGGGCAAGAAGGTTTCCCCCAAGGTGGCGGCCGCCCGCAACGCCGTGCCCGGGGTGGACCTCATCAGCCCCTCCAACAACCACGACCTCTACTCCATTGAGGACCTGGCCCAGCTCATTGAGGAGCTGAAGACGGTGAACCCCAAGGCCCTGGTCTCGGTGAAGGTGCCGGTGATCCCCGGCATCGGCACCATCGCCGTGGGTATCGCCAAGGCGGGGGCCGACGTCATCACCCTCTCCGGCTTTGAGGGGGGGACGGGGGCGGCCCGGCTCCACGCCCTCAAATACGCCGGCCTTCCCGTGGAGCTGGGGGTGCGCCGGGCCCACCGGGCCCTGGTGCGGGCGGGGCTTCGCGACCGGGTGGAGATCTGGGCCGACGGGGGCCTCAAGACCGCCTACGATGTCCTGCGCATGGTCCTCCTGGGGGCGGACCGGGTGGGCATGGCCACCATGGCCATGGTGGCCATCGGCTGCACCATCTGCCGGGGGTGCCAGCTGGACACCTGCCACGTGGGCATCACCACCCAGATAGAGACCGTGGAGGAAGCCCTGGCCCACGGCCTGAAGCGCTTCGTCCCCCAGGACCTGGAGCGGGCCGTGGAGCAGCTCACCCGCTTCTTTGAGGCCAAGGGGGAGGCCTTGAGGGAGCTGGTGGCCGCCCTGGGGGCGCGTTCCCTCCAGGAGCTAAGGGGCCGGGTGGACCTCCTTTACCAGCGGGACCACCTGGAGGAGCTGGACCTCAGCTACTTCTTCCTCCCCGTGGAGGAGCCCGAGTGGCTCAAGGACACCTCGGCCCACGTCCTGAGGAAGCCTCTGAACCAGCTCACCCGCACCATCACCGAGGTGGTCATGGCCGCCTACGGGGAGGGGAGCAAGCGCATGGCCTTCCAGGAGGGCCCCGTGGACTCCACGGACCGGGCGCTCGGGGCCCATCTGGCGGGGGAGATCGCCCGCAGGAGGCTTTACGGCAAGGGGTTTGACGCCGAGGTGGAGCTCCGCTTTGACGCCGGGAGCGTGGCCGGGAATGGCCTCGCCGCCTTCAACGTGGAGGGGATGAAGGTGGTGGTGGAGGGCGGGGCCCAGGACGGCGTGGCCAAGAGCGCCTTCGGCGGCACGGTGGCCGTCTTAAAGGGCAGGAACCCCTACGGGGCCTACGTGGACGGCTCGGTGGGCAAGAGCTTCGCCTACGGGGCCATCGGCGGGCTTTTGATCGTGGAGGGAATGGCGGACAGCCGCTTCTGCATCCGGCTCTCCGGGGCCGATGTGGTCCTGGGCGGGGAGCCCGAGCGCCCCTTGCGGGACGAGCTGGGCAACCTGGCGGCCCGGGCCCAGGCCAAGGGCTTCGCCTTTGAGTACATGACCCGGGGCCGGGCCCTGGTTCTGGGGGACCCCGGGCCCTGGATCTGCTCGGGGATGACCGGGGGGCGGGTCTATTTGCGCCACTGGCCGGAGATGGGCCTCACGGAGGAGGCCATGCGCCGCCGCCTGGCCAAGGGGGCCAAGGTGGCCGTGAAGCCCCTGGACGCCCGGGGGGTGGAGGACGTGCGGGAGCTCCTTGGCGCCTACATCCGGGTCCTTAGGGAGAACAAGCGGGAGGAGAAGGCGGTCCGGCTGGAGAGGCTTCTGGAAGACCCCGTCCGGCACTTCCGCATGGTGGAGCCCGTGAGCCAGCAGGTGGAGCAGGGCGTGAGCACGGAGTAGCCTCTGGGCCCTAGACGCTGGGGGGACGGGCAAGGTACATTTGTCCCGTGGACCCCGGTGAGCTCCTGGACCTCCTCAAGCGGCGCACAGGCTTTACCCAGACCCACGCCGCCATTCTGAAGGAGCTGGGGGAGGTCATGGCCCCCATCGCTCCCGAGGTAGCCCTGGCTTTCTACGACTACCTGGGGCGGGACGAGGAGCTTTCTAGCATCCTCCACGCCGTGCCGGGGCGGGTGGAGAGGCTTTACGGCACCTTCGCCGCCTGGTACCGGGAGCTCTTCTCGGGCACCTACGACCGGGCCTACGCCGAAAGGCGCAGGCGCATCGGGCTGGTGCACGCCCGGCTGGGCATCGGGCCTAGGGCCATGGTCCCCGCCATGGGCATCGTGCAGGAGCTTTCCCTGGAACATTTGCGTACCGCTTTGAGAAGCCACGAGATCTTTTCGGCGGTGGAGGCCTTTGAGAAGATCATCGCCATAGAGGTGGCCTTGGTGGAGGAGAGCTACCTCGAGGCCCTCTCCTTGGGCCTTTCCCTGGGCCACCGGGACGTGGGGGAGGCCCTTAAGGAGGGGGCCAAGGCCCTGCTTTCCCCCTAGGCGTCCCGGGCCAGGTCGTTGAAGCGCACGTGTTGGGCGTGGAACTGGAGCTCCACGGTGCCCGTGGGGCCGTTCCGCTGCTTGCCCACGATGATCTCGGCGATGCCCGCTTTCTCGGAATGGGGGTTGTAGTACTCGTCCCGGTAAATGAACATGACCAGGTCGGCGTCCTGCTCAATGCTCCCCGACTCCCTGAGGTCCGAGAGCATGGGGCGCTTGTTGGGCCTGGCCTCCACCGCCCGGGAGAGCTGGCTCAGGGCGATCACCGGCACGTTGAGCTCCCGGGCTAGGGCCTTGAGCCCCCGGGAGATGGCGGCGATCTCCTGCTGGCGGTTTTCCCCGTTCTTGCCTCCCCCGGGTCCGGCCATGAGCTGGAGATAATCTAAGATAACGAGGCCTACCTGGCTCTGGCTCCTGAGGCGCCGCGCCCGGGCCCTGAGCTCCATGAGGGTGAGGTCGGGGGTGTCGTCTATGAAGATGGGGGCCTCGGAGAGGCGGCCCGCCACGTCCACCAGGCGGGAGAAGTCCCGGTCGGTGAGCTGGCCCAGGCGGACCCGGTTCATGTCAATGCGGGCCTCGGAGCACATCATGCGCAGGGTGAGCTGGGCCGCGGGCATCTCCAGGGAGTAGATGCCCACCCCCACCCCCTCTTTCAGGGCGGCGTGCTGGGCGATGGTGAGGGCGAAGGCGGTCTTGCCCATGGCGGGACGGGCGGCGATGATGTTGAGGGAGCCTGGCGCAAGGGTGCCGATGAGCCCGTCCAGCTCCTTGAAGCCCGTGCGCACCCCGGCCACCTCCCCCTTGTTCTGGAAGAGGGCCTCAATGTGCTCAAAGGTTTTGGTGACCAGCTCCCGCATGGACTGGGCTTCGGTGTCCGTCTTGGTGAGGGCCACCTCCAGGATCTTCTTCCCGGCGGTGTCCAGGATCTCGTCCAGGCTCCCGGCCTCCTCGTAGGCCAGGCGCATGGCCTCGCCCGCCGCCTGGATGAGCCGCCTCAGGGTCCACTTCTCCGCCACGATGCGGGCGTAGTGCTCCGCGTAGGCGGCGGTGGGGGTGGCCTCGGAGAGCTGGACCAGGTAGCCCACCCCGCCCACCCCCGCAAGCTCCCCCCTTTTGGAGAGCTCCTCGGAGAGGGTCACCAGGTCCACGGGCTTGTTGGCGGCCCTCAGGGCCTGCATGGCGGCGTAGATCTTGCGGTGGTTCTCCATGTAGAAGGCCTCGGGGGAGGGGAGGAGGCCTTCCAGCTCGTCCATGACGTCGGAGTCCAGGAGAATGGAGCCCAAGACGCTTTGCTCCGCCTCGAGGCTGTGGGGGGGAATACGGCCTTCCATAAGCCCTACCAGGCTACGCCCTCCCCCCCTTCCGGCGAAAGGGGACTATCCCTGAGGGAAGGATTGCCCCGGGAAAGCCCTTTTGGGCCCCTCCCTTTAAGGCTTCTCAGGCGGGGCCTGCTAGGGTGGGAGGGTGCGGCTTTGGTGGCTTCTCTTCCTCCTCTTTGCCTGCCGGGCCCAGGGCCTGCCCGAGGCCTACGCCCTTCTGGAGAGGGGGGAGGCCGAGGTCTTGCGCCAGGTGGCCCTTGGGGGGGAAGGCTACGCGGCCCTCCTGGCGGGGTGGCGGCTTTTGGGAAGGGAAGGGATCCCCCTTTCTGAGCGGGCGGAGTACGCCTGGCGCTACGCCCTCTTCCTGGAGGGGGTGAGGGCCTTTGAGCCCGGGTGGGAGGCCAGGGAGGCCTGGTGGGTGGCAGCCCCCCTCTTGCAGGAGGCGGGGGACCCCAGGGCCTTTTCCGCCTGGGAGAGGCTTCTGCCCGAGCCCGAGGCTGTGGCCGCCCTCCTCCGCCTGGGGGAGGGGGAGAGGCTTTGGGAGGCCCTCTTCCGGGGGCGGGCCTACGAGGCCCTTCTGAGCGTGCTTCCCCCCGGGAAGAGGCCCGACCTGAGGGCCCAGGCCCTCTTCCGGTTGGGGCGGTACCGGGAGGCCCTGCCCTTCTACCGGGCCTGGGCGCGGGAGGACCCCAGGGGGTATCTGGGCCTGGGGTACGCCCTGTGGCGGCTTGGGCGGCCGGAGGAGGCCCTTTCGGCCTTCGTCCAGTACGACCACCCCGAGGCCCGCTACGGCCAGGGGCGGGTTCTAGAGGAGCAGGGGCTTTTCCTGGAGGCCGTGGCCGCCTACCGCAAAAGCACCCCCGAGGGCCTTTGGCGGGCCACGGCCCTTCTAGAGCGCCTGGGGCTCAGAAAAGAGGCCCTGGAGCTTTACCTAAAGCTGGCCCAGGGGGACAGCCTCTACGCCGACGACGCCGCCCTCAGGGCCTACGTTTTGGCGGAGGAGCTGGGCCTCGTGGAGGCCAGGGAGGAGGCCTACGCCCGGCTTAGGGGAGGGCTTGGCCTCCTCCTGGGCAAGACCCCGCCCCCGCCTCCGCCCGCTCCGGAAGGCCCCCCACCCCCGGAAGCCCTCCTGGTGGAGGCCCTGGTGCGGGCCGGGAAGGAGGCCTACGCCCGGGGGGAGGTCCGCTACGCCCTCTGGACCAGACCCCGGGACTGGCCCTCCCTGGTCCCCCTCTTTTACCGCCTGGGGATGTACCGGGAGGGGATCCGGGCCGCCTGGCCCACCGCCTTGGCCTACCCCAGGCCCTACCGGGCATGGGTGGAGGCCTACGCCAGGAAGGAGGGCCTTGACCCCGACCTCCTCTACGCCCTCTTCCACGTGGAAAGCCGCTTTGACCCTCGGGCGGTGAGCCCCACGGGGGCCTTGGGCTTGGCCCAGTTCCTCAGGAGCACCTGGGCCGACGTGGCCAGGATGCTGGGGGAGCCCCCCGCCGACCCCTTTGACCCCGAAAGCGCCATCCGCTACGCCACCCGCTACCTGGCCTGGCTCCTGGAACGGTGCGGGGCCTTCGCGGGCCTGGAGCGGGTGGCCTGCGCCCTCACCGCCTATAACGGCGGCATCGGCTACACCCTGAGGGGGATAGCGCAGCAAGGGGGGCTATACCCCTTTCTCCGCTTCCAGGAGCGGGACGAGCCCCGGGAGTACCTGGCCAAGGTCCTCGCCGCCTACGCCGCCTACCGGGTCATTCCTGAACCCGTGAGCCTCGCTCCGTCCAGGTGATGAGGGGCTTGAGGGCTAAGGGGGCGAGGAGGGTCGTGAAGACCACCATGAAGAGGACGATGGCGTACTCCTCTTCGTTGACCGCCCCGGCCGCCAGGCCCAAAGCGGCCACGATCAGGCCCACCTCGCCCCGGGGGGACATGCCCACCCCCACGGTGAGGGCGCTCCGCACCCCCTGGGTGAGGGCCCCCAGGAACCCGCCCAGGACCTTGCCCAGGATGGCGATCACCGTCACCACGCTCCCCGCCAGGAGGACGGCGGGGCTTGCCAGGACGGAAAGCTCCAGCCGCACCCCCACCATGGCGAAGAAGATGGGGGCCAGGAAGCTCTCCACGGCGAAGATGGGTTCCTCCAGCTTGTACTTCTCCCGCACCTCGGAGAGGAGCATCCCCCCCAAAAACGCCCCCACGATGGGGGCCAACCCGATGCTGGCCGCCAAGGCCGCCATCCCCACCCCCAGGGTCAGGGCGAAGCCTAGGGGGCTGCCCACGGGGAGTCTTTCTATGGGCAGGCGGGCGACCAGGGTGGAAAGGAAGACGGCGAGGCCCACGAAGACCGCGGAGAGGACCACCAGTTGCACGATGGCCCCTGTCTCCACCTGGCCCGTCTTGGCCACCCCGTTCACCACCGCCAGGACGATGAGGCCCAGGATATCGTCAATGACCGCCGCCCCCAGGATGACCCGGGCATAAGGGCGGGAGAGGACCCCAAGCTCCTGCAGGACCCTGGCGGTGATGCCCACGCTGGTGGCCACCAAGGCGGTGCCCAGGAAGAGGGCGGGGAGGGTCTCAAAGCCGATCTGGAGGCCGAACAAATACCCCCCCAGGAAGGGGAAGGCCACCCCCAAAACTGCCACCAAAAAGGCCTCCTTGCCCACGGCCAGGATGTCCCTGAGCCGGGTCTCCAGGCCCACCATGAAGAGGAGGAAGATGGCCCCGAGTTCCGCCAGAAACTCCAGGACCTCCCCCTCGTGCACCAGGCCCAGAAGGGCCGGGCCCACCAGAACGCCCGCCAGCACCTCCCCGATGACCACGGGCTGGTTCAGGCGCTTGAACAGGTAGGCCATAACCTGGGCCGCCAGGAGAAGATAAAATACTTCCAGGATATGCTCGGCTCCGTGCATCAACCCCTCCCGAAGATGAGCTTTAAGAAGTCACTGCGGGTGAGGATGCCCACCACCCTGTTTTCCCGGTCCACCACGGGGAGGTGGCGGACCTCCGTGGTGAGGAGGACCTGAAGGGCCTTCCCCAGGGGGTCCTCCGGGTGCACCCGGGGAAGGTCCCGACGCATGACCGTCCGCACCGGGGTGCTCTGGTAACGGCGGTAGATCTCCTTGAGGGTGCCCTCGTCCACCCATTCCCCAAAAAGCTGCAGGGCCTCCACGTCGGAAAAGGGGACGTTCTCTGGCCTGGGGAGAAGCTCCTCCACCTGCAAGAGGCCGAGAAGCCGGCCTTCCTCGTCCACCACGGGAAAGCCCCCGTAGCGGGTTTCCAGGATTTTGCGGGCGGCCTCCTCGAGGGTGGCCTCGGGCCTTAAGGTCTCGGGAGCCCCGGTCATCAGGTCCGCTACCTTCATGGCCCAGAGTCTACCAGCGACGCCAGCGCCTCGCCAAACGGGGACCCGCCCAGACCCCGAAGAGGAACCCCCCCAGGTGGGCCCACCAGGCTACCCCCGGCAGGCCCAAAAGCCCCTGGAGGAGCTGCAGAAAGGCCCAGTACCCCAGGTAGACCCCCGCAGGGAGGGTGAGAAAGAGGGGAAGGATGAAGAAAACCAGGGAGACCACGTAGGCCCGGGGGAAGAGGGCGTAGTAGGCCCCCAGCACGGCGGAGACTGCCCCGCTGGCCCCGATCATGGGGATGGGGGAGGTGGGCGTGAAGAGGCCCTGGGCCAGGGCGGCCGCCACCCCGCCCAGGAGGTAGAAGAGGAGGAAGCGGCCATGGCCCATGCGCTCCTCCACGTTGTCCCCGAAGACCCAGAGGAACCACATGTTGGAGAGGATGTGGAAGAAGCCCCCGTGGAGGAACATGCTGGTGAGGAGGCGGTACCCCTCCCCAAAGGGGTCCTGGAAGAAGAGGGCGGGGATGAAGCCGTAGGCCTGGATCACCGCCTCCGGGCCCCAAGCCAGCTCCAGGAGGAAGGCCAGGACGTTGACCAGAACCAGGCCCTTCACCACCCAGGCGGGGCGGCGGGCGTGGTTGAGGTCGTAAAGGGGAAACACCTACTTCCCTCCAGGGCCCTGGCGGTAGGGGAGGGGGACGTACTGCACGCTGGGCCGCTGCCCCTGGGCCTGGGGGTAGAGGTCCATGAGCTCGTAGACCTCGAGGGGCATCTCCGTGGATACCTTGAGCCCCAGCTCCCGGGCCTGGGCCACGTCAATGGGGTAGTCGTGGGTCCAGGTGCCCTGGGAGAGGATGTGGGCCACCTCCTCGGCCCTATCCTCGGGCATGTGCTTTTTGAGGAGGTTCTTCA
>Ga0308399_1000029_pt1 | contig 45890 bp, 56 predicted proteins | sample HotsprSampOS1260_FD_202367 | JGI IMG/M metagenome (GOLD analysis project Ga0308399, IMG submission 202367) | Hot spring phototrophic mat microbial communities from Octopus Spring, Yellowstone National Park, Wyoming, United States - 20060914_OS12-60 ... | reverse complement strand
GATGTCAAGAAGCAGGCTCTCTATCTCAAGCGGCAACCTTTGGAGTATCGCTTGGGTTCTGGCCCTTACCTCCTCGGTCCTAGCCTGTTCCCCGGCTATTTCAGCCCTCTTGCGTTCAGCGTCTAGCAAAAGGTTCTCTATCGTAGGCCCAAGCGTCTCCGTGATTTGCCTAGCCTGCGCCCTCTTAAGCTCGGTCTCCGCCTTCGTGAGTTCGGTTTGCGCTTCAATCTGAGCTTGGCGGAGAACCTCGGACTTTATCTGCTCGCGAATCAGGCCGACTTGCTCGCGAAGGACCGCTGCTTGCGCTTCGGAAACACCAACTGCGGCCAGGTCCTTCTTTATCTGGGCGTCCAGTATCTGGTCAAGCTTGCCGGCCTCTATCTCGCCCTTCCTTATCTGAACGGCGAGGTTTTGAGCTTCAAGCTGTAGCCTGGTGAGCACAAGAGGAAGCTTCGCAAGAATCTCGTCAGCTTGCGCCCCCACAAGGCGCAACTGCGCGTCAAGCAACCTTATCTCTGGCTCTAGCTTGGCCAAAAGCGCCTTGCGTTGCGCGGCGAGGTTCTCAATCTGCTCTCTCGTGAGCTGTAGGCCAAGCCTGTCAGCCTCGGTGAGGAACTCGCCTCTGGTGCGTAGGCCCTCGTACAACCCCTCAAGCCCGACAGCTTTGAGGAGCCTTTGCGCCTCACCGGGGACCGCGGTGGCCACCAGCCTGGAGAGGGCGTCAAGGTCCTTGGTGGCCAGCTCCCTGTAGACGGTAATCTTGTTGGCCGCCTGGGCTACCGTGGGGAAGACCTCAATGGCCCTCTGGACGGCGGGGCTGTCTACCCTGCCCAGCGCGAGGTCCGTTACGGCTTGCCTTATGGCGTCTATACCCCCAGGTTCAACTTCCTGGATGCCTTGAGTCTGAAGCAGCTGGGTGAAGGTCTGCAGGAGCTGGCCGGAGATGTTGGCTTTGCGCTGGAACTCAAGAGCCTCCAGCCGCTGGCGCTGCTCAAGCTCAGTCTCGCCAACCTTACCAAGCCCCTTACCAAGGCTTTGGCCGATAGCCGCGAGGAGCCGGGAGAAGGCGTCCATGCTGCCTCCTAAGTGAGCATGCGGTTGGGCGTGCCCGGCATCAGGTCATACGGAGCGCCGGGGGTGCCCGCGGGCCTTGGGGCCCTGAACAGGTTGCCCAGGTTGAGGTTGAAGTTGAACAGGTCCGGCCTGGCGGCGAGGAGGGTTGGCAACCAGGACAAGTCAGGTCCCATCTGGCCGTAGTAGCTCATGAGCTGACCCTGAAGCTGCGCCTGGCTACCGAGGATTTGCGCCAGGTTGGTCTGGGCGGCGAGAAGGGGCTGAATCTTCTGCAGGTCCAGCTGGGCCAAGTTCCTGAGCAGGTCGGCCTGCACCTGGGAAGAGATGTCGGCCGCCGCCGCTAGGGCCAGACCGGAGTTGGCCAAGCCGGCCTGGCCGGCCACCGCCCGGGCGGCCTGGAGGCTACGCCCCTCCACCAGGGAGGCGTAGGGGCTGAGCCGCCCCGCAAAGTCCCTGTTGGCGAGTTGCGTGGCGGTGTTGATTGCGGATAAGGCGGCCTCAACTTGGCGGGCGAGGGCGGCGTCCAAAAGAGCCTGCCGCCGTTCGGCTTCCTGTTGGGCGCGGAAGCCGCCGATGAGGCTGGCTCCGAGTTGGATAAGTCCAAGGATACCGAGCAAGTCCATGACGCACCTCCAAGGCGATTATACCCTACCGGGCGTAATAATCTGCCCACAACCCGATGTGGGAGTACAGGGACAGCGTGCCCTCCCTGATTCCCCCCACGAAGCCCTGCTGGTAGTGCCAGGCGTCGGGCGTGGCGAGGCTTGGTAGCACCCTTAGCCTGACACCTCCCACCTCCTCCGTGGAGTTCCAGGCCATCTCCCGCTTGCGGTGGTAGTGCCCGAGCAACCACTCCCTCCATACCGAGCCTGCCCAGTCTTCCGGCGCCTCCGTGGCCATGATGAGGGGAAGCTGATTCGGCTTCACCCAAGCCCCGTGCGTGAAGCCCAGCAGGACACCGCCGCGCCGGTAGTACTTGCGAAGCCTCGGGGAGTTGTCCACTTCAACGGGTAACTTGCGCCCCTCGTAATACCACCGCATGACCTCCCCGAGGTAGAAGGCCCTCTGGTAGTCGTGGTTGCCAGGGACTATGATAACGCGCACCGGTGCGACTTCGGCGGCCCAGGAAACCGGCCCCTTGATGAGGGCTTCCGCCACCATCTGGAAGGACTTTTGCCAGCGGGAATCCACGTCCACCCTAGTCCCCGCCGTGGTGGTGTTCTCGTGCGTGTCGGCGTGGAAGATGTCGTTACCCACGGGGAACACAATCTCGCTCACCCTCAGGCCAGACAGCCTAGAGAGCAGGCTGGCGGCGGCAGCGTTCATGCGCCCGAGGGCGATTTCCGTGTCGTAGTTCTCCCCGGTCTCGCGATGCCAGGCCAGCATGCCCACGTGCAAATCAGGAAGGCTAAGCACGGCGAAGAGTTCACCCGGTTCAAGGTCCGGGCGCCTCAGGACTGCCGGGTTCTTCTCAAGGCTCGCCCTCAGCCTTTCAGCAAGCGCCAACTCGTCGGCGTCGGTCTTCAGCCAGACCTTTATCTGCTTGCTCTCCCGGCCGGGTACGCCCCACTTGTTGACCAAGACCCGCTCAACCCGGTACTCCGGCGCCACGCCCATCTCTCTGAGGAAGGCGTCAGGTTGTTGAGCCTCTTCGGCGGAGGCTTTGGCAGCCGTGAGCAACCTGAGAGCCCGCCCGTGGCCAATCCTGAGGCGTTTGCGGGCGGTTTTCACCCCGGGCCACTCACCCATTAGTCTGCGGTAAGCGAGCATCCAAGCGATGACTTCCTTATCTGTCATCTCCCCTCCCTAAATAAGCGTGGTACAGCTCCAGGATGGCCAACCAGGGGTCGTGTTCCGGGGCCGGGACGCCAAGGGCTTCGGCCACGCCCCTGATGCGGTCCCGGTCTGTGGCCCCGGTTATAGCTAGAGCTGACGCCATCTCGTCAAGGAGGTACTTGAGGTTAGATTCGCCTTTCTCGCGCCTCATAATGAACCTCCATGTCGTTCGCTAAAACGAATCTCATTCCGGCGAACGAAATGATGATACGCTCAGGGGCAAAGGTCATCACGGGTGGGAACCTGAAATGGTATCTGCCGATGCCGAAAGTGTTGCTGGTGAGAGTTGGAACCATATCGCCGGCCGCTACAAGCGCACCAGGTTCGTTGTACACTTCTATATGGGGATTCGGAGGTCCTTCGGATTTCATCTGCAGGTAGATAGCCCTAAGTCGCTTGACCGGAGTTAGGTCTATGCCTTCCCCGGCCCTGTGCATGCGCACAGACTCAATCCAAACCTCTGGGCGTGGGCGATAGTAGAGCGGGTTATCTATTAGCTCATGCTCTCTGGCCAGCCTAAATAGGCCAACTCTGTCAGAGCCTACGTCGGGGTATTGCCGCAGATAAAGCACGCCGTTAGACATTTGCACGATATCAAATGTGCTATCTATGTCATCAAACCACACCCTCCGCACGATGTCATACCGGTAAGTGCGCCCGTTTTCCTTCCTGGCCACTATCATTGTGTGGACAGGGTCATAGGCTATACCTACGAACGGTGAATCATCGGTTAGCTCTCGCGATATTAGGGCAACCTCGCCGTCGCCTATGACAAATAGCCGTCCATTCCACACGACGAATAGATTGCTTCCCACCCTGGTAATCTTAGCGCCTCTGTCCACCCCGACAGCCTGAGGATACAAGCTTACCCTGGTGTCCGCTAGGCTCGTGAAACGACCGGTCATGACAAAGGCCTCGTTTTCCATGAAGACCATCACCCCAGCCGGATGTTCGTTTATTGCGGTGATGGCGACGCTGGTCCTCGGGACGAAGGTGTGGTATGCGTATGGAGAAGTCTGGTTAATGTAGCCGACGTCCGTCCAGACCACAGTATTAGTCGGCAAGTACACCTCATGGGTTAAGTCTTGCGCCCCGCTATCAACTTCTTCCCCGCTACCGCCACCACCACCGGACCCGCCACCACCATCACCAGGGGGTACCGGACCGTCTATGAAGCCGACTATGGGGTGGGGCGTGTTGAGGGAATACGCCACTTTCCAACCGTTGTCATAGAACATGACCCTAAGCCTGTTCCCATCGTAAGTGGCTATCGTCAAAAAGTTGTTGACGATATATCCGCCGCAAAACTTGGTCCCTGGCACGGTACCCAACGAAGTGGTGTTCCAGTCTGTGGTGCTTATACGAAGCACTTCAAGGTTGGTTCCACTTTGCTTTACTACGTGGATGACCCCAGACCCGTCTACGCCCCCCACATAGGCGTCAGACCTTCTCTGGACAAGGCCGGAGCTTGTAACTTCGCTCACACCGGTTTGGCCCACCACATACCACCTTGTGCCGTTTGTTACAACGCTAGCGCCACCCACGTTATAGGTCTGCACGCTAGCCCCGCTAACCACGACTGTCCTGTACCGGTTGGCGTAATAGACTTTGGTGCCGTCGGTGCGGATACCGTTGTACACGTATTCCGCTGGCAAGGGCCCTGGCGCCCTCCCTAGATTGACCTGCGCAAAGGATGGTGGTTGTCCCACAAGAAGGACCTCGTTTGGCGGGTCTGTCAAAGCGGAGTAATACCTGATAAGGACGGCAACTTGGTTGTTCTCGTTGGCAACGCCAAGCGGTTCCACGCTAGAGGACGCACCCTCAATGTTGAACCTCCTAGCTACCAGGTTCCTCCCCAAGCGGATGAAAGCCGATACGGTTGCGTAGGCGATGTCGCCGTGGTTGACGGAAGCGAAACCGGGAACATCGCCCAAGGTAGCTCTGTATTTGTAGTTTTGCGTAGGGCTGTTGGCGATATACAGCTGACTACGAAGCAAAATCGGGGTGCCCTTAGTGTTCAGGGGTGGTTCTGGGTCAAAAACCTCCACGCGCCTTGTAGAGGTGTTGTACCTGATTAGCCAGCGGCGGTACTGGTTACCTCTCACGAAAGCGCCGCCTACGCCGCCATCCCACTTGTGCAGAGTGCCGTAATCGTCGCTATCGTTGTTAGACCAGAGGCGAGCGGGCGGTATAACCTTGGCTTCAGCGAGAAAATCGCTGCCAGCGCACCCCCTGGGGAACTGGTCAGCTCTGTAAAAGCCGAACCAGTCCATTTCAGGTGCTGACACGGGGAAGGGTGAGCATGCGTCTTCATACCATTGCCCCTTGACCCCAAGGCCAAACCCTATCGTGTTGTCGCCGTCAGACCAGATAGTTGCGAGCCGCCTATGGACAGCACGTTTCAGGTTGGCGGGGTGCGGGAGGTCGTGCGAGGTCCACGTGTTCCCGTTGAACGTGAAGGTGCGAAGGTAAAACTCGCCGCCACCAAGGGGTTGCGCCGCAAGGATGAAGAACTTGCCAGGCCTAGCGGCGTAGGTGAAGTCCTTCCACTCCGTGAAGGTGGCGAAGTCGTTGTTGCTACTGGCTGATGGCGCTTTGACCTCCCAGTTGGTCCCGTCAGCGCCGCCGAGGAGCAGGTATCCGTCAGCGATAGCGGCGAACTGACCGCCGGAGGTCCACATGAGCCGCTTGATTGGAGCGGAAAGGGGTAGGGTAACTTGCCGCCACCCGGCTGAAGACAAATAGTTGGACAGGTTGCCCACCAGGGCCAACCCGTCGGCCACAAAGACCACGCGGCTAGGGGAAGCCGCCGCCCAGCGCATCCGAACCGGCGTGTTGAGCTTGTAGGCGAGGGACCAAGCGTTGTACCCGCGGCCGGAGGGCGTGTGGTAGATGTGGGTTTCCCCGTCCACCCGCACGGCCACGAAGAGGCCTTGCTCGGTTTCCACACCGGCGTCCCACTCGCCGAAGGGGGCGAACTTGAGCGGCGAAGCGTTTTCCACCACTTCGCTGATGAGCAAGCCGTCCTGGTAGGTGAGGAAGAAGCCGGAGGTGGGGCGGACGCCGGGTGGCCCACCAGGTCCTCCCCCCCCACCACCACCCCCTGTCTGGTCTTGCGCCCCACGCCCGAGGACGGTGAGCCTGTCGGACTGGTAGAAGTAGCGCCCGTTGTAGTAGGCAGCGTGTTGCCCGATAGCCTTTGCGATGGCTATCTCTTCTGCCGCTCCCTCTTGCAGGTGGGAGGTGTAGGTGAAGGTGTCCTCGTCTCCAGTAAGTTCGCCGAGGTAGGTTAGGGGCGTCCAGTTGCCCAAGAGCCTTTGGACGTAAAGCCGCACGACTCTCTGTCCCGGCCTTTCGGCTAGCTTTATCTCTAGGCCGCCGCCGCTAATGGTAGCGGTGAGGACCGAGTACCAGAGGAAGAGCAAGCCGGTCTGCAACCGCTCGTAGGTCAGCGCCCAAATGCGATAGCTGCCGGCGTCAAGGTCGCCCGATATTACTCTAAGCGGGCGAAGGTTGATGCCCGTTGAACTAGGTGCGCCGGGGAAGATATAGTTTTGCCGGCTCCGGTACCACCCCGTGCGGGGCAATACTACCCCCATAGGCTGGTCGCCCACAAACTCTGCTCTCCCTGTGGCCACCTCGCCCCGCAAGAGGTCCCTGACGATTAGGGTATCGCCTCTACGGACTACCAAAAGCCCGGATGTGTCAGAGTGGATAAACCTATCCCCGGTTCTATATCCAAGCGGAGCTTCGTCAAATGGCAGAATGCCAGGATGAGGCGTCCACCCCTCACCAGGTTTTGGCCACAAAGGGAGGCGCCGAATGACAAATGGTGCGCTAAGGTCAGAATAATCTAGTGTCAGGCCCTGGCTGAGGCTGATTATCGCCTTCCGCATCGGCCACCTCCGCAAACGGGGTCAACAGCTCCTCGGGCACTAAAGGTTCCTGCATGCCAAGACCGCTCACGACTTCAGGTGGGATAGACGCGTAACCGAACCCCAAATATTGCTCAATGTACTGAGTGATGTGCGGGTACCTGGCGAGAAAAGCCTCCAGGTCGTCAACTCTCCTGGGTTTGAGGAGGTCTTGGGCCAGGGCGCCGACGGCCAAGGCCTCGCGAGGGTCAATGCCCATCTGGTTCAGGTCCATCTCGCCCTCCTATAGTGCACGCTGACCCCAAAGGGGTTGTTGGACAGCACGATTCCCGAGTCAAGCTCCTCGGCGAAGCGCTCTTTGAGGGCGTTGTACTCGGCGATGACGTTCTGCAGGCGGAGCTGGGTATCGGCTTCTGACGGGTCCAGGTTGGCCAGAGCTTGCCTTGCAGCCCGGAGAGGGATGAGGGAGTGGTAGCGGGAGTAAGCGCCGCCCCAAGGCTCATCACTTTCATATACCAGCGGCGTGTGCCTGGGGCGATACACGATTCGCGCGTTTTCGGGCCACTCTTGGCTATCTGGCTTCAGGAAGAGAACCCGTAGCGGTCTGTTCTTCACAACAGCGCCATACGCAAATCTGGCGACAAGCGGCATAGCGTTTTCCGATGGAGCCCAGTCCTCCTCGCCCAACAGCGGCAAGATGTGGTCCGGCGCCGCCACAACCTGCAGGACCACTTCGCCGTTGGTGAGCGTTACCTCCGGGTTGGTCTCCAGGTCCTCCTTGGGGACCAATACCGACAGCCTTGGAACGTTCAGCTCAGCTTCCACCATGCGTAGAGCGTCGTTGAGGAGTTGCGTGTCCCAAAAAGCTATAAGCCCGTCCGAGGTGGTGCTGTCCAACCCCAGATACCTCGCCAGCTCTTGGCGCATCTGGCCTAGCGTCATACTATTCCTATAATACACGACGGCCTGGGGCTTCCCCAGGCCGCCTTCACCTAACTGGGCTTACGTGCCGATGTAGCCAAGGACCTGGGTGGTGTCAAACCACCCAATGTTCCCGGACCACCAGACCTCGTGCTGGGTGGCGGGCGGGTCGTCTTTCTTGTACATCCGCTCGCGGGAGAAGGCCTTGGCGAGGAAGAGGTTGTGCCCGGCGCCGAGGGCGAAGTAGACGTTGCCGTTGTTGACCTGGTTCAGGTAAGGGCTCCCGACAAGGACGAACCGCTCGGTCTCCACCACGCTGGGGATGTTGGGGTTGGGGTTGACGCCGGTGCCGACGGGGTTGATGATAGCCGTCCGGGCCTGGAGAATCTGCTTGAACTTGTAGAAGAGCTTCTGAGAGGCGAAAATCATGATTCTGGACACCGGGGCGGGCCTCCCGTAAGGGTCAGGCGTGGTGTCAAAGTAGAGCTGAATGTCCTCCAGCACCGTGTCCGTGGGGTCTACATAGGCCCGCCGGTTGTTGTAGGTGCCGCTACCGAGTAGCAGGTGAGCGGTGTCTAGCAGGGACCTCCGGTCCCAGCCGCCGATGTAGGTGTTGTCCAAAGCCCGGATGAAGGGCTCGTGGTAGAGAAGTTCAAGGGAGTACTCCAGAGCGTCGGAAAGCCCCCGCACCAGACGCCGGTAGTAGCCGATGCGGTCGTCAAGCTCCAGCTCGTCCAGGTAGCGCACGCCGGCGCGCCAAGTGCGACGCCGGTAGCGCACAACCTGCGGGCGAGGCCCCTGCATGACGGGCGTGGGGGAGTTGGGGTCGTTGATCTCCGGCACGGAGATTAGGCCGGGCATCATCGCCATCTCCAGGATGGACCCGTCAAACTTCAGGTCCGCGCCTTCGGCGCCGAACTGGTAGGGGCGAAGGCCGACGCGCGTCCAGCGCTGTTGGGCGTCCCTGAGGATTCCCCTAAGGGCAGTCTGTTCAGCTAAGGTCAGGGCAGGCATAGTTCACCTCCTTACGCTAGCTCCACAAGCACCCTGGCGTCGGTGTCGCCAACCCGCCCCTCAACCACCTGGAGGATGCGGGCGGCGGTGCCGGTGCCGGCGAGGTTGACAACGGTGTAGCCGTCGCTGGTGGTGGCCAAGGGCCTCTGGGCGCCGACGTGGGTAGCGGCCAGCGTCCCCTGGGCGTTCAGGATGACGCGCTTGCCGGAGACGGGGATGACGTCAATGAAGTTGGGCCGCCTGGCGAACCAGGTCCCGTCGGGGTTGTCCACAAAGCTACCCTCGGGCAGGTAGCCGGGGCTGTTGTCCTTGACCACCAAGTAGAAGTCGGTGGTCTCCGTACCCGTCAGCTTGGCCGCCTGGCCGGACACGAGCTTCACAATCTCGCCTAGCCTGAAGTCAACCGTGGTGGGGGCGGGGACGCGCTGGGCGAAGGCAGTCCCGTCAGGCGGCTTGTCCACATATTCGGCGGGCTTCAAACGGTGAGTGAGCATACAACATCACCTCCGGTGAAGATTATACCACATCTTCCTTTCTACCCCGTTTCCGGGTGCTCACAACCTCAGCCTCGGCCTCCTCCTCGCGGTTTTCAAGGACCCGCACCCCTTCCGGAGTGGGGTAGTTGAGGGCCCTGCGCACAGACTCCAGGTACTCTTGGGCAACCTCGGACTTGGGCTTCCACATGAGGACGTGGGGTCCCACCTGCACGTACCCCTCAGGGCTGGTCTCGTAAACGGAGAGGGCGATGAGGCCTTCCCGAACGGCGGTGTCGTAGTCGCCGGTAACCTGGTCCGGCGTGCAGGGCTCCCACCCGTTCATCTTGGCTTCGGCAAAGCTTTTCTGCCCGTCCAGGCTGTGAGGCGCGAGGGTGAAGCGAACGGAAACGCCCGGGGGCACGTACAGGGGCTCGTACAGGCTCAGCCGGCCGCGGGTGTTGCCCCGGAAGGCCGTCCCGCCCTTGCGGGTGAACTTGGGCGGCGGCGCCTCAACTTGCACCTCACGGGGCGGTTCTGCCGGCGTGTCGTAGATGATTTCGGTGCGAACCTCTTCCATGCTCTACCTCCTACCAGTCCAGGTCGTAGTAGCCGTCTTGGTCGGGCTTCAGGGCGGCGACGCGCTTCCAAGCCTCCTCGGAAACGCCGTACCGACGGGCCTCCTCGGGAATCGCCGTGGGCTCAGGCTTCGGCGCCGGCGGCGTGGAGTAAGTGCCTGGAGCGGGCTGCGGCTGGGCCATCCGCCTGGCGAGGGCGTCCCGCTGGGCGGCCCCGATGGCCAGGTTGAGAAGGTAGCCGAGGGTAACCTGGTCGTTGACCACATCGGGGTTGGCCGCCACGGCGTTCTGGAGCACCTGCTCGTAGTAGGGCCGCACCGCCTTGGCCCAGTTGGGAGGCAGGGTGGCCAGGCCCTGTTGCACCAGAGCGGGGACGCGGGTCAGGGCGTCGGTACGCTTGGCGTCGTTCAAGGCGATGGCGAGGGCTTCCTGCCTCACGAGAAGGCGGTTCAGCTCCTCCTGCAGCTCAAGGGGCACGTTGAGCCCGGACTCCTCAAGGGCCTTGCGCTGTTGCGAGAGGGCGGCGTACCTGGCCTTCGTGGCCTCAAGCTCCCCTTGCACCCTGGCCGTGGCCGGTCCAAAGACGGCCGGCTGAGGAGGCGGCGCGGGTGGAGGTGGAGGCGTAGGTGGGGCCGGCTGAGGGGCGGGGGCCGTCTCCGGGGCCGGAGCCGGCGCGGGCTGAGGCTCGGGGTCCCCGAAGTCAAACTCGGGGAAGTCTACTTCAGGGGTGTTGTTGGTCTCTGTCATTGAACCACCTCCCTAGATTCCAGCGTGGCGCGAATCAGCGCCCTGAGTTCACGATACGCGCTGGCTCGTCCACGCCTATAGTGTACCACAACGTTGTCGTCGGCGCTCAGCACGCCCATCACCTCAGCCTCTTCGGCGTCCGCCAGCGCTTTGTAGAGCGCCTTCAGGTGGGCCTTGCTGAGCGCCTCTAGCACCTCGCTCAAGGTTCTCTCCGCCACCTTCACCTCCCGCTTCGGCCATGCCCTGGAGCAGGCCTTGCATCACCGCCATCCCGGGGCTCATAGGCTGCGGCTCAGGCCCGAGGATGGCCACAACGTCGTAGCCCATCCCGAGGGCCTCAAGGAACCGCTTCATGAGGTGGTACACGCCAGGGTCTTGGCGGGCTACCCCAATCAGCTGAATCATGGGCGGATTGAGGAGCGCCGTCAGCCTCTGGAGGCGCATCTCCCGCTCGGCCACCGTGGCGTTGCCCGTGAGCTTCCACTCCATGTCGTCCCTATCGGCGCCGGGGATGTATATCTCGTACACGGCGCCTTCAGCGGGAACGGTCAACCGAACGGTTTTGGCGGCGACATAGACCTTGTCCCTGCCGCCGTTGTAGGCGTAGGTCCTGTAGACGCCCTTGGGCAACCCTGGCATGGCGGCGTTCTTGATTTTGAGGCCCACGACGGCCTTCCAGTAATGAGCGGCCAGGTCCTCAAGGCCGTGCATGATGTGGCGCAAGTAGTTCTGGAGCTTGAGCTGGCCGATGGTGGCCGTGATGCTGACCTCCGTGGCCGTCTTGCGCCCGCCCAGCGGCTGGCCGGGGACGATGAAGTCAGACACCGTGGCGTCCTCGGTGAGCTGGTTCATGAGCTGGAGCATCTGGACGTTGAAGGGGTTGACGGAGTACTCCAAGACCCTTAGCGCCTCTTCGGGGTCCGGCCCGTCGTAGGGCAGGACCTGGCCGGGCATGATGGTCTGCCCACGCTGGATGGCCCGGTGGAGTTGGGAGTTGGCCCGCACCAGCACGGGCGGGTAGGCCTTGTACTGCGTGGCCGCCACCTCGGCGTTCAGGGCCACGTCGGCCACGAGCTGGTACGGAGCTACCACTTCGGCGATGCCGTGGCCCCAAATCTCGTAGTGGTCGGGGTCAATGTAGATGGGGAAGAAGGGCGGGCGGTCTATCACGCCGCCGAAGGGGTCCCGCTCAAGGCGAAGGATGACGTTCGCGAAGGGGTGGAAGATGGCTTTGGTGAGCACCCCCTTGTCCACGAACCACCCCTCCACCAGGGTGTGCCAGGCGAGTTCATCGCTTACGCCGATGTTGCCACCGGACTCGGCATCGCTCGGGGTTTGGTAATCCGTGGCGAAGCCCCTCACGGTCTTCAGCTTCTCAACAGCCTCGGGGCGGTAGTAGCCCTCCCTGGCCAGGCGGGCCATTTCCCACCAAGGAGAGTGGAAGACCCTGAACCAGGCCAGCTTGTCGGGCTCCGCCCTGTTAGGCCAGGCGTAGACCTTCATGATGGGGACCGACTTGAGCCCGACAAAGGCCACGCCGTCCCGGTAGTCCACGGTCATCATGAGGACGCCGGTGCCGTAAATCACGGCGTCGTCTATCGCCCGCTCTATCTCCCTCAGGGAGCCGGTGGCCTCAAGCTCCCTCTGCATGATGGCCTCCAGAGCGGGCACGGCGTCGGCGGCCTCGCCCGTGAGCGGGCGAACGGTGAAGAAGGGGGTGCGGTCTAGGCTGACCTTGATGTGGGCTCGGATGCCATCGGCCTTCTGCCGCACGACGGGCGTGGCCACCGTGGGCACCTTGGGGTTGGGCGAGGACGGCGGCGCCATATCAAAGAGACCTCGCCAGAGTTCAAACTTCTTCTGCTTGTCCGCCTTCCACGCCTGCGCCTGGCGGTACAGGGTGCGAAGCGTTTGGAGAAGCTCCTCTTCGGCGGGCGAAGGTTCCTCGGGGAACCCTCGGGCGAGACTTTCAAAGTCAGCTTCAATCATACACCCTCCTCAAAAAGTCTGGCACTTCAAAGGCGGTGGCCGGTCTCTCGTCGCCCCAGTCATCATCATCTAGTCTAGCATTCACGACGGCGTAGCGCAGGGCGTCAAAGACATCGGTCTTGATGAGGGCGTCCTTCTCAATGTCCTCGTAGGTTATCTCGCTGAGCATCTCGTCCACGTTGGGCGTGAGCTTGGGGTTGACCAAGAGCTTCCGCTTCAGGATGAGCTGCTTCATGACGCTGACGCCGTACTCCACCGACTCCTTGCCCCCGGCGGTGTTGGCCGGCGAGAAGTAGACCGGGATGCGCATGCGGAAGAACGCCCGCTCGTACTCGGAGGCGATGGTGCTCAGAGAGGCGCTGATGGCCTGCCTGGCCCACATGGAGCGGTCGGCGTAGACCAGGAAGTGTTGGGCGCCTTGGTTGTAGAGGTGGGCCATGATGTCGGTGATGGCTTCGGCGTTCTCCTGCGCGGAGGCGCCTCTGCGGACGTACTCGTGAACGGTTATCAGGCGGCCGAGGTCCCTCACGAGGAAGACAGCCACCGTGGGGTGGTTCAAGCCATGGTCAATGCCGACGTAGATGGTCTTCCCGCCCACCTCGGGCGTGATGTCGGTGATGTTTTCGTGCGAGTACTCCCAGAACACCAGGCCCTCCTCTTGACCCCGGTCGTAGCCGCCCCTGACGGCCCGCCGGCCGATTTTGCCGGCCAGGATGAGGTGGCGGAAGTAGTCCTCGGTCAGCTCCTCGTTCTCCTCCGTTCTGCTGAAGATGGCCAAGAGGTGGGAGGTGAGCTTCCTGCCGGCAACCTCGCCGCTGAGTTCCTTCTCCACCAAATCGCCCCGCTTGTCCAGTTGCGTGGCGCCCTCCACTACCCGCTTGTACGCCCAGTCCCGTCCCCGGTCCCAGTTGGCGGTGATTTTCACGTGGGAGCTACCCAGCTCCTTCGTGTCCTTGTGGCGCACCTGCAGGCGGATGCGGGTGTGGAGGAGGTCAAGCAACCGGGGCTTGACCCGCTCGCCCTGGTCTATGAAGGCCCGGAACCATTGCTGGCCCCAGAGCTTGTTGTCGGCAGTATCCAGGCCGAAGAGGTGAATCTCCGAGCCGTTGGCGACGCGGATGATGTTGAGGTCCCGGATGTAGTCCATGTAGCCGTTCTCAAAGAGTGGGGCCAAGCGGCGTTGCAGGTCAGGGATGAGGGAGGACTGAAGCTCCACGAGGGTAGAACGCGCTACAGCCACTCTGCTACCCGGGTAGAAGTGGACGGAGTAGAAGATGGCGTCAATCAGGGCACTGGTGTTGTGCGTAATGAGCCCATCTGTGATGTGCGAGTGGTCCCCGGTGGTTTCAATGTCGTAGGTGCGCTCAACGCCCACACGCTCCACGCTAGCTACCGTCGCCCAGTAGATGTTCGGGTGGGCTATCTTTAGGGCGGCGTCGCCATAGGTGGTCCACACGCCCGTTTCGTGGGTGATGTCAAGGACTATCCTGCGGGCGGTTTCTGGGTTCATCTTCTGGTGTGAGTACGCCCTCAACCATTCGTACTTAGTTCCCTTCAGCCCGCCGTAGGCGACCCTGGCGTGCTCTCGGACGAGTTCGCCGAGGATTGGGATGGTCCCAACGCTACCACTCTGGTAATCGCGCCCGATTAGCTTTTGCTTACGGCTAAGGCGGAAGCCTATACGACCCCTGAACCTTTCCCTGAAGTGCCCCCGTATGGCGAGGCGATAGTGGGTTACGGTCGTGCCGTCCCTACGCTTGAAGGTTGAACATCTAGAGATTTTAGATGGGATGCCGAAGAGGGCAAGGAGCATCTGCACGCCTTCAAGTAGCTCAAGTGAGCAGGAACCTAGCTCTACGCCCCCATCCCTTGAGATTGCCGTACCATCTGTGTCAAACAACCCCTGGAGGAACGAGCGCTTTGCGGCCAGGGAACCTCGCCATATCTTCTCCGGCACCTTCTTATCGCACGACAGCGCAAAGTCCAGGCCAAGCTCCCCGGCGAGAACTCTGGCGGCGTTGGCGTAGCTCCACTTGGCCCCCATTCGTTTGGAGGGCAAGACGGCGGCGAAAGCTGGTGGACACTTGGGACCCCCCCTGTTCTTGCGGACAAACCTCACGCCAGACGGGCTCTCGTAGCTGAGCAAGAAGTTGATGGTTTCTTCGTCAACGCTCGTGATGACGATGCTGTTCTTTGATATGTGCGCATCGCCGATGAGGAGGCCAGTCAAGTAAGCGTGTGGGTCAAAGCCATCCGTAGCCATGTTGCCGAGCCAGATGGCCACATGCATCCCAGGTCTGAGCTTTTCCATGCTCACCCAGGTTGGACCGCCTGGGCCAAGGGTGAGCACGGGGTGATTGCCTGTAGCTCTGAGCCTGTACCCTTCCTCCGTGCAAAGCTCGTAGACTTCACGTTCGCCGTTGTCGTGGAAGCCCACTATGGGCTTCACCCCGTCTAGCCCATAGACAGAGGTGGCATCGGGCACCGCCCCAGAAACAAGCTCATCGGCGCGAACGTATCTTCCGTCCCCGAGAAGTATCCGGGTGCTTCCGATAACGCACTTGCCGGTGCCCACGTCCCCGATGGCCCATATCTCCTGGTACTTCCTGGGCCACCCGGGCTCGCCGAGCCAGCGGAAGAGTTCATACTTTGCCCTTACGGGACCTCTTGGCGGGTTTAGCTGCAACTCGGCGATTCCACTCATGGCGCCACTCCTCTATGGCCTCCTCATCGTGTGTCAGCATTCCCATCAGCTTCAGCAAGAAGCTCAGCGTAATCTCCGGGGACAACGTCTTGGATGGACGGGGTCTGTACGGGCGAAGGGAGGGCAGTTTGTTCCACAGGTACACCAAGGACCTCCATCACCTCTACCGGCTTGACGGGCTCCACCCTGACCACAATCTCGCTCTGTTGCTTGACGCTGAGCTTGCGTGGTTTCTCAAGGCCCATCTGGCGCACAAGGAACTCCAGCATGCTCCGCTTGGCTCCGAGGGGCACGTCCGGGTCCTCTAGTTGCCGGGCTATGCCCTCGTAGACTTCCGCCAGGCGGCCAAGGCTGAAGTGGTGGAAGAGTTGCCGGGAGTAGGCGGCGTTTAGGAAAGAGTGGGAGCGCATGATGGTCCTCACAACGCGCTCGTCCAGGCCAAGCTCGGAGGCGATGCGCTCGAAGTCCCCGTCAGCATACCACTTGAGGTGCGTTTCTTCACGAAACAGCCAGTCAAGAAGCTCCTCCACGGAGCCCACCTTGGACAGGCCCTGGTTCTTCAGCGAAGCGAGTACCGTGTCAAACTGCCTCACACGGCCCTACCCCCCGAGGACTTCCTCCCGGTCAAAGACGGCGAGGATGTTGTCCTCGTGATACGCCCTGTAGGTCTCGCCCCGGTCAAAGGAGGCGAACTCCACGGCGGTGTAAATCGGGGCGACGATGATGTCCCCGGGCTTTACACTTTTTACCTCCGGTCCAACGGCCACCACTTCGCCGAACCAGTCGTCCTTGGTGGCGATTTGCGGCAGGATGAGCCCGCTCGCCGTCTCCACGGCGTCCCTGTCCAGCGCCTTGGCGATGACCTTCCTTCCGACGGCTCGCATACAAGGCCATTATACAGGCCCCCGTGGTAAAATGGCTGAGGAGGTGTGCTATGCCCTACAAGATTCGCAAGCAGGGGTCCAAGTACCTCGTGGTCAACGCCGAGACCGGGAGCGTGAAGGGGACGCACAGCACCAAAACCAAGGCCTTGGCCCAGCTTAGGGCACTCTACGTCAACGTGAGGGACGCCAAAAGGAAGAAGTGATACCGACCTGGAGGCCGCCTATCGCAACGCCGACATCCCCGGCACCAAGGCGGGTGCCGAGGGTGAGGGTCAACGCACCAAGTCGAAGAAGGTTCGAGGACACCTTTGGGCATTTCGCCTACACTTTTACCAACGGTATCACATACCTGGAGATTACCGACGCCGAGTACTACGCCCGGTTCACGCTAACTGAAGGAGAGGGGGGCGGAGGTGATGACGGCGGTGGCGGCGGTGGCGGCGGCGGTGGTGGTGGCGGAGGAGGAGGTTCCGGCCCGCTCACCGGGTTGATGTACATGAGCATCACCATCTTGACGGAGAGCCAGGCCGCCATCTTAGGGATAACGCCTATTTACATGCCGCCCACACTATTCTCCCTGGTTAACGTGCTGTCCAATCTTGGGCTCGGTATTGCAGTAGCATACATCAACCCGACCACCGCTGACATCTATCTGTGGTCTGCAAGGCCTGTTGACGTCGTTCGCGATGTGATACGTAGGGCTGTTATGGCGAACAGGCCGAGAGATGTTACGCTCAACGCCGTGTACTACATCGTCGGAGAAAATCTCATGGTGTGGGATGTGTTCAACTGGGACGACGGTAGCGTGTGGACTGATAACCCGGTCTTGGTGTATCCTTAGGTAGGGGGTGGATATGCCGGTCAGGATAACGCCGCAAAATCAATGGGAAACTGACTTCCAAGGACCGCTACCTAACGAACCGGGTGTCTCAAGCGCCTTTAGGACCCTAATCCAGCGCATTCTAAACCGCACCGAGCGACTTCGGCATCTTGTTGAGGCCACCACCGGGCGCCCCTTTGACGACCCGCCCTCAACAAACATAGAGACCCTAAAAGGGCAGGTAGACACCCTGGAAGCCACAGCAACCCGCTCTTACGTCCATGCTCAGACGACAGCGCAAAGCGAGTGGATGGTGAACCACAACCTCGGGTACAAGCCCTCGGTAACCGTGTACACAATCGGTGGCGTGGAGGTGGAAGCTGAAGTCATCCACATCAGCGATTACCAGCTCAGGGTTAGGTTCGCTTCACCGCAGACAGGTTATGCTAGATGTGTGTAGGAGGTGAACTATGGCGAGAAGAATCCTAGTTGACTTTGACATGACCGGCAACAGGGTTACCAACCTCGGTAACCCGCAAGCGGGCCAGGACGCGGCGACAAAGGCCTACGTGGACTCGCTCGTGGAGGGCCTAAGCTGGAAAGACAACGTGCGTGTTGCAACCGTGAGCAACATCAACCTGAGCGCCCCGGGCACGAGCATTGACGGGGTAACCCTTAGCTCGGGCGACCGAGTCCTGGTGAAGAACCAAAGCGACGCCCGACAAAACGGCATCTACATCTACAACGGCGCTTCCACGCCGATGACCAGGGCGCCCGACGCCAACACGGCCGATGAGCTTGAGAACGCTGTGGTAATCGTTGACGAGGGTAGCCAGGCCAGCACCGCCTGGCGGCAAACTAACGTAAACTTCACGCTCAACACCGACCCGGTGAACTGGGAACCGTTTAGTGTCGGTGCCCCTCCGGCTAGCGAAACCGCCGCTGGCATTGCGCGAATCGCCACGCAAGCCGAAGTTAACGCTGGCACGGCGGACAACCTTATCGTAACGCCCCTCAAGCTGACGAACTGGGCCGGGCGAATCCGGAAGCACACCACGACCGTTGGAGACGGCTCCGCCACCGTCTTCACCATCACGCACAACTTTGGCACCAGGGACGTGTTTGTCGGCGTCTACCAAAACAGCGGCAACTACGACGACGTCATATGCGATGTGGAGCGTCCCAACGCAAACTCCGTGGTGGTCAGGTTCGGTGCGGCGCCGGCGGCCAACTCTATTAGGGTGGTGGTCATTGGGTAACCATGCCTCGCAATCTAGGACTCATAGCCAACTGGCCTAGGGTAAACACCCTCCCGAACCCTTCCACAGCCCAGGAGGGGGATGTCATCATCTGGAACGGCATCCCCTGGATGCACGATGGGCTCATTTGGCGGCCGGTGCCGGAGGGGGGCGGGGCCAGCTACTGGCGAGGTGTGTTTGCCGCCTATCCGGGGCTTCCTACACTTGGGGGGTACGGCATCACACTTGTGGCCACAGAGTCAGCCACGGGGTACACCGTGGCCAACACCAACCGCATCACCGCCATCCCGGCAATAGAAGCGCTGGCCGCGGCCAGCACCGACGCCGCGGCGGGGTTCCGTATAAACGCGTTGCCGTTCAGGTTGGGCCAGATGGGCGGGGCGGGATTCCTCTACATGCGGACTCTCGTCAGAAACGCCGTCGGTGGTTCCACGACCACGACCCGGGGGTTCTTCGGGCTCCGGGGTTCAAGCATCACTCCAACCGACGTGAACCCATCCACCCTAACCAACATCGTTGGCTTGGGGTGGGACAAAAACGATGCCCACCTCTCCATCATCCACAACGATAACACCGGTACCGCGTCCAAAGTTTCCCTTGGGACTGACTTCCCCCGCCCCACGGCGGACCGGAGCCAGGCGTGGGACCTCACCATACTGAGCAATGGTCAAGGGACCGTGTACTGGGCCGTGATGTCCCTCGCCAACGGGGCAAAAGCAAGGGGGAGCATCACGACTGACATCCCGGCAGGAAGCACGCTGCTCACCTTCCTTGCGTACATCTCTGTGGGTGATACATACAACGAGATTGGCATAGGCCTGTCCATGCTAGAGGTTCTACAGATAGTGTAGCGGGGTAGTGCTAATGAACATCACGCCTAGGATAACCACGATTCCGCCACTCGCCGCTACTCAAGCCTTAAACCTTGAGCTTGAGCTTCGCCTGACCAAGGGGCCAACCACCATCGGGCAACCGGGGGGCGGGACCTACGCTGAGCTATATTCCAGGGATTACCTGGCGTTTCTTGACCAAATCGGGCGGTTGCGGGTGTACGTCTCAACGGGAACCTCGTGGGCACCGGTAGCGGAGGAGCTTTACCCGCAACCGCCGCACCCTGGGAACCAAATACGCCACCTTGCGGTTTGCTTTGACCAAAATGCGAGGCTGGTTTTGGCCTACGAACTGAACAGCCAGGTGTATGTCCACCAATGGAACGAAGCAACCCAGCGGTACACCACCTACGGTCCATTCCCCGGGGTTGACCCGGTCATCATCCAGGATGCTACCATTAGTTTCTACCCACCGGATTCCGATGTGCTACTCTTGTACTTGTCAACCGACAGAACCAGGCTCCTCATGCGGGTCCAAAGAGAGTCTTACGGTACACCTAGAGAGGTGGCGACTTTTCCCAGACCCGTCTTGCTTGACCAGGCCAACGCTTTTCCGTACTACGGCCAGGTGGTGGGAAGCTACGTGGATTCGCCGAACAGGACCGGATTCGCTGTGCCCACCGACCTTTATCCGGTCAACACATCAGACCCGGCTGGCGAACTAAGCCTTACCCCGCCAACCAACTGGGGTTACACGTTTTCGGGGGTTTTGTACGAAGCCTCGGACAACCTCGGTTCGTTTGTCCTTGCGCCGCCGACGGGGTGGCGCTACGCCCCTATTTTGCTAGTGGTGGAGCTGCCTCAAGACACCCTTGGGAGGTTTACGGTTTCTGCCCCAACCGACTGGCGTTACGCTTCCATCTTGGCCATATACGACGGCGGCACCGATAGGTTCAACGTTACCATTTCACCGCCAACCAACTGGAGTTATACTACGGTATTGGGATAATGGGAGGGGATATGGGACGCATCATCATACCGAGGATTGTGGTTAGGGACCTGCTGCCGCGTGGGCCTGAGTTTGCGGTTAGGCTAAGGCCGCAGCACCTGCATTGGCAGGTTGGGCGTTACAAGGAGCGCCTTATCTTTGGCCCAGGCGGGCTTGGCAAGAAGCGGGTTTGGGTACCCGAAAAAGAGGGCGAGCAGCACAACCTAATCCTTACGCAGACCTACGATTCGCTCATTCCGCTATATGGCTTCATCTTATTGGCCGAGTTTGCGGTAGTCGGAACGGGTACCACGCCCCCAAACGCATCGCAGACTGGCCTCGTGAACGAGGTTGCAAGAACAGGTAATGACGCGAACCCCCCCCAGAGTGATACTAATGAGCCCACTAATGGGCAGGTCTTGGCTACGCGAGTGAGGGAGTTTAGCGAGAGCCAAGTGGGCGGACGGAGCTTAACCGAGTGGGGCTTTGCCCCCTCAAGCGCACCAGGAAACGACCTAATGTGTCGCGAGCTATTCCGAGATAGCTCGGGGAACCCCATCACGCTCAACATAGCCACAGACCAACGCCTGCGGCTAATCTACAGGTACTCATTCACCTACACACCTGCCATTGGCTCATCGCAAAGCGTGTCTGTGAACATCGCCAACCTTGGCACGAGGACGGCCAAGCTATTCCTTAGCCGAGCCGCATCGCTTCCCGAATATAGCCGGGATTCGCACATCTACGTTCTTGACCATTGGGCCGCAAATAGGAGGAACAGGATTTCCTACGGAGTGCTGGGGCAAGCGAGAACGCCCAATCCGGACGCTACCCCGAACTTCGTCAGCGGCACCGAGGTCCTATTAACCGCCGTAGGCACCACGGCAATCACAAGGGGAAGGAGGATAAACTCCAGGACGTTTGACGCCACAGATGCTAATGCGACGTGGTATGGACTCCTACTTACCGGTCAGAGCGTTGGATACGCCGGGGTAATCTTCTTGGCGTTTGACCCCGGCCAACAGTTTACAAAGGACAACCTACACAGGGTTACGGTCAACGAGTGGACGCTGACCTGGGGGCCTTGATGATTGGGGTGCTGGCCGCTTTTGCAGTCCTACTCGCCGGCTTCGCCGCCGTGGAGCTTTGGTGGTGGTTTGGCTTTGTGTTGGCCCTACTCGCCCTGCTCGGCGCGTTTGAGCTGCTCTCCGTGCGCCACGCAGGGCTAACCCTGAGCGCCCAGTACACCAAGCTGGTGCGGGAGAAGCCGGTGGCCGGAGGAATCATTAGCGCCATCGTGGGCGGGTTCTTCGGCTACCTACTCTTTCACTTGGTATCGGGGTGGTGAGAGTATGCGTGTGGTGTGGCCGCTACCACCGGGCAAAGAGGCTAACCGGGTAGACGCCGGGTTCCTGGACCCCGGCTACCCGGCCGCCAGGAGAAGGATGGGCTTGCCACCGGACGAGCACCCGGGGATAGACGTCAACCTGACGGGCACCTCGGGGGACGGGGACCTGAGGTACCCCGTGGTGGCCGTGGCCCCGGGCAAGGTGGTCCATGCCAAGAGGCACCGGGTCTGGGGCAACGTCGTGCTGGTGGAGAGCCCGGACTGGGTAGCCTCCGCCCTCGGCTACCCCTACCTGGCCTTCCAGTACGCCCACCTGCACGACGTCCTGGTCAAGGAGGGCGACTACGTCTACCCGGGCGAACCCGTCGGCACCATCGGCAAGGGCGACCCGGCAAGGCCCTTCCTGGCCCACCTGCACTTTGAGGTCCGGGCGGCCAAGCTACCGGCCGACCATTGGCCCCGCACCCGGGAGGCCATCAAGGGCATGTACCTTGACCCCGTGGCTTTCCTGGAAAAGCACGGGGATTACAGGCGCCGCTACGCCTTTCCGGCGGCCAGGCTGGTACCGGATACCGGGGCGAAGCTATGGTTGGTGAACATGGACGACCCCGCCAGGGTGTGGTTGCGGGGGCCGGGCGTATAATGGGGGAGGAGGTGGTGATATGACGCTGGTCTTCAAGTTCTTGCCTATTACGCTCCGCATCTGGCCCGTGGTCGTGGACGTAGTGCGCGCGGTGGAGCAGATGCGCCGCACGGAGTCCGGTGAGGTCAAGAAGGCCCTCGCCAAGAGGCTGCTCCAGGAGCGGGTGCCGAACCTGCTCGCCTCCAAGGGCATGTCCGAGAAGGACTGGGACAACCTCCTTGGCGGCCTCGTTGACGCAGCTGTGGCTTTCCTCAACTGGACCGGCAGGTGGTGAGCATGAGGGGGTTCGCCCTCAAGCTGGCGCTCTTGGGGCTTTGGGCGCTGGCTTTCGTTTGGGCGGCTCCACCAGCCGCCGTGCGGGAGGCGGAGAAGGCCGTCTACAACCTGTGGGTCCTGCACAACAACCGGATGGCCGTCATCTGCACCGGCACGGTGGTCTCCACGGAGGACGGGCCTAGATTCCTTTCGGCCGGCCATTGCGTGTCTGACTGGCCCAAAGCCCGCTTTTACATCTCCCGGGCCGCGGACCCTGACCAGCTGTTCCGGGTTCACCTCGCCTGGTGGGAGTTTGAGGGCATCTGGCGCTGGAGCTATGGCGACTTCGCCGTCTTCAAGCTGGCGGAGACCTTCAAACCCGAGGTGGCCATCCCCATCTGCAAGGAACTGCCGGAGCCGGGGGAGGAGGTGTGGTCCTGGACCGGGCCGCTGGGGATGCTTCCCGTCTTCCGTTCCGGCATCTATTCGGGCGAGATTCACTTCCCCGACTCCCCCGAGGACGAGGAAGCCATCGGCGGCATGCTCCTCATTGACATCAACGGCGCCCCCGGCTCCTCGGGAAGCGGGTTGCTCAGGATGGAGGAAGGCCGGGTGTGCGTGTTCGGCATCTGGGCCGGGGCCTTCACCGTAGGTAGAGCCGGGACCATCGCCTCCCCCATTCCCAAGGTCTTGAGGTAGCGGAGATGCTCACCCTGGTAGACCACCCGGTGCGGTGCCCCATGTGCGGCAGGACCTACTACCTGACTGCCGACGCGTTCCTCGCCGAAGGCGGCTACCAGGTGGACTACTACGAGCTGAGTGAGCCCGACACGCTTGACCCCGAAGCGGAAAGACGCTGGCACCACGGCTGGGAGGTGGTGGAGTGCCCGCATTGCTACATCCCCTTACCCATAAAGCCGTAAAATGTCTAAGGGGGGTGCCCTATGAAGAACCACGGGCGGGACATCGTGGAACTATCCCTGCTGGCCACCACGATTGTCGTGGTCCTTGGTCTCTTCATTCGCTCCCTGCTCACCGGGGAGGACATCCCGCACGGCTGGGCTCTGCTCATCGGCTCCGCTTGGGGCGCCCTCCTCGGCGTCAAAGAGCTGCTCAAGAAGGGAGGTAAGGACGATGGAAGCGGCTCTGATTAGCTTCGCCACCGAACTGGCCACCTCGGTCATCACCGCCTACGGGGTCTACGCCATCGTCTTGGCCGCTTTGGGGCGCTTCTTCGGCCGAAAGCCGCTGTGGCAAGAGGAGGTTGAGGCTATCGGAGGCGTGTTCTGGCTCATCGGCGTCTTCGGTTGGCGCTCCTCCTTTGGCCTTCCCGACACCTACGACGCCGACCTCTTGCTCAGATACCTCGGCATCGCCCTCCTCATCCTCCCAAGGCTCATCCTCGCCGCCAAAAAAGCTTTGGAACATGAATAAGCCAAGGAGGAAAAGGCACATGACCCGCAAAGAGGACGCCCCGAGGCTTCCCAAACTCACCAAGAAGCGCCGCTTCCGCGCCCGTTGGAGGCCGCACGAAATCACTTACTGGTGAGACCATGAACCAGACCCTCCATAAGTACTACCTCTTCGTCAAAGAGCGACCCTGCTTGGCCTGTGGAAAGCCCTCAAGCCTGGCCGAACCAAGCGAGGCCGACCACATCATGGCCTGGTCGGACAAGCTGAAAGACTTCGGAGCCAGGTCCCACAAGGGCATCTCCGCCTACTTCTGCGTTCCGCTATGCCGCAAATGCCACCAAGAGAGGCACCAACACCCTGAAGAGGAGTGGTACGAGTCCAAGGGCTGGCCTCGGGCTAACCTCTACGCCTACCTAGCTCACCAGCTGGCAAGCTTTTTGGCTGAGGAAAGCAGGGCTTGACAGATGCCACGGTGTGTGCTACCATAAAACTGCAGGTCCGAACCTGCGAACGCAGGGTAGGTCCTGCACCCCCACCTAGGCTCTAGCCCTGTGGTGGGGAAGCTCTTTTTATGGAAGCCAATACACCCACTCAAGCTTTTGGCTAATAACGACGCATAACGACAGATAGCAACACTTGTCGTTATCTGTGGGCGCGGTTATCTACACGCGCCAATAACCGCGCTTGCGGTTATCTGCGGTTATAGCCAGCCCAAAACGGAAGAGTGAAATCTACCGGGGGGTACGGCGCGCGCCGCGCGCGGGGGGGCGGGGGGCGCCCCGGGGTGCCCGCGTGGCGTGGTGCGCGCGTGTGTAGGCGCGCGCGGGAGCGCGCATGGACCAGAAGGGGGAGGGGGTGCGTGCCCGCGTGGCGTGGTGCGCGTGGACACATGGGCCAGAAGGGGCGAGGGCGATGCGTGGGCGCGGCCATGGGCACGTGCGGTCATGCGCGAAAGCTGTCTTTCGCGCGCAAGCGGGATGGGCGCGGGGTGCGGTGTAGGTTTGGGCGGAAAGTGGTGTAGGTGGTGTAATGCTTGGGCGGATAGGAGTGTAGATGGGGGCGTGTGGTGTACCCCCCATTTTGCGCCCCATTACACCGCCCCATGGTCTAGTTCACACCCCTAGGGGCCTATGCCCCTAGGGCTAACCCGTGGCCCCAGAAGACTTAGGCCCCTAGGGTTATTCCCTAGGGACCTATAGGCCAATGTGCCTCTATGCCTGGCTTATCGGGACTGGTAACCCAAGCTTCCCGGCCAAGTATTGCCACGACCCCATAGCCACACTACGAGGGTCGGTAGCAATATAGGCCAGAGCATCCCTGGCCAAAAGAGCCAGGTTATCGTGCCCGCTTCCCTCGGCATGCTCAAGAACCTTCCTCACTCTCCTAAAGAGAACGTCAGAATAGGCCTTCCCCTTGGGAGTAGTGATGCCGGAGTATTTCTGGAGAGCTACCCTGACCCCTTCCAGAATAGACTCCAAGTCGTCCTGGACCGGAGCCTGGGCCTGGGCCTTGGCCTTCCTCCTCCTAGGGGTAGCCTCGGGGGTAGCCTCCTCCTCAACCGACAACGGGCTAGCCTGGGCCTTGGCCTTGGCCCTAGCGGGGGCCTCAAGGGCAATAGGGGCCTCCTCCTCTAGAAGGGCCTTGACCCTAGCCTCAAGGGCCACCTGGGCCGCCTCAAAGACCATATCCTTTGCCCGGACCGCCAGGGCCGCCAGGGCCTCCTGCAGGGCCGCCTCAATGATGCCGTCTAGAACCTTTTTCATTTCTTGCCTCCTTTCTGCCCTAGGGGCCTATCCCCTAAGGCAAGTCCACCATACCACGGAGCCCAGCATTTTGTCAAGCCCCCCACCCCCAGGCTCCCCTAAGCCCTATAAGAGGATTAGGGAGCCTCCCCTAGTGGCAGACTTCACATTCTGACCCTTAGTTATACTGGCCATAGCCCCCCTTGACAGATTGGGGGGGTGGGGGTTAAGCTAGGGGCCAAGTAAAAGCAGGGTTAGGGGCATAACCCCCACCCCACAGCCCCCAGGCTAGCCTCCCTAGGGAGGCACACCGGGCAAGCCCTACGGCACCCTACGGGGTGCCCATAGGCCCTACGGGGTTAGGGCATGGCCTGGAGCCTGGGGACCGGGAGAAGCCCGCATGGGGGTTGACCACGTGAACGCGCGTAAAGCGCATTCGGGATAGGCTACCTGTTTACTCACGAAGCCGCTAACTCCCTCTCCTCGTGATGACGACAGGAACCCCGCGTGAAACCCCGTAAGCGCGAGGTCCGCGTGGAAGGCCCAGAGTGCGGAAAGCGCCCGGTGGAGGGTGTTGCGAAAGGCGAGCGGGGGCTTTGCGAGGGCGCGCGCGACTACGCTAGCTTCGGCTAGCTTGGCGGCGCCAAGCGCAAAGGTCAACGCAACCCAAGTAGCGGCACCCGGCGAGGGGCTAGGCGGTGGAGGTCCCTCGCGAAGAGGCTCCCGTGGTCAACGGCGCACGTACCGGGCCACGGGCTAGGCTGGGCAAGCGTGGCGTGCGCATGCTTGCCCCAGGTGTTTCTTGGCGAAACGGGCCATAAGGCCCGTTGCCCCCACAGCCTGCGCCGTCGGGGGCCTGACGAGCATGGGCACAGGCGAAGGAGGTACGAGATGAAGAAGCAGGTGGTTCTGGCAGACGTGCTTGAGTGGCTCCGGGAAGCGATGCAAGCGGCCAAGGCGGACCCTGGCGATGGCGATGGCGCCACCACCGCCCTCAGCTACCGCAAACTTGCGGTAGACATCACCATTGAGACCGGCGGGGTTACGGTCGTCTTTGTGCGCACCCGTAACGATGGCTTTATCGGGGGCAGGTGGCGCTACCACCGCGCTCTTACAGCGGATGGCGTGATAGTCAAGTGGGAAGAGCAGGACCTGGGGATTCCCACGGGGGCCGACTGGCTTCCGAGGGAGTTTGTGGAGTGGATGCGCGGGGGTAAAGATGGTTAGGCTTGAAGTACCCGCCCGTTCATACGAGCGGGCAGTTAAGCTCATGGACACCCATCACCGCCCCATGTGGGCGGTGATGGACATCGTCCCAGGGTCCAAGTGGCGCATCCACACCACGCCTTGGGAGGAGGTTGAGGTCCTCTGGCGTGTGGAGGACCTCCTCCGTACGCTTAGGGACGCCCTCCGGGCTCACCGCCCCAAGGCCCGGTAGGCAAGAGGTGGGGTACCCCGCGGTTCATTTGAGGCGGGGGCCCCAAAGTGGACGTCTCCCCGCGCGTCCTCGGGGTTGCGAAGCGGAGGAAGGAGGATAGCATGAACCTGCCCGAGGCCATCAGGATTGCCGGCGGCCCCAAGATGGGGCCGGAACTCTGGCTCGTTTTTATGAAGAGCGGGCCGGAGGTCAAGCTGGAGGTGTTGCGGGTAGCCGAAAGGCTGGCCCGCAACCGCCTCTTGGCTATGGAGAGCGTGCGGGATGTAATCGGCCCGCACCTCTCCGAGATTCACGAGTTGGAGCGGGCGTGGGCGGTGCTTGCCCACGTTCTGGAGGAGGTGAGGGAATGAAGAAGAAGTGGTACGTCCGCGCGCGGAAAGGAGATAGGGGCGATGTGATTGTGGAGGGATTCGTCCAAGCTGAGTCCCCCACCGAAGCCTTCATCCGCCTCGTAAGGCGGATGAAGGTTTGGCCAAAGCGGGCATGGGTGCACTTGCAACACTTTCCGGGGGGGCACACCTATTGGGCGTGGCCCACCTGGAAGGTGGGGAACGGGATGAGCTTGGGCGACTTGTGGGTCGCCCGCATCATCCCCGAGGAGGAGTTCAAGGCGTACAAGCTTGAGTAAGCGATGGGGGCGGGGTTCCCGCCCCCACGCGCAAAGGAGGCGAGCCATGGCGAAGGGTCAGATTACTCTAGGTGCCGACCCCGAGTTCGAACTCGTGGTCGGCGGAGAGGTAGTCAACGCCTCCCGCATTTTGCGGGAGGACGTTCATCTTCCGTGGGGCGATATTGGTGTGGACGGGGCAGGTTCTCCCCTAGAGCTTCGCCCCGTCCCTAGCGAAAGCCCGAAGGTTCTCGTGAACAACGTGGGGCAGCTTCTCTTGGCTGTCCCCAAGGTCGTGGGAGGGTACCCCTCCACGATGTGCGAGGCCTTCGCCATCGGAGGCCACGTGCATATCGGCGGCCTTGACGAAAGCAGTTTTCGGGGCGTCGCCAGCGCCCTGGACGACGCGTTGGGGGACATCTTCTACGACTTGAACCCTAGCACGCGGATTCGTCAGGGCTATGGCCGAAGGAACGACTGGCGGCCCCAAAGGTGGGGCGTGGAATACCGGACGCCCCCGGCGTCCGCGTGGGCGCATCCCAAGGCGGCCCTCACGTTCCTGGGAGCCATCAAGTGGGTAGTCAGGGAGTTGCTCCAAGGAAAGCTCCCGTCGCGCCATCCGTCCCTCCCGAAAGTGCGGGCCGCTGTGCAAAGGGCAGCGGACTTTGTCAAGAAGTATGACGGGCGCCTGCATTGGGGCGCCTGGAGGGCTCTGCTAGGCGAAACCGAGGTCATTCGGCATCTTGGGGTGAAGATAGACGTCAGCTCGGGCCTCGAGCAGGACGCCCACTTCATTGACGACATGAAGGCGATGTGCGCTAGGTTGGGCATCACCCGCCTCCGGGTCTCACCCCTGAACAGAGACCGGGGCGACTTTGTGAGCAACGTCCCAGGTTATGGCGAGCTTGTGGAGGGGTTTGACCCCTTTAGGCCAGGCGGAACGCTCCGCCTCTCCTGGCGGTTTAGGAACGACCGCCCCTTCAGGCTTGTGGAGATGCCCAAGCTTGAAACGGCTATAGCCGCCTTGCTTGGGCCGAGCGAGGAAGACGACAAGGGACGCCTCGTGAAGGAGGTGGTCTATCTCTCGGGCAAGTGGCCTGACATACCACCGCCCAAGATGCTCAAGTGCGCGGGTTGCGGCGCTCCCTGCGGCCCCGCCCCCTTCCACTATGAAGGGGACCCGTACTGCAACGCGTGTGTGGAGGAAGATTTTGTCCGGTGCTACGAGTGCAACATGATGCTGCATAGGGACGACGCGTACTGGGACAACGAAGGAGACCCCTTCTGCGAGGACTGCTACGGAGAGTACTACACTAGGTGCGACTCATGCGACCGGGAGGTGCGTAGAAGAAATGCGTACACGGTAGACGATACGGATTACTGCAGGGGCTGCTACCACGAGTTTTTCACCGAGTGCTACCGTTGCGAGAGAATAGTACACCAGGACGACGCGTACTACTACGATGGCGAAGCGTACTGCGAGGGATGCTACGGCGAGCTATTCAGTTATTGCGAGTGGTGCCAAGAAGACTACCCAGCAGAGCAGGTCCAGCTTGTGCGGGTGATTGAGCAAGGGGAGGAATCGGAGATTTTCCTCTGCCAGGGTTGCATTGAGACGCTTGAGTGCGACCCGGAGAGGAACGTGTACCTTGTCGTGGAGGAGGTGTAGAATGTGCGTGATTGCAGTTAGCCCGGTTGGCCAAAAGGTCCCAAAGGAAACCTTTGAGCACATGTGGCGCTCAAATGACGATGGGTTCGGCATGATGTACCGAACCCGTGATGGCGTGGCCGTCGTGAAGGGCATCCTCAACGAGGAGGAGGCGTGGGAGACCTACTCCCAGCTTCCTGAGGGGGTGCCCCACGTGCTCCACTTCCGCCTCGCCACGCATGGGGGCGTGAGGTCAGAACTCACGCACCCCTTTGTGGTGAGCGAGGATAGCCCGCTCGTGCAAGCAGGGGTGTCTGAGCGCCCTGTCCTTGCGCACAACGGGGTGTGGAGGCTCCACGCCCTGAAGCAAAAGGAGTTGCGGCTAGAGGGACCCGTCTCTGACACACGGGTCCTAGCGGCGTGGTTGGGGCGCTTGGCAAAGGAGCGCCCCATCAAGGAGGTGCTGAAGGAGCGCTACTACGAGGTGCTCTCTGCCGGCCGGGTGGTGGTGGTGGACCCGGCGACGTGGAAGCTCCACCTGGTGGGCTATTGGATTAGGGAAGGGAACCTGTTGTTCTCCAACCAGTCCTTCCGTGAAAGCCTCTACGCCCTCCCAAGGGGCGTGTGCGACTGGAAGGACTGGAAGTGGGGCGACTGGCCTGTCGTCCCCGCCAAGGAGAAGGCGAGGGGGGCGGAGCCGATAGACCTCGGGACCATCGCCCCTCCCGAAGCTCAACTGGCGGAGATTGACGAGGTAGAGTCGGAATCGGGCTTTGCGTGGTCCAGCAAGGTGTACACGCCCAGGTTCAGGGTCAAAGGAGGGGCCAGGTTGGCCATCCTCCGCCGCTCGCTCCGAGCGGTGGCGGCGGAGATTGGGGAAGCCGCCATGGATGCGGTGGACTACATGGACCTGGACAATGACGGCACCTACCTCATGGCCACGGGCTTCGCCGGTGCGCTAGAGGTGGAGGACGAGGGCTACCTCTGGAAAGTGAGGCTGTGGAACGGGGCAAGGACCAAAGAGGCCCGGTCCCAGTTCCTGGTGGCCAACGAGGTGCTGGAGGAGTTCGTGAGGCGCGAGGCCGCCATTCTGCGCTTCATTGAGGCGGCCGGCATTTACGATACTGCCGAAATCACGAGCTACGACGACGTCTTCGGATACTCTGTTGACGAGAACGGCATGTTCATAGGCGACCTGGGCGAGATGACCCCGGAGGAAGCCGCAGAATGGTACTTGTGGGACAGCCAAGATGAGGATGAGGAGGTGTAACGATGCGTAGGAACGTCATTGACAGGCTAATGGAAATAGCGGACCGGCTCATCAACTTTTGCTTCGTAGAAACCCCGTGGGAAGTTGCCCTCGGGGCGGTGGCGGCGGCTTACATCACCGAGGACCCCGGGGCCGGCGAACTCGTGCTGGAGGGCCACTACTCCGCCGAGGAGTCCGGCCCGATTTACGAGCTACTTGAGCGGGCCGCTTCGCTAGGGAGGTGAGACATGAGTGAAGAGGCGATGCAGGTTGCGGCAGACGAGGCGATATTCCTCCCTTTCTTCCTGATGGAATCCCTTCCCGAGGGGGAGGCGAGGATTTACCTCCTCCTCTGGAATCGGATGGTCTACACGGAGTGGAAGGAGGGAGGAGAGGAGGTGGTGAAGATGGTCCTTCGTGAGGAGGCACCCCAGGCCCGGCTGGCGTACATACTCGTTCGCCACGTGGGTAGCGGCGAGTACGAGTACGAGGCCGGGATAGCCAGCGCGGATGAGGGACTGGTCCCCTACGTGTTGGCCAGGGTGTACCTGTCGTACACAAGAGGGGAGGTGATGGCGTGAGGGTAAATCACGAGCTGGAGAAGCAGGCCGTTCGGGCCTGGTACGAGGCGGGCAGCTCCATCCTCTCCAAGGCCCGCCAGGCCCAGGCGGAGGGAGAGCACATGCTGGCGATAAGGCTCAGTTGGCTAGCGGTGAAGAGCTTTCCCGAGAGCTTGCGGGACGAGGTGCGGCATGACCTCCTCTTTGGTCCCCTGCCCCAGTCCCGCCGGGGGCTTAGCGTGCGGGCGGTGCGCCGCAGGCGGTGCCCGCTCTGCGAAGGTAGCGGGGTCATTGTGCACCCGCTCATGAAGGACGCCTACCACCGCCTTGACCCGGAGGTGGCGGGCGAATGGGAGATGGACTGCCCGGAGTGCGGAGGCGCCGGGCATGCGATGTCTTCCGACATCTCTTGGGACTGGCCGGAGGGTGAGCTAGAATAGCAATAGCTGGGCGGCGCTCCCTTGCGCCGCCTAGCTCGCAAGGCGGAGGTGCGGAATGGTTGAGGAGATTAGGAAGAAGCTAGAAGAGCTAGGGTACAGGCTTTCTGGATACTACCGGGGCGAGGTAGAAAGGTATAGCTTCGCGGTGGAAACCGACACCATTCACCTCGCTCCATACCTACCAATGGAGAAGATAAGCCGGGGCCTAAGCGGCTTCCGAAATGTGGAGGTAAGGGGATTTTACCTGGCAAACCTAACGGTGGAGGACCAGTTGTGGCGGGTGGACTATAGCTTTAGCTACCACCTGAAGGCCGATAGCGGGCAAGCCCGCGCATACGTGCAAATCTACGGACCCATGGACGCTCCGTTTCCTGACGGGCGCCCGACCGAGTACGACATCTACGCTTACATCGCCATCACCGGACCGGAGGCGATGGGGAAGGGGCAGAAAGCGCGGGCAAGGCAAAGGGTGAAGGAAGCCCTGGCTTCTCTTCCCGAGTTCGTTGAGGCCTTCCCCAACGCCAAGGTGTACGCCGAGCTTGAGACCCGGGGGGGCCGGGGTGGGTGGAAAGCGAAGACGGCGAGACACGAGATGGGCCGAGCGGGGGACTGGATGAGGGAGGTGAGATGATGACCATCATTGACCTAGAATACGACGAGTTCGTAGCCCGGGCGATGGAGATGCCGCCCGAGGTCTTGCAGGACCTTGTGGAGGCGCTTGAAGACCGGCTAAAGGGCCTGGAGGCGGCCGTTGTCGCCTCCAGGCAAAAGGACGACAGGGGCGCCGAGGTGCGCTTGCTCATGGCCTTGGCCTGGAACGCCCGCAAGCTTGCGGCAGTCAAGGCCATTCTGGCAGAGGCGAGGTGGAAAGATGGGCGTGGCCAAGAAGGCTAAGGTAAAGGTAGAGACCTTAGCGGGTAGCGCGTGGCTTCTCCACAAGCACCTGCAGGAGCTTGCGGAGTTGGTGGAGGAGTGCACGCCGGCAGAGTACAAAGCCCTGCAGAGGGCGGAGCAACTATTCTTCGCCCTCAACAGGGAGGTGCTGGGTGTCCTCTACGCCATCAAAGGGCGCAAGGAGGACAACAGCATGGAGGCGGTCAGACGCTTCCTGGAGGAGATATGATTGGGCGCAAAAAGGCGAGGAAGATGCTCAGGGCGGCAGCGGCTGAACTCCTCATGGTGGCCAACGAGCTGGCCGTGCGGCCAAGGGGGCTAGCCCTCTCTTCGGAGGAGGCCCGTGAGCTAGCAGACCGGATTCGCCGGGCCGCTAGCGAGGTGGCCGTCGTGGCTTACGAACTAGACGAAGCGAGCGAAGAAGAATGAGTAAAATGGGGCCATGGGGAAGCGCCTGGAGGTCAGGCTCCCGTGGCCCCCCTCGGTCAATCACTATTGGCAAGCCCGGGGCAACAGGCGCTTCATCTCCCGGACGGCGAAGGCCTGGCTTGACGAGGCCGTCCTGTTGCTCCGGGCCGCCAGGGTGCGCTTTGACGGTCCGGTCAAAGTGAGCATGTTCCTCTCGCCACCTGACCGCCGGCGAAGGGACGGCGACAACCTGGAGAAGGCCATCATGGACGCTCTCGTGAAGGCCGGCGTCATCCAGGACGACTCGCTGTGGCATGTCCCGAAGTCCTGTAGGGAGTTGGTGGGCGAATGTAGGGGGTACGTGCTTCTCGTCGTGGAGGAGATGGGCGGTGATAAGTCTGCGTCCCTATCAGCAAGACTTGGTGGAGCGGGCGAGGAAAGGGGTGGCCGCCGGCGCTAAGCGCCTGCTCATCGTGGCTCCGACCGGGGCCGGGAAGACCCACATCTTGGCCCACAACATGCTCTCGTTCCTTGAAAAGCGGAAGGACGGCGTGGCCCTATACGTCGTCCACCGGCGCCAGCTGGTGGAGCAGACGCACGCCCTCCTCACGAGGCTAGGACTTCCGGCCACGATAGTGATGGCCGGGTATGAGGCCGACTGGAGCAAGCGGGTGTTTGTCGTCTCCCGGGACACCTGGAACAGGAGGAGGGACTTCCTGAACTTCGGGAGGGTGCCCCTCCTCATCTTTGACGAGGCCCACATCGGCATCAACTCGCAAAAGCGCATCGTGGAGGCCCTGGAGCCCGAGGTGGTCCTAGGCTACACGGCCACGCCGGTGAGCATGTCTGGGCCGGGGATGGGCGCCCTCTACCAGGACATCGTCGTGGGACCAACCTACCTGGACCTCATCGCCGACGGGCACCTGGTCCCCACCAGATGGGTGTCTGTCCAGCTGGACACCTCGGACCTGAAGGTGTCCAAGCTCACGGGCGACTTCGTGATAGACGACGTGGTTAGGCTGGTGAAGGGGCAGGTGCTGGCGGACCTGTACGAAGCCTACGGCGAGTACGCCCGGGAGAGGACGGTGGTCTTCGCCCCGACGGTGGACATCGCCTGGACGGTGGCCGCCAGGTTCGGGGAGATGGGCATCCCCGCGGCCGTCCTGGACTGGGCCACGCCGCCTCACGAGCGGCACCGCATCCTCAGGGGCTTCCGCGAGGGGCGCATCAGGGTCATCGTCAACGTGGACGTGCTCTCCGAGGGTTGGGACGAGCCCCTGGTGGACACCATCATCCTGGCCTCGCCCACGAGAAGCCTGGCCAGGTACCTGCAGAGGGTGGGTAGGGGAATGCGGCCAGCCGAAGGGAAGCCGGAGGTCCTGGTGGTAGACCTGGTGGGTAGCCTCTACATGCACGGGCCCCCGGAGGACATCACGGGTTGGACCTTAGAGCCGGAGAGGCCGGACCGGAGGAAGCCGGTGGGCTCGGACCTTGTAAAACGGAGAGGGCTATGCCCAATGTGCAAGGAAGAGATGAAGGCCAACCCCTGCCCCAACTGCGGCTTCCGGGCCGGTTACACGGCCAAGATGAGGGAACTGGAGGTGATTGGGGCTCGCCTCGGGATGGTGGACGAGGTGGATGGCGAGATGTTCAGGGTGTCCTTCTACCGCCAGCTCCTGGGCATCGCCAGGTACTACGGGAAGAAGGACGGCTGGGCGGCGCACGCCTACAGGGAAAAGTATGGCGAATGGCCGCCGTTTTCCTGGAGAAAGCTTGGCCCGATGGAACCGGGACCGGAGGCGCAAAGGTGGGCGAGGCGCATGTTCATCAAGTGGGCGAAGCGCCGCCCGTTGTGGCAAAGTATGTTTAGGAGGTGAGGGCGTTTCTTGAGGAAACGGGGAAGCCATGAGGACGGACCACAAGAAGCCGATAGCGCACATCCGCATCCCGCCGCAAGCCCGGGTGCGGTGGATTCGGCTGAAAGAGCTTATCACCCGCAAGCCAGAGATGTTTTTCACCATCTGGGATTACTTTGACCCGCAAGGACGGGTGCGCCTGGAGAAGCTGACCAAACTCAACTTCCCCGGGGTCTGCAACATCGCCTGGCTCCACTACGAGCGGGGCCTGCCCAAGGAGCTTGTCCCGATAGACGTGGAGTGGGGCGGCCTCGGGGAGAGGCTGTTCCGCTTCAGCGCCGGCTACACCTCCGACATCCCCATCCTGGCCAGGATTGAGCACTACTTGGGCAAGCGGGTGAGCAAGGTGTACGGCAAGATGGTCAAGCTCGTGTCGGGAAAGTACACCGAAGAGGAACGAGAGGCGATAGAAGCCCTGCTCACCAACGACAAGGTGAGGCGTGAGGTTCGGTTCAACCGATAAAAGACCGGCGGGGATTGACCCCGCCGCCGTCAAAAGGAGGTGAGCCGACATGGGGAAAACCCAAGGCTCACTATCAATATAGCACACACCCCCTTACATGTCAACACCCCCTTGACAGGGAGAGGAGTTCGTAGTATAGTGGGGGCAAAGCCGGGAACTGCGTAGCGGGTCCCCGGCCGCACGAAGAAAGGAGGAGGACATGGGGAAAACCAAGATCAAGCTCTTCAAAAGGTGGCTTCACGAAAACGAAGATACTTCTCTCGTCTTGGCGCCTATAGCCGAGCAGATGTCAAACAAAGAGTTTGCGTCTACCCTCATAAGCTTTGAGGCGAAGGGCTATGCGCTAGACGAGCGCGGCGCACCTATCGGCCTTGATGACGACAAAAAGCACCGCGAAATCATCATGGCATTACACGAAACCTTTGAGGAAGCTACCGGTTACCCCTTGATTGATTGGTACCTTAAGGCGCTTGAGGAAAAGCGATTTGAGGAAAAGAAGCCACTCTTAGACAAGTTCAGGAAGTGGCTTGTAGACGTCTCTAAGTCAGCGGAGGAACAAAGATGGTGGCATCACATCCCATGGTCTTTAATCAAGTACGAGGTGCTAAACATGATTGTAGACTCACTAGATGAGTGGCAATGCCACCCTGTTGACGAGGAAGGTGTACCCATGCGGTACGAGGGGGAGGACCTTGAAAACTTTTACTCTGCCATAGGGGAAAGCATCCTCAACGCATTGGTGCAACACGCCATGGAGGTAACCTATGAGCCGGAAGAAGAATGAACGTCCCGCCACCTTTGAGGACCTGAGGGAGTACGTTGACCTGCTTGAGGAGCTTGGTGGAAGGCGCTTCAGGAGGGAGGGCCAGGGTTACAAGGGCCACGCCCTGCACAGGCCTGACCGGAACCCAAGCCTGCACGTCTTCCTCGGGTACAACAGCAGAATCATGGTGTACGACTTTGCCTGGAGGAGGTCTTGGTCCTATTCTTCTTACCTCTGGGAGCTTGGCCGGGAGGACCTGGCCCAGGCTTGGCGCGAGCGGTTTGAGGAGTGGGACCCGACGAAGGAGAAGAGGGAAGATAAGCGGAGCCGCAACAAGGGTAAAGACCCGAGGCTGGCCATCCCGAAAGCGGGGGTGGAGTACCCGGAAATCACGCCCTCCACGGACGAATGGGAGGCCGCGGCCAGGGCGAAGATGGAGGGAGCGCTTGAGGCCGTGCTGAACGGAGAGCACCCGGAGACCCTCCGCTACATGGAAAAGCGTGGCCTCACACCAGAACTCGCCTACGCCGCCGGGTTCGGGGCGGTGAAGGAGGGCATCGCCATCCCAATCTACGATGAGGACCTTCGCCCCAAGAACGTCAAGGTGCGGCGGCATGACGGGAGCAAGGGCGAGCGATTCTTCTACGTCTTTCCCGGCCGGGGCAACGGCTACTACTTCTCGCCCGACTTCGCCTGGAGGCCGATGCGGAGGGTGATTATCGTGGAGGGCGAGAAGAACGCCGGCGCCGTCTACGCGGCGCTGGGCGTGCCCACCATCGGCGTCCCCGGGGCGGGCACGGGCCTCTCCCTCAAGCTGGTGGATAGGCTAAAGGAGAACGCCGCCGAGGTGGTAATCCTGACGGACCAGGACGACGCCGGGCGGAGGCTCATGGAGAAGGCTAAGGACCAGCTTGTGGCGGCCGGCTACGACGTGCACCGCATCTTTATCCCGATGGAGGACCGCTACGGGCGGGACCCCATGGACATCCTCAAGGACCAGGGGCTTGAGGGCCTGGAGAAAAACCTCAAGGAGCGCATTTACAACCGGGCCGCAAGGCTCAAGAAGGGCAGGACCGTGGCCAGGGGTTTGGCCCTCGCGGTTCCCGAGGACCGGGATGGGCTAAACACCAAGCGCTCCCTGGCGTTAGCTATCGGCCACTCCGTGGCTAGACGGCACGCCTCCTACGTGCCCCCGGAAGAGAAGGAAGCCATGAGGAGGATTGAGAACTACCTGACCGAGGAGGCCATGAAGCGGGGGGCGCCGTTGGCCCACGCCAGAAAGGCGGTCAGGAAGTGGATGGACGAAAACGGGGTAGGACCCAGGTCTGCCCTCTTTGCGCTCTACGAGTACAACGGGGTCAAGACCGGCACCCGGGAACTCAACCCCAAGTTCATCCACCAACGGCAACACCACCCCCTGTTCGGCCTCTACCGCATCTACGGCGAGAAGATGAACATCGTTGGGTTTGACATCGCCAGGCTCCTTGAGGATGCCGTTGAGGCCATCTTGGGGATGATGGAGGAGGTAATCAGCTACTTCCGAAAGCTCAAAGAGCGCATTGACGAGGAGCGGAGGAAGTTCGCCGAGTGGATTAGGAACCTGCCCCACCTCCTCGGCTACATCGTGCGCAGGAAGACGCCCGCCGTAGAAGCCCCGTCGCCAAAGCCCGTGGCAGTCGGCCCACCGGCGGTGGCGGCGGCCTAAAGGCGAAACTGGAAAAGCCCGGTGCGAGCCCGGGCCGGATGAGTGTTTTTCCGTTTACCAAGTTGAGCGAAGTCTGGCCGATTTTGGGGCGTGAACCGGCAAGTGAGTATACCCATGCGCAAGCTAAACTCAATCCTCCTCACACCACGCATCAACCTTCCTAGGCGTCTTGCGCTTAGCCTCCTTGTGTCAAGTGGGCTAAGGGTACGACTCCACACACCTGACGAGGGGGTTGTGGGGTCTGGTACCGGGTTCCGGGGAAAGCCTAGGGACCAAGAGGATAGAGGCCAGAAGCAGAGTCTCTGCTTCTGAGTATGTACCTCTTGGTTCGGCCGTTTTCCCGCGCCTCGGGAGGTGCTCCCCATCCGAGGCTTGACAGGTTGGGCCGCATAGATTACCCTTGAGGTGATGAGCAAAAGCCACCCGTTAGTTGGTTGTACACCTGTGCGGTCCACCCGTGATTTCTGGCGTGGTCAGTTGAGCGTGGGCCAGGCCCCCTTGGTTCACGACTCCGGTGCGGTCCACTCACCATTTGGCGTATCCCCCTGAGGGCCTTGGTTCATTGGGCGGTGCAAGGTGCGGTCCGTCTTTGGCTCGGGGAACGGTACGTTGAGGGCCAAGAAGGAGGTTTGACGTGAGGATTCACATCTTCAAGCCTGACTACGGTGAGGCGGGCTTCACTCTCCCCTGCCCTGCTTGCGGCCACGAGTACGACCCGGGGGATTGGTACTTCACCAGGCCATGTCCCCGGTGCGGCCTGGACACCGACGGGGACTCCCTTCCCTGGTGGGTACACTCCGTGGTCCAGGGCCTTCGCCACCGCTTGCGCCTCCCCGTGGAGCGGGTGCGAGAGGAGCTGGCCTGCCGCATAGGCGTCTCCCCCAAGACCCTCAAGGGGTGGGAGTACCGGTACTGCTCACCCGACAACTGGCGGCGTTTTGCCGAAGCCGTCAGGGCTTTCCTTAGTCAGAGGTAGCGCCATGGGGTTTGGTGGCCACAAAATCATTCGGCACCTCAAGGTGCGGGCTATGGGGCGATGTGGCGCTCGGCTTGCGGGCCAAAGAGGCGTCTACTGAGCGCGTTTGCGGGTCAAGGAAGGATTCGCTGTGTGCGGGTGCGGGCCGTATACCGGTAGGGCATACGATATTGCGGGCCAACCGTCAATCTGGCGCAAACTACTGCGGGCCACACATCGGTCTGGCGCTAAATACTGCGGGCCGCTGTGGATTCCATCCGCACACATTTGCGGGCCATGTAGGGCTAAAGGGAAGGGGTGGTGTGATGTTTCGTGAAGAAACGGGCCACGAGATAGATTGCCAAGGAGTGGTGCGGGCCACAAGTAGAGTTGAGCGCCATCCAGCGCGGGCCATCGTGTTTCGGTTTTCCTCCTTTGCGGGCCAAATGGGCTTCATGGGACTCATCACGGAATGCGGGCCATCGGGTCCTCAGACGACTCCTGCGTGCGGGCCACAGATTCATTTTTGCGGGCCGTCGTGGCGTCCCGGATTCTGGCGTGCGGGCCGTAAACCGGTTGGGTGGTGTCGTGTGCGGGCCTTTGATACGTTTGGCAGGAAAGTTTGCGGGCTAGGGGGAAGTGTGGCGACAGCGAGTGCGGCCCATGAGGAGGTAAGTCATGGCAAAGAGCAAAGGTAGGGTCAAGGTAGCGGTAAATGCGGTGAATGAGGAGCTAGAGGTCCTTCCCGTTGAGTTTGGGGAAGGCGAGGACTTGGAGATTGAGCTTAGCGAGGAGATGCTGAGCGCCCCCGAGGTGCGGCGCGCCGTCAAGCTCTTCCACGTGTTCCAACGGGAGCGCATCGCCATCTCCCACTACGTGCGGCAGAAGGGCGCCTCCGAAGGCCTCATCCGCCTCCTCAACTCCCTCTACGAGCTGGAGAAGCGGGCCATCAAGGTGGCGGCCGACTCCGTGAAGCACGAGCCGGTCTACAAGTGGCTCACGAGCGTCAAGGGCATCGGCCCCAGCCTGGCGGCCCAGCTCATGGGCCTGGCCCCGGCGGACAAGTTCCCTCATCCGGGCCACCTCTTCAGCTACGCCGGCCTGACTCCCCAAAAGGGGAACCGGGAGGGCCAGGACCACAAGTACAGCCGCCGCTTGAAGGCTTTGGCGTACAAGCTGGCCAAGTCCCAGGTGATGGTGGACGGGGACTACCGCCCGTGGTACGAGCGGCGCAAGATGTACGAGTGGCGCAAGAACCTGGAGGGCGAGAACGCCGAGGTGGCCATGCAGAGCGCCAAGCAGTACGGCAAGGACACCACGGCCTACCTGTGGGCCTCCGGGAGGATGGACCCCAAGAAGGTGGCCCTGTGGTTGGCCGGTGAGCTTAGGGTGAGAAACCCCGAGAAGCCCCTTGAGCTTGTGGCCGAGGACGGCCAGGGCGTGCCCATGATTCCGCCCTCGCACGTGGAGGCCCGCACCTTGCGCTGGCTGGCCAAGCTCATCCTGGACCACTACTGGCAAGTGGCCTACTATCACCGCACGGGCCAGGTGTGGGTGCCCTACGCCATCGCCCACCTGGGCCACGTGGACAGGATTGACCCCGTGGAGGCGCCGTGGCTAATCCGTCCGCAAGGGTTTACGCCAAATGGCTAGCCTCGCAGAGGTGCCCGTGCGGCGCCAAGGTTACGCAAATCATCACGGGCGCGGCGCCGGCGCCGGTGGGGCTTTGCAGCAGGTGCGCCGCCGACCCTTCGGTGGTGCTGGACCGGGTGGCGGCGGCCCAGCTCGCCGGCTTCACCGGCCTTCGCCGCTACCCGCCCTCACCTGACCCCAACTGGCACCGCGCGGGGCGCAGAGCGGCCGCGAGGCTATGGGACCTCCTCCCGGAGGTGCGGATACCGCACGTGGTGGCGGCGCTCAGCTTCGCCCTGGCCGTCAGGCACAGGGTCCCGGCCGCTTGGCTAAGCCCGCACCAATGGTGCGAGCTTCTGGAAATAGCGAGGAAGATGTACAAGATAGTGGGAGGTAAGCATGAGCCTGAACAGGGAAGTCTTGGAGATGCTGAGCAAGCCCTTTGACCCTAGGGAAGTGGAGGTCAAGATTCAGGCGGTCAACCGGGACCGCACCCGGGCGCAGGTGGTGGCCTACGTGGACGCCCGCACGGTCCTAGACCGCCTGGATGAGGCCGTCGGCCCCACCGGCTGGAGCGACAAGTACGAGGTCCTCTTCAACAGCTTTGACGACGAAGGGCGCAGGCTGGTGGAGGTAAAGTGCACCCTCACCGTGCTCGGGGTAAGCAAGGAGGACGTGGGGGAGGGGGACTCCCTCAAGGCCGCCTTCTCTGACGCCCTCAAGCGGGCCGCGGTCAAGTTTGGCGTGGGCCGCTACCTCTACCGCCTGCCCAAGGTGTGGGCAGACCTGGACGAAAGGGGGAACATCAAGGACCCCGAGGCGGTCAAGCGGGCGCTTCTCAGCGGCGAGGCTCAGGATGCCCCGCCCTGGGCGGTAAATGGGGACAAGCCCAAGGCGGCAAATGCGGTAAATGCGGAGCCCAAACCTTCCGGCGGCATCACCGAGGCCCAGCTCCGGTACATCCACAAGCTCTGGAAGGAGATGGGCGGCGGGGACGACATTCACGACTACGCCTCCGCCGTCTTGGGCCGGGAGGTGTCCAGCCTCAAGGAGCTTACCCGCCAGGAAGCCTCCAAGCTCATTGAGGCCATGAGGGAGGAGCCCGAGGTCTTCTAATGCTCAACTGCCACCAGCGCTTGGCCGCCTTGAGGCTCTTGGCCGGGCTTCCCGCCCGGGAGGCGGCCAAGCGCTTGGGGCTGAAGTTCCCCCACTACCTCGCCCTTGAGAGAGGTCAGGCCGAGCTGACCCCGTCCCTTGTGGACTCCATAGCCGCTCTGTACGACATCCCACCGCAGTCGGTCTGCGCTGGCCCCTTGCCCATTCCCCGCTCCTACGGCTACCCCTTTGACGCTGAAGACGAAATAACCGAAACGCTCTTGGCCCTCTATGAGGTGTACGCCGTCATAGACCGCTGGCGGCAAGCCCTTGGGGACGAGTGGCCGGAGTACAGGAAGCGCTTGGAGGCCATCACCGGCCTTTCCCTGGCCACGCCGTACCCGAACCCCGCCATCCACCTCCCGTCAAGGGTGCCTGTGGCGGTGCGCTTTGACCTTACCCACGCCATCGCGGGGTGGCATCCCCCCATCCGCATCACCGTTCGCCAGGGCGATAAGGTCATGGAATACGCCGGCGGGCCTTTTGAGGTCGGCCCTGGCGTGGTGGAGTTTTGGAGCCCGCGGGCCGTCAAGTTGCGCATACGCCCGAAGGTGGGGTAGAATGAAGGCGTATGGACCCCAAGACTAGAAGCGAGCGGGAAGCGGAGCGCCGCGAGATAGCCAAGGAAATCCTTGACCGCCTAGCAGAGGTCGTCTCAAGGGAGGCCCGGGACGAGTTTGAGGTGGGCCGGCTCGCCTACGAGCTTTCGCAGCTCAAAATCAGCTGGCGGGACATGGGACGCATGCTCGCCGAGCGCGGCCTGGACGTCTCCTACTCGTGGCTCCACCGCCTGGCCACCGTCTACCATTGGTGGGTGGCCGTGCACGGGTACTCGCCGGACACCCTGGCCAGGTGGTCTAGGACCAAGCTCTACTACATGGCCAAGGAGAAGGTCTCCGACATTGCGCTCCTTGAGCGGCTTGGCCACCTCAGCGATGCCACCTTCATGGCCGAGCTTCGCCGGGAACTCGGCCTCCCCGCCACCAAGGCCGTCGTCTCCATGCCCCCTGAGGCCCTGAAGCTCGTGAAGGAGCTTGCGGCCAAGCTCTCCGACATCGCCGGGACGCCGGTGCCCACCTCGGACGCCTTGATGTTCGCCCTGGAGGTGGTGCTCAGCATGGACGAGCGGGCCTTGCGGCGCCTCTGGGCGGCCGCCCACGGGGAGCTAGTGGACTACATCGCCGGCGCCACCTGAAATCCGACTTCTTCTGACGGTCCGTAGCCGTCGTCAGTTATAACCTTCAACCGCCACCGTCCGGTCATTGAACTAAGGTAAACCTGGACGGCGTAGTTGCCGGTCAAGATACGCGTAACCGACACCTCTCTGCTGTCGGCGCTCCTTGACGGGTAATGGGCGGTCAGCGTTGCCCCATCCGGGCGCCTTACTTCAACCCTAACAGATTGTGGGTCGCTTTCTACCGGTGTGCCGTTTGGTGATTCGCGGATGTACAGAACCCTAAACATGGCCACCCCGTCTGGGGCTAGGGTTGACCCAAGGCGGATGACATTGAGGCTACTCGTCCTACGGAGGCCCATACTCACCTCCTAGTGTGTCGGGCGGGGGACCGAAGATTTCGTTTAGCTCAAGCAGGGGCTGAGCCCGCTTGGCCACTTTCTCAAGCTCCCTACGAGCCCTTTCGGCGGCCCTTTGCAAGTCCATCCCCCGCTTGATGGCCTCGGTGAAGTCCCGCTGAACCTTCGCCGCCATGCGCTCCGGCTCCAAAGCCGTGGCCCTGGAGCCCACACCAAAGGGGTCAGGGCTAACCCGGCGAGGCGTGGCCACCAGGCTGGCCGCCGCCTCCAAGCCCGTCATGCCAAACTGCTTTCCGAGGCGCCGCTCCATCATGTCCACGATGGCGGGGTGCTTGTACTGCACCCACACCTTGCCCACCACGCTGTCCAAGCTCTGCAGGGCGCTCTGGTCTTGGGCCAGGTCCCGGAGGAGTAGCTCGGGGTCAGATAGCGGCGAGTAGCGGGTAATCCACCTCGGGGTGAAGGACTTCGCGACGTAGGTCCCAACGCCAAGCGCCTTCTCGGCCGGCGTGGCGGCGTCGGGGAAGAGCCTCCGCCCGTATTGCGACGAGAAGACAGGCAGCGGGTCGTCCCGGATGAGCCCGTAGGCCGATTCAATGAAGGGGCGCAAGAAGCCAAGACCTACCACTTCTGTGGCCAGAGAGGTCGGGTCAACCGGTATCACCGGTGCGGCATAAGAGAGCGGCATCACGAGGTAGCTCCCGTCGCTCCTCCTTACCGGCAGCACCATCGGCATTGCCGCGGCCAGCCACTCGGGCATGTACGCCGCTATCCGGGCGTGGTCCTCGGGGCTGTCGGTGTTGGTGTAGAAGCTCAAGCTGGCGAACTTGGCCGGCAAGGTCAGGGCGGCGGGGTTCTTGGTGAGCGCTCTACCCGCCGCCACCGCCGTTAGATACATGAAGCTCGGGAACGCCACGATGCCGTAGTTCTTGACGATGGTCAGGGCGAACGGCACAGACCGGTAGTCGTGCGTGGCGTTCATGGCCACCCACATGGCGTAGGCCTCGGGGCTGGCCCTGCCGGCGGCCTTGGCGAGTTCCTTGGCGGCGAAGTAGTTGGCCAGGCGCTGGGTGTTCTCCAGGTGGGCGAACATCTCCACGCCCGAGAGCGCCCGGGTGAGTGGCGAAACATCGGGGTTTGCGGTGAAGTACTTGGCGATGGTGCGCCCGGTGTCGTTCAGGACCCTGTCCAAGGTCTCAATGGTGCGCTGAACGAGGCCCTTCCCGGATATGGCCCCCTTGGCGGCCTGAGCTATCCGGGCGGCGGCGCCCTCCACCACCTCCCGGAGTTCGCCGGTAAGCGAGGCCTCCTTCAGCATGTAGATAGCCCCGTCGCCAAGCTCGGCGATGCGCCCGGTTTCGGCGTACTCCCTCAGCGCCCGGAAAGCTTTGGGCAGGTACCTCAAGCTTGCCAACGCCTGCTCGGGGCCGGTAGTGAGCCAGGTGAGCCAGATGTTGCCCAGGAAGTTGCGCACCACCGTGTCCGGCGAGTTCAAGAGGCTCTTGCGCCAGAAGGTCAGGAAGCTGGCGAAGGCCGTGCCGCTGGTGGGGTCCACGGAGAGGGTGCGGTTCAGGTCCTCATAGACGGCCTTGGGAATCCACTTGCCCGCCAGAGGGCCCCACACGTAGGCCCTCTGCCCCGCTTCGCCCATGTGGGTCGTGGCTTCGGGCACCTGCACGAAGCGAAGGTGCGTGCTCCTCACCACCTCCAACGGCGGCTCATTGTGCACCAGGCCAACCTCCTTCAGGACCTTGAAGAGCTGGTCCTGGATGTGGCCGGCGATTTGCTGGCGGGAGGTGTACCTGGCGAACTCGGCCAGGGAAGCCTCCACGTCATAGAGCTGCACCAGGTGCCGGGTCAGCTCCTCGGCGAGCCTCGCCCTCATGGCCCCGGGCACGGCCTGGGCGATGGGCGCTCCGACGACGTCTATGTTCAGGCCGGACTGGGCCTTGGAAAGCACTAGGTAGGCGGTGTACTCCTTGCCAGGACCGTTGATGATGTCGTGGAGCAAGGCGTTGAAGGTGGCGCCGTCCATCTCGGGCCAATGCTGTTTGAGTATCTTGGCGAAGGCCTCCGCCGTGTAGACATAGCGCCCGTCGGAGGCCTTGATGTATTCGGCCAGTTCCTGGAAGGCCTTCTCCGCCTTGGCGACGTCCCCGGCCCTGCCAATCCCCCTGAGGTACTCCGCCGCCCTTTGCGGCAAGGTGTCAGCCTCCACCTCGCTTATCAGGGCCAGCCTGTTGGCGGTGATGGCGGCCTTGGCGGCCTCGGGGCTGATGTTGCCCAGGTAAACCTTCCTTGCGTACCCCTGGCGCACGTCGGCCATCCATTGGAGCGGGCTGTAGGGGTACCCGACCCACTTGCCGTCCTTGAACTCGCCCAGCAACACCTTGCGGTCGGTGGCCCCCATCCACCTGGGGTGTTCCGCCCAGAAGCGCTCAACGGTCCGCTTTTCCACGGCCATCAGGTTGTCAAGGAAGAGGGTGCGGGCTTGGGCGAGGTCCGCCGTGGGGATGAGGCCCACCCTGTACAGGGCGTCCGCCACCTCCGCTTCCCCGAGGACCTTCCTCGCGAGGCCGAGGAGGCTGTCAAGCCCGGCGCCGTCCGTGGGCACACCGCCGCCAAGGGCCTTGACGAGTAGGTCCTTGAGGCCCGCCCTATCGCCCCTCGCTAGGACCTGGGCCAGCGACCCGGCCGGCGTCTCTATCTTGGCCAGCTCGTCCAACAGGAGCATCCGATTGCCAGCGGGAATGGACGCCATCCAGCCGTAGACCGCCTGCACGGTGTCGCCGTCCAGCGTGTTGGCGCTCCGCAGGACGTCCTGTATCTCTTCCGTTACCCGGGGCAAAGCGCCGGCGGGGACCTCAAGGCCGTATCTGGCCTTGATTTGGTTGACAAGCTCGCCATCCAAGACGTGCCCGCCCGACATGTAGAAGTATCGGGCCGCCACCTTCTTTTCAGCCTTGAGCAAGTTCATGGCGGCGAAGGAGTGGGCGATAGAGGCCGTGGCGTAGTCGCCGAAGTCTTCAAGCGTCGTGCCCAGGACAGCGTACCCGAGTCCCCGCTCCGTCGGGGACTTGCTGGCCAGCATCCTCATCACCTGCTCACCGCTCAGCGTCTGCGTGGCCTCG
>Ga0308399_1000017_pt1 | contig 58326 bp, 74 predicted proteins | sample HotsprSampOS1260_FD_202367 | JGI IMG/M metagenome (GOLD analysis project Ga0308399, IMG submission 202367) | Hot spring phototrophic mat microbial communities from Octopus Spring, Yellowstone National Park, Wyoming, United States - 20060914_OS12-60 ... | reverse complement strand
AGTGGTGGAGTGGGACTTGGGGGCGGGGCTTGGGGCTATAGCCCATAGCCCATAGCCTATAGCCTTAGGGCTTTGGCCTGGCGTCGTAGCGTTGGTTTGTTGGTGGGGTTTTGGGAGTATATCGCGGGTTGTGGGGGTGGCAACCATAACAGGCGGACCACCGGACGGGATGGGTCCCATCCGGTGGCGTAATGTGTCCTGGTGCTATGCGGGCGGGCGCGGCCGCCTACGCCTGCGCGCCCGACTGCGCCCGCGGGCGCGGCCGCATGGCGCGGATGGCGGGCGCGGCCGCGGAGTACACGGCCGCGATCAAGGCGTCAGTGCTGACGGCCGCATCGGCCGCGGGCGCGCCCGGGTCATCGGGCGCGACTGACCATCCCCCGTACAGGATCACCGAAGCTTCGTACCGGTAACGTTCGCTTTCGGCACAAGCGCGGGCGTAGGCGGCCGCTGCCGATTGCGCCCGGGCCCGCGCTTCGCGCGCGGCCGCGCCCGCTGCGACGGCCGCATCGACGGCCGCGACGGCCGCGGCCGCATGGCAAGCGCAGCGCAAGCGCAGCGCCACGCGAAGCTTGCGCCACGCGGCCCGGCGGGCGCCCGCGGCCGACTGCGTCAGGCGCAGCGCTTCGAAGCGCGCCAGCGCCAGCGCATCGTAGGCGGCCGTAACTTCCTTCGCGGCCGCTTTCGCGAACGCGACGGCAGGCGCGGCCGCCCGCGCCCGCGCCCGAACGGCCGCAGCGATGCGGGCGTTCGAAAGCGCCCGTTCTTGCATGGCTAGAATTTTCAACCATGCATTGATGCGCGCTTCCGCTTCGGCACGGGCGCGCTCGTAGTCGATGGTCATCGTGACCCTCCAGCAGTAGAGCTAACGGCCGTAGCGGCCGCCGCAGTGCCCACAGTACGCCAGCGGCCGTAGGACGCGCAAGCGGCCGTAGGAAGCCCTAGGAAGCCCTAGGAAGCCCTAGGCGGGCGCAAGCGGCCGCAAGCGCCCGCAAGCGCGGCCGTATGGCGCATAGGCGGCCGTAGCGGCCCGTAGCGGCCCATAGCGGCCGCAAGCGCCCGCAGGCGGGCGTATGCGGCCCGTATGGCGTAGCGCAGGCGTACGGGCCCGTAGGCGGCCCGTAGCGGCCGCAAGCGGCCCGTAGGCGCAGGGAATGGCCATAGGCGGCCGAAGGCGCGGCCGCCGAAGGCGCAGGCGCGGCCGCCGAAGCGCCAGGAGGGGCCGGAGTCATTTACCATATGACGCCATGCCGTGGCGGCCGCGGGCGGCCGCATGCGACACTCCCGACGATCCCAACTTGGAGGTTCGCCTATGGCACCCGACAAGGCGGCCGCGACGGCCGCCGAACCCGCGCCCGCGCCCGCGCCCGCGCCCGCGCCTTCGTTCGCGGCCGTTTGGGGGAGTGTCAGCTTCGACACTCCCCCGCGGAGTGTTTCCGTTCGTGCGATGCTGATCCCTGAAAGCATCGCGACGGCCGCGCGAGTGTTAGTGGACGCGTTGGACACAGCACGCGCGACGAAGCCGATTGCGTTGGACATTGGCGCAGGCGACGGCCGCGCATGGCCGCGCGAACTCGAGCGGAACGTTGAGAATTGCGAGTTTCTTAGACTCGCAATTCGGCGCGAACTCGAACGTCGCGGTCATCGCATCGCGGCCGGAACGCCCGCAGCGGGCGTTTGGCAAGTCTCGCCCATCTATGGGCGAGACACGCTCTACTGGCGCTTTAGGCTCATCGCCCCGAAGCGCCAGTAGCACCCGCGCGCCACCAGGACGCGAAGCCTAGACCTAGACTCAGTCTAAATCTGGATTCATTCCAGATTTAGACTGAGTCCAATTCGAGACCGAATCGCATTCAGAACAAATGTTCTACTGAGACCAGGTCTCAGCGCCCTGGGCGCGCGGCCGCGTCCGATCGCCATCGGCGATCGGCGCGCGTATGTGTGTGCGAGCGAAAGTTCGCATACGCATACGCGCGTTTGTAAACGCGGCACTGCGCGCGTTTGTAAATGCGCGGAAATTTTTCGTGGAGGTTCAAGTGAACAACCACAAGTGGATTCACGTCCACGAAATTCGCACCAAGTGGCTCGGACGGCACACAATCGAGAGGTGTTTGGGAGAAATCCCGTACACCGACGCAGTATGTTACTACTTCGACGCCGTTGATGATGAGAGCGGCACGCTCACCTACTGGTGGATCGACGAACCAGAGGATACGTGCCGCTTCAGGACTACGGCGCTCTAGCAGGTAGACCCACAACAAACAGGCGATACGCGCACCAGGTGCGCGTATCGCCGCTGATACCCGCACGCACGCGGCGATTGTCGCATGCGTGCGGGTATCAGCGGCGATACGCTTCCACGCGTTTGTAAACGCGGCCGCGTATGTGTGTACGAGTGATCGCACGACGCGCGCGTTTGTAAACGCGCGGCGATCGCTGACTGAAGAAACACAAGGAGGTGTGAGTAAATGGACACGGGGGTGGAAAACCCCAGCACGACGATCAGCAGCGGTGATGATCTCGTCATGGACGAGATCATCCGCAGCGCGATGAAGATGCTCGCCGATGCATACGGCGAGCACAACAGGCCGCTGATCGACATCGCGCCGGTCGCAACCGGCTACCGGGCCTTCGTTGAAAACGACGAAGGCGAGGTGACGGTGTGGATCGACATTGTCCGCACGGAAAAGGGTCCCCTCTATGTCGCTGACGTGGAGGGACCGTATCAAATCCGGCACACCGTAGCGTCGGAAGATCCGGCGGTTGCAATCGCGCGCGCGGTCTTCGCAGCGAGGCCGCATGTAAACGCGCTCAAGCGACACCACGGGTGGATTGCTCCGCAGACACCCGTGTATGTCGCGTGGGCGCAGAAGTCGCCGCAGCTGCTCGGCGTTGGTGTGGCGCTCAGTGCGGCCATGCGGTACGCGTGCCCGCGTAGCGACGAAGACACGGCGCGGTACGTGCTCATGCCGTTCAGCGATTTCGTCAATGAAATCGCCGGCGGTTATGGGTACGAACTGATCGCCGCCGTCGAGTCAGTCATCCGGTACGGGGCGGCAGCGCTCCGTGTCGATCGTGAAGTTGCGGCGCGGCTTGCAGAAGCCGCGGCCGCAGCTTCCAAGTAAAGGAACCAGCCGAAAGCCCGATGACGGAATCGGGCTCAGCGCATGATGGCAACATGCGCTCTGATGATGGTAAGCCGCAATTTCTATCAGGAGGTGATCTACGAAAACAGTTGAGGTGCTGTTCGAACGGAACGGCGAGGTGAGCGACACGCTGGCGCCTCTGCGGGAGTTTGATCCCGCGAAGGATGCTGAGCTCCTCGAAGAACAGAAAGCGTTCATTCAGGGGCCCGACGACTTCACCCAGTACGAAGCGCCGCGCTTTCTTGTAAAGCGCGTGGTGCTGCCGGACTGGATGGATCCTGCAGAGTGGTGCCGTAACGAGATTGACTGGCGCTACCTGTGGGCAATTGTTCCGGCCGAATGGCCGGAGACATGGCAGCGCGCGCTCATGCTTGTAAAGGAGCGCGCGGGAATGCCCGCGGTGCTGGCGATCGTCAATCTCCTGAAGACAAAGGAGTTCCGCTCGCCGTTCCGCCGCTCACTCCGCGATCAGATCGTGGAGTGGATGGAAACACCGGAGGAGGATCGCAAGTACAAACTGCCGCTTTCCCCGCGGCAGTTTGACGCGATCATGGACTACGCGACTGTTGTAAAGGCGCGAGTCCTCGAGTCTCGCGTCTACAACAGCGTGTCGAAAACCTACGGCGTCACGCTCCCCGCATAGCCGAAACCGCGTGCTGTAAACGCAGCCCGCGGTCCACCGGAGGTGGCCTACCGGTGCTGAATGATGGCAGGCCGAAAGGAGGTGAGTGAAAGGTGCTGCACAAGAGGCACCGTGCCGCTTCGACGATGACGCAGCTTTGGCACTACTGCGTGGCCGCGATCGATTGCTCCGCACGGGGCTACGGTGACATGTACCACGGCAACGTGGTGCACGTCGAAGAGTGCCGCTGCGGAGCGCGGCGGTACGTCGAAGCCAGCGTTGTCGGTCGACGCGCGGGGCACTGGAAGGTACCCGGCGCGTGATTGTAAAGGCGCGGGTCCCTGCGGCACATCGCGGCGTGTCATGCCGTACATCTGAACCTGTGGTTCGCCTCGCAGGGTCCGCGCCATAAACTACGATCGACACTGTAAAGCGCTCAACACACAATCAAAGGAGTTTAGGGGTGCCGTACTACGATACCGACTACGCACGGGTCAAATATCTTCCAGCCACGGACTGCAAAGGTCCGCGGCTCGCCGTTACGGCGCACTCTCCGATCGGAGTGTGCCACGCGCGCATTGTAGAGGGGCGGCGTTACGAGGAAGACCCGGGCCAGCAGGCCGAACGGCTTGCTCGGCACATTCTGGGTCTTTCTCCTGAGGCGCGGCTCGCGCGCGTATTCATCGGCGAAAAGGAGGATCTCTTCCTCCCGATTCTCGAAAGCTAACTGCCGAAACAGGGGCGGGCGGAGCCCCTGTCTGCGCGGGATGGCCTCCGCGCACTGATGATTGGCAGGCCGAACAAGGAGGTGAGACAGACGAAGTGAAAAATCATCCCATTTTCACGATGACCGCGCGTCACGTGCGGCCGGGGCAGACCATCACGATCGATGGCATCGGCCCCGTTGTAGTGGGGCCGCCAATTTTCCCGAATGAGCTACCGCTGAATCCAGCGGAGCTGACGCGCATGGCGAGGAGGATCATCCCTCGCGAGGGCCCGTTCGCTGTAGTGGTGTCCGGCTTTACGCCGGCCGCACTCGCGATTCTCGAGGCTGCGGTTTCTATCGAGCCGCGGCCTGTCACGTTCCTTCACTGGAACGCAGACACCGGCACGTATGTGCCGCAGACGCTGCTCAGCGCCTGCTACCACGGGTAAACAGGCGCTGAGCCCAAGTAAACCTCGAACAGCCGAAACAGGGGTTGGCGGAAACCCCTGTCTGCATGGGTTGGCCGCCATGCACTGATGATAGGCAGGCCAAGGAGGTGATCACCGTGCTTTATCCCGTAGCAGCCGCAGCCCAAGCGGCTGCACCCGCTCCTGCGGAAGTGCTGCAGGTCGGGAGCCCCGTTATAGTCGCGCATCGCCGCGGTGCTGTGATAGTCAATGAGACTGGCTACAGCCTCACTGTGCACATCACGATCGGCGAGCGGTTCCTGACTGTAAAGGGCCCCGACACGCTCCCCGACTGGACGCGGCTGTTCGCGGCGATCTTCGCCGATGAGCCGTTCGCGCCGGTCGCGATCGAGCCCGCCTTCGCCTATGGCGGCCTGATCGTCGTCAAACACACACCGTGGGTGCTCTTCGGCGACGCGCAGCTTGTAAAAGCCGCAGCCGCGGTGCTCCCGGCGTTCTCTGCTGTAACCGCAGGAGGAGGTGAGAAAGAGTAGTGATGATGAACGAAGACGAGTGGCAGGAGTACCAGGCGGCGCGGGCCGAAGCCTACGCCGCCTGGGAAGCGCTGACCGAAGAGGAAAAGGCCGAAGCTGAACGTCTGCTCAAGAAGCTCTGGGAGCTGATTGAGTGTGACCTCAGCGAAGAAGAAGACTTCCTCTTTGAAGCAGCCTGTGAGATCGCCGCAGGCGAACTCTTCGATAACAAACTCGCCGATAAGTAAGCCGAAACGGGAGCAGCGATTGCTCCCGTCTGCCGGAGCTGGCCTACCGGCACTGAAGATGGCAGGCCAAGGAGGTGAGTACCAAGATGCCGGTTTTTCAGAACCGGGAAGCAGCACGCCGGTACGCATTGGTCGTGCTGAAGGATCAGGGCGTCGACATCGACGAGTCCGCATGGGACGAAGCCGATGACTACGCCGCAAACGTGGCGCCGGGGTGGTTCGGCAATGCCGACGTGTACAATGGCGGCAGCCCTAGCCGAGACTCCTACCTGTACGTGCAGGGGCCGAGGCCGCACGTTGTAGAGGCGCAGCCGTGGGTCATCTCTGCTGAAGAGGTTGATCTTTCCCGGCCGGGCACCTACTGGCGGACGGAGCCGCTCGCTGCGGACACCGAGCACATCGTGCCGTACAAGGGGGGCCGCGCGATCATGTGGGCCGACGAGTTCGAGACCGACGATGGTCCAGTCTACAAGCTGGAAATCGTGCGGCTCGAACTCCCGATCCCGTTCGCTGAGTCGCTTCCGGAGTCGCCGTCGATCCTCGACGATGTGCGCTACAAGCGCATCTTCGACGTGGTGCTCGACGGCGATAGGCCGCTCATGTGCGGTCTCGCCTACGGCGAAGCGGAACGAACCGCAGACTTCCTCGCCATCCGCCGCGGCGGCATGGAGTACCCGCTGGTCACTGGCGACATCCTCACGGTGCGCAATTCGGAGACCGGCGTGATCCACCATGCCGTCGGAGTGGGCGCGCCGCTCGAGTACGTCGTACAGATCGCAGCGTACGCTGTCGACAACAGCCCGGTGATCCGCGTCTTCACTCCCGATCCTCTGCACCCCGGCGAGTGGATCACGTACTACTCGCAATGGTCGAGCAGATGGCCGGGGCCGCGGTACACCGGCGACCCGCGCAAACTCGGCACGATCATCGCCGCGCCCCGCTTGGGGCTCCGCTGCACGGTTGTGGATTCGATCGGCGGCACAGAGGTAACCCCTATGCTGCTCAGCAACATCCGCAACCTCGTCGTGCACTTCCTGTAAAGTACACCACCCTCCGTTGTTGCAAGCATGCCTCATTGGCATGCTTGCGCACACCGTACATGGAGTACAATCTACTCCTCGTACGGTGTGCGCAACTGGCGCAAGGAGGTGAGACCCATGAAACCGGGGGAATCGACCCCCCTGCTCCGGGCAGAAGTGGAGAAGCAACTGTCCGAAGCAAAGGCCGCGCTCGCGTCGTTGACGGAGTCGGTGAAGTCGCTCGAAGAACAGGACCCGCAAAGCCAAGCGCTGGTGATCTTCCGCCAGCATGTAAAGGCGCTCAGCGGGAAAATCCTCAAACTCGAGCGGCTTCGCGATCGTCTCGATGCCGCGGAACAGGAATCGCTGGTTGGTCAGCTTCTCGCAGATCGCGAGGCAATCGAGCTGACCGACGTGCCGCCGCTTTCACCGGGTCAGCGCCTGCTGCTCTTCCGGCCGCCTGAACTGGCGGCAACAGTCGAGCGGCTGCGCGCAGATGCCGAGCGGCTGCGCAAGAACGCCAGCCTCCAGTCGCAGATCGCTGATGCGATCGAGAACCTCGCCGCGGAGCGTGTTGCTGAGATCACAGCACTCGGCTATTCGACGCAGATCGAAGTCGTGGCCGAGTCCGAGTCCAGCATCCGCTTCAAGGCATCAGCCGCGCACAACACGCGGCGGCAGCGCCGCAGCCCGTCTGCAACGCGCGGCCGCCGCCCGACGCGCTACGTGATCACCGGCGCCGCCGCTGAGTACGCGCACCTCATCGGTGCAACAGTCGGTGTGCGGCACGGCTCCACGTATCCGTCGTGGCGCGCGCTGATTCAGGAGAACGCCCCGGACGAGTTCGAAGTGCTCGAACGGCGGCGGCTCGCGGGTTCGAACTGGAGCGGCGCTGTTGTTGCGCAGCGCATCTTCGGCATCACCTACACGGAGGAAGAGGCATGACGAATATCCTGTCCCGGCTTTCGGCCGACGACTCTGATAGCAGCAGCAGCATTGGGTCCCCTGTTGATGGGGCCCTGCTGACTGTCTCGACGCTCTACCACGGCGAACTGGACGACGTCCACGATGATTCCCTGCGGCCGCGCCGTCTCGATGACGTGGTCGGTCAGGATGAGATCAAGCGCACGCTCCGCACCTACATGCGCGCGGCCCAGCGCCGCGGCGTGCCGCTCGATCACATCCTCCTGACCGGGCCTCCCGGTCTCGGCAAGACCACGATCGCGTCGGTGCTTGCGGCGGAGATGGGCCATGCGCTCATTGTCGACACCGGCCCGTCGATGTCCAAGGAACGTGTCATCTCACACGTTGCCGCGGTCATCAACGCAGCCGCTGAAACCCCGCCGACGCAGGTGATCATCATGATCGACGAAATCCACGGGCTGCCGAAGGACGCCATCACGGTGCTCCTCCCGCTCCTCGAGGATTTCCGCTTCGTCGATCATGTCGTCCCGCGGTTCACCGTTGTCGGCGCGACAACGGACCCGGCCATCCTGCCGCGGGCCTTCCTCGACCGCTTCCCGCTGAAGTATCACCTCGAGTACTACAGCGACGAAGACATCACGAAGATGCTGCGGCGATCCTTCCGGATCCTCTGGGAGCTGGAGTCGGAAGAGTACGACAACTACGTTGACGGGCTCTTCGCTCCAGGCATCGTCAGCGGCCCGGATGGTGAGCCGATCGAGGTAAAGTCGCCCGCCCAGCAGGCGCTGGAGATGATCGCTGCGCGTGCGAAAGGCGTTCCGCGGCAGGCGAACCAGCTGCTCAAGCGAGTCTTCGACTTCGCGGTGGCTGAGATGCCTGACCCGGAGGACGACACCGTGCCGTTCGACGTCTCCAGCGCGCCGCTCCGGCCTGATATCGTGGACATGGCGATGCGCGCCATGCAGATCGACAAGTACGGGCTCACGCGGTTCGAACGTGAGATCCTCCTTGCGATCTACAAGCGCGTCATGTTCTCAAGCAGGAAGGCGGTCGGTGTCCGTGCCATTGCTGCAAGCCTTGGTGAGTCGGTGGAAACGATCGAGCGCGTCTATGAGCCGAACCTTGTTCGGCTCGGCTTCATTGCTCGCACGGATCGCGGGCGCGAACTCACGCCGAAAGGCATGCACGTCGCGCTCCTCGCTGCGGAGGGCAAGGTTGACTACTGCTGACGTGCTCATCACGTTCGGCTGGCGCGGGATGCTTGTCGGCGATGACGGCAGGCTCCGCGCCTTCACGACAGACGAGGTCTGGGACACACCGCGCCAGAAAGCGCGGTGCCTCGTAAACCCGTCGCACGATGCGCCGGTCGAGTCCTGCACGTGCGGGATCTACGTCTACTTCACGAAGATGGACGCATTCCGCCGCGCGGCATTCGTGCAGCGGCGGCTCGCCCTTGTGCGGGTCGCCGCTGTGCCCGGCACACACGTCGTGCTCAGTGAGCGCGGCTTCCGCGCTGCAGAGGTGGAGATCCGGCACATCGTCGTGCCGGAACGCTCCCCTCTGGACCTTGTCCACTACGGACAGTTTGCTACTGTCCGTACCGCACCCGCACACGAGTTCATACTGGAGGTGTAGAGAAAAGCCATGGGCGATATCGGCAGGCCGCTGCGCGTCGTCGTGGTCCCGAAGCCCGTCGAGGCTCCGGTGATCACTCCCGCGCCTGCTCCAGCACCGGAGCCCGCGGTTGTGCCGGATGAGGAACGGGAGCTTGTTCCCGTTCCTGTCCGGCGCGGCCGGAACTAGGGAGGAGGAGGATCAGTACCATGCCGCTCCTCCCGGTTGTCCAGAGCAGCGAGCAGATCATCATGTACCGCGTCTTTCATCCCACCGTCTACGCAGATAAGGTCGTCCTGACCGGCGCGTACGGCAACGAGTGGGAGGGCCGGGACCTGATCGGCCGCTGCGGCGGTGAAAAGGCGCGCTACGACGATGCCCTCACCGCACTGCGCAACGGCTACGTCGTCAAGCGCAAGAACCAATCCTCCGACACGCGGCAGATGTGCATCGACCATTTGAAGTACGGCGAGCACACCTGCGGTGTGTGGGGGTACAAGACGGTCGCCAAGCTCAAGGCAGACCGCTACTTGGTGGCGGATGCCGCACCGTTCGACCGCCTCTCAGAGAGCCTCAGCGGGTACATGTACTGCAGCCTCGAGGTCCTCGCTGCCGTGCGCGCGTGGGGCGTCGTCCTCGAAGGCGAGTACGGCTGGAGGGCCTCGGCGGCGCGGCTCGAGTACATCTGGGTTCCGCCGCGCGTCGCTCACGTGTCGACGTCGCTGCCGGCGATGCCGACCTACTGTGCGCGCTCGATGAACCTGCCATGCGATATTCGCGAGGTGGTCCACATCGACCCGGAAGCGCTCCTCGATGTGCTCTGCGAGTACTACGGGGTGCGCGGGCAGGTCGGCGGCGACCTTCCCGCATAGTTGACGGCCTGTTGTGCACGCTGTAGGATTCGTGTCAATACCGGGTCCTGCAGCGTGCACTTCAGGAGAATCATAATGCGACCATACGACCCCGCCAGGGATGGCAAGCCGATCGCAGCCCGCCGCGGAGAACGCAAAGCCTACTGGGAGGAGTTCTTCGCGCAGGTTGCCGAAGCCGAACAAGGTGTAGTGATCGATGCGCCGGTTGACCGGACGGCGTACACCTATGCCCGCCGCCTTGGCTACCAGCTAACCGTCCAGCGTCTCCCTGCGGGGAAACGCGTGCTCAAAGCAACGAAACTCGACTAGTCCCGCGCCACCAGCGGGACTATCTTTTTGTGTTTGTAACCGCTGAGCGGGGCGGGCGGCCCGTAGATAGCCTGGATTCCCGCGCGGTCATCGTCCCCTGGTAAACCGCAGCAGAACTCGCTCATCAACTGATCAGGCACCGTTGTGTGCTCCAGCCCAAGGCAGTGGCCAATCTCGTGGGCCAGAATACCGAGCGGGAGCTGATCCCCGAAGATGGGGTTGATCGCCACCCAGCAGTACTCGACAATCCCGTCCTCGCCGTGGATCGGCGCGGCCATCCCCCACAACCACGGATATGGCCACGGGGTGATCGTGACAAGCCTGATGTCCGCGCCCTCTTCCCTCAGCCCGCCGTCCCGCAGCGCGGACATCTCCACCCAGATGAGCAGCGCATCCCTGAGCCGCGGGTCGTTGTACGTGATATCGAGGTGGTCGTACTTCCAGCCGGCTATTGTATACGCCCTGGCGGTTTGCGGCCCTTCCTTTGTCCCGTCTGCTCCGCTGTAAACGGCCGCGGTGCTAATCAACAAAACTGATGTGGCCGTATGCAAGACGCGTCGGCACACCGTCGTAATCAGTCCAGAGCTCATACCAGCGTGCTCCAGTGCGCACAAGCGCGGTCTGTGCCGGGGAGAGGATCACATCCATGTACGGCGGCGTCCCCGGTGTCGCGCTCGCCCAGAAAACGGACTTCGCCTTCCGCTCAGCGTCCGTGGTCCCGGCATCTGCGGCTTTGTCCATCAGGAAAAACGTCGTGTTCGCGTACTGGGCGAAGCTGGACGCGTTCACCCACGTATTGGGTCCCGTCCTCTCCCGGACAGTGAACCTGAGGATCTTCCCTTCGCCCGGGACGATGGGGTCGGTCTCGGGGAAGTCGTACCTGCGGACATCTTTCGTTACCGGCGGCATGTCTCCTCTATCCTACGTCTGATCGATCCGCTGCACCAGTGATGCCGTGGCGCGGAGCTCCTGTACAAGCGACGCGTTCCCGTAGACCTTGGTGATGAGCGACGCCACCGCGGCAATCATCAGCGGGTTTGTTGCGGTTATTCCCGGCACGAGAGCGGCTGCAACAGCCGCAGCCGCGGCGCTGGCGATAATCGCCTCTGTGAGCGCCTGCTCGCCGCTCGCGTCCGCTGCGGCCTCTGCGGTTGCGGCGGCGATGACCCTCGCAACCAGCACCGCCGCGGCCAGGGCTTCTGCGGTTGCGTCCGCAGCGGTTCCGCTGATCTGGGCGTTCTGCGCGGTGGTGGCCGGGAGCGCATCCGCCGAAGCCTCGGCGTCGTCGCCGGGCACCACAGCGCCGATTGCCACGAGTTCAGCGAGTGCATCCGCGAACGCCTCGGCCGGGACGGAGCTGATCGTGCGGTAGACCAGCACCGCGGCCGGGAGCGCCTCCGCGGCGGCTTCCGCGGTTTCAGCGCTGATGTCCCGGCCGATAGCCGCCCCATTGCTGTACGCATCGGCCGCCGCTTCCGCCGTCTCGCCGGGGACATCCCGCGCAACAATAGCAGCCGCCTCTCCTGCAGCCGCTGCCGCCTCTGCGGTCCCACCGCTGAGCAGCGCCGCATACGAGACTGCAGCGGGCAGCGCCTCGGCCGACGCTTCTGCCGCCGGCGGCTGGGCGGCGTAGGTGACGACGACCGCCGCTGCGGGCTGGGCATCGGCCGCGGCTTCGGCAGTCGGGGCGGCCTGCACCCGCGCGATGCCGGGAATGCCTGCTTCCGCGTTCGCGGCCGCCGCCGCGCCTTCCACCACCACGCTTCCGCCGACGCCGGGCGCAGAGGCTTCAGCAGCAGCCTCCGCACTCTCGCCGTGCACGACGGCTTCGGTGATGACCGCCGCAGCCCCGGCTTCCGCCGCAGCCTCGGCTGCCGCACTGTAAACGCCGATCCCCACAGCGCCGCCGAGCGCATCAGCCGCAGCCTCGGCCGCCGCGCTGATCAGGCTCTTCCCGATGCCGCTCTCGCCTGCGTCAGCCGATGCCTCGGCGCTCTCTGCGTAAACCCCGCGGCCGACCCCGACGCCGTACGCCTCAGCGGCCGCCTCCGCAACGGCGCTGATAAGCGCCTTCCCAATACCCGGTACAAGCGCCGCGGCCGTCGCCTCCGCAGGCTCGGCGTTGATGCCGAGCTGCGGAGCCGGCGCATCAGCCGCCGCTTCGGCAGTATCCGCAACGACGCTCCTGCCGATCCCCGGGACTTCGGCTGCGGCCTGCGCGGCCGCACTGTCTGCCGCAATGCCCCGCCCCACAGCCGCGGCCAGCGCATCCGCAGCCGCCTCCGCCGAAGCGCCGTATACCCCGCGGCCGATCTCCCCGCCGATAGCCTCCGCAGCCGCATCCGCGGGCTGCGTGTAAACGCCCCGGCCGACCGCGGCCGCTCCCGCTTCCGCCGCCGCCTCCGCCGCCGAAGCCGCAATCGCCCTGATGACCTGCGCTTCGATCACCGGGCTCAGGGCTTCTGCAGCGGAATCCGCAGCCGCCGCAGTGACGATCTTCGAGCTGCCGACGCTCGCAGGCAGCGCCTCCGCCGAAGCCTCCGCGGCGGGCGGCTGCGCCGTGTACGTTACTTGGGTCCCGGCGGGGAGAGCCTCTGCGGAAGCAGCGGCGCTCTCGGCGGCAACGCTTACTGCGTGCTGGCCGGCAACAGCCGCGGGCAGCGCCTCTGCGGCGGCTTCCGCAGGCTGGCCGCTGATGATACTCGATGCCGCAATGACCGGGCTCAGCCCATCCGCCGTGGCCGCCGCCGCCTCGCCGCTTACGCTCGCCGAGCCCGAGACCGCTGCCGGCAGGGCCTCCGCCGAAGCCTCCGCCGCCTCCCCCGCGACAATGACACTCGCTTCAACAGAAGCCGGCAGAGCCTCCGCCGCCGCCTCAGCCGCCGCACTGTAAACGCCGCGCCCAACCGCTCCGGGGATACCCTCGGCTGAGGCCTGCGAGTAAAGCCCGGCCACGACCGCGGAGATGGAGAGGTTCGGCGAAGGCGCCTCTGCGGCGGCGGCCGCGTTTATGGAGGCGATGAGCTTTGCAATCGCGACGTTCGCCTCGAGCGCAGCGGTGTTGCTGAGTGCTGCGGCGGAGCTTACAACCGCGGCGATCGCAAGGTTCGGGGCGGGCGCGGTTGCGGCAGCATCCGCCTGCACGCCCTGCGGGACGGCGGAGATGGCCAGCGAGGGCGCAGGCGCGTCGGCTGTGGCGTTTGCGGTCTCGCTGTTTATCGTTGTGTTGAAGACCGCGTTGACGGTAAACGACGTCTCCGCCGCATTCCACGCGCCGTCATAGATCCTCAGGTACCGGGTATTCTCCCCGTGGGCAAGCAGGGAGTCGGTGACAGTTCCCGTCGAGCGGCCGTTCCCTTGGGTGAAGTTGCCGAACGCAATCAGCGTCCCGCCGCCGTTCGCCGCGGTCCTGATCTCCCAGCGCATTTCGTTAGCGTTCGTGGAGGTGGTGTCAGGCGCGTTGAACGTCACCGAGTAGTCCTGGGTGTATGTCGGGTCGGGGGAGACGCTCAGCCCCGTCGGCGCGCTGATGACAGAGTCGCGGCTGACAGTAAACGAGACCGGGTTGCTCCAGAGCCCGCCGTCGAAGATGTGGACGTAGAGCGTGTTGTTGCCTTCGCTCAGGCTTGTGTGGGAGAGGCCGGTGAGGCTGACCTGCGAGCCGCTCGTGCAGTTGCCCGAGGCGATGACTGTCCCGCCGCCGCCTATGGTGCCGCTGGTTGTGATACGGTACCGGAGGGCATTCGCGCCGGTTTGTTCGGAGTCGGACGGGGTGAACGTAACGCCCCATGTGGTGTTTGGGCCGGTGCGGGTGCGGCCGGAGGCGTAGGTGACAGTGACGCCGCTAACCGTCGGCGGTGTGTTGTTGGCGGTTTTTTGAATGAAAGCAGATTGGATAGACAACGGGATATTCCAAGCGCTGAGGACGCTCACAGAAGCGGCGTCACCGCTGGCATAAACCGTTGTAGCCGACCCGCCAAAGCTAAATGAGGTGCTGAACGTTTCCGCCAGAACGCCCGAACCCGTAGCCCCTAATACAGTTTGACCGTCAGCGTTGTGTGTCAAACTAAAACCAATACCATGTGTGTTATTTTCGCTACTAGATGTTAGTGAAAGACTTATGTTTGAATGTGTGTGCGAAGCGCTTCCCCCTGTAGAACCGGCTGTCGGAGAACCTTTTACGAACCGGCCAACGAGGTTCGGTGTACCTGATGTACCGTCACAAAGTTTCCACCCAATTGGGATCGAAGAAAGACTACTAAGCCAAATTCCAATAGTTCCTATCGGCGGCTCACCTGTAAGTGAAACTACACGTAGCGTGTAAAACGGCGGTTCGTGGTTAACCGATTCCGACGAACCGGAGCAAACAACTCCGTGAGTTGAGGCACTTGTTGAAATAGTTCCTGTGTGGTTATGGTCAAACGGTTGCAGGAAGTAGGACGAGCCGCTGGCCGTGTTAGTAGATACCCCGGGTATGAACACAGAAGCCGTTCCACTGTGCGTATGGCTGGTAGTAGTGTGTGTTGTCGTCGCCGTATGCGTGTGTGTCGCGCTGCCTCCAGTTGCGCCAGCGTTGCTGCCCGCGGGCGCGCCCATTGGGAAAACATCGTTGAAATTGGTATCGTGAGTCCCGCCGCTAACGGCGAACCAACGAGCCTCGCTTGTGGTTAAGTCATTCTGCGATGTGTTACGAATGAAAATAACTGTTCTATACGGTGGAGTATGCGTCTCCGAGGACGTACTACCAGAAACGTTATTCAGTGTCGTTGCAACGCTCGCAACAGATGCCACTAAAGAGCCCGGGACTGCCTGAACTGGGTTACCGCTCGCTGTAGCGTAAATCGTTCCGTCCTGGCCGGTGACACCAACTGTGTGATAGTGCGAAACATTAGTGTGCGTGTGTGAACCAAAGTCGTGCGAGTGAGTCGAGGAGCCTTCCGGTGCCCCAATACCGGACGACGCCCCATAAGGAAAGCGACCGTCCAGCGACGTCTCGCGCACCCACCCGGAAGGCACACCGCTATGTGTGCCCACGAACATCGTGATGACGCCAATCGGAGTAGGCACGCCTTACGCTCCCGCCTTCTTACTTGTTTTCCACCCTGCCGCCGGTCAGGAGCGCAGCTCCGGCCGTAGCATCAACCTCTGCCGCCTTTTCCCTCATTACCCCAATGATCCCCGCCACAAGCCGATCCGCAGTCGCCGCGTCCAATTGATCCGCAAGCGTCACAACCGCGCGGAGATGATCACGCTGCCTGACCATCTCCGAGATCTTCTGGTCGAGGTCCATGATAAGCTGCTCGATCGCTTCCTTATTCATCACCCTTCCCCTTCAGCACCGGGTCCGCAGTGCAGCCTTCCCGCACCCAGCTCACCCGGTAGTTCTCGCGGGTTATGATCTCCATAGCGCGGCTCACCGCCTGCTCCTCGTTATCCGCCTCGACCTCGATGGTGACCGCATCCCGCATCCCGCCGTCCTCGTCCATCGAGTAGAACGCCGTAATCCCCCAGTGGAGATGTCCCGTCCCCTTCGTCGGCACCCGGTTCTCCGGCCCGACGTACGGCCAGTACTTGAACTGCGGAGCCGCAGGCGCAAGCCCGCCGCCCGCGCCGCCTGCGCCACCTGCACCGAGCTTGAGTTGCTTCAGCGTAAGCTTCCCGTTTCCTGCTGCTGCCATGGTACGTGCTTTTCTCCCCATCCTGAGAGACTTCTTCTCCTCTCCACATAGTACAACAGGCCCGCCGAAGCGGGCCTGCCGTATTCCTTGCTCAAGCCTCTTCCTACTAGGAAGCCGTGATCCGGGCCGCGCCGTTCGAGTTCGTCTGGACCGTGAACGTGCCGCCGCCGGAGGCCGATTCGTTCTGCCCGAAGTCCACATACCAGAGGAGCGGCTGCGACGAGGCCCCCGAAGGAGTCCGGTCCGACGTCACCGCGTACCGTGCCGTGAACCCCGCGCCGCTCGTGGTCCACTGGACGTTGTTGTGGGTGAACGACACGATGTTGGACGACTGGCTGACCGCCTTGCCGGTGACGGTAATCCCGCCGGTCGTATAGCCGTTGCCGTTCGCCACCTCGTTGGTCAGGTCATCCACGAAGTCGTGGGTGTTCTGGTTCGGGGTGTACGAAGCCGTGTGGAGCGTCATACGGATGTCGTCGTTCGTCACGTTGACAGCACCGTTGAACAGCGCGATGAGCGCCCGCGTGTACCAGTAGGCAGTAACAGCCATGTTGTGATCTCCTCGCTAGCGCCCGCTGGCATCCGCGGGCTTTGCCTCGATGATAGCATCCCGTTTTGCAACAGGGAAATGCCGCTTGGCGATATCTGTGCGGGCCAGTACGCACTGCCGCACGTGCGCCTTGAAGATCACCCACGTGAAGAACTCATCGCACAGCGGGCAGTGGTGCAGCGCGTCGGGGTCGGTGGGGATCTTCTTCTGGTCGGCGCTGAGGTCCTTGATCTCGACCGGGGTGTTTGTCCCTGACATGATATCCAGGATCAGGTCTGCCGGTACACCGTCGACGATTGCTGAACGTACCGGGTAAGGGCCGCCATTTCCTCCTTCGTCAGCCATGCCTCGCTGTTCCTCCCGCGGATCTTGGCGACGATCGGTTTGATCTGCCGCACCGTCATTCTACACAAAGCGGCGGCCTCATCAAACGTGTACCGCCGCATTTCGCCGGGGTCCACGAGCGCCTCGTGCATCTTCAACGTGTCCGCCTCGGTCATCCGCCACCACGGGACGCCCAGCTCCCGCGCAATGGTCTTCGCCACCACAACCGATATCCCGTGCCGCGTGGCCCACGTGTGGACCGAGACCGTCTTCGGCCGCTTCATCGCTTCGACGATCTGCGCCACCTGCCTGCTGTTGTACACGTACCCGCGGCGTCTTGGGAGGCCCAATTCATCAACCACTACCGCCAGCCGCTCCGTTGTCGTCCCCATGTACGCTGCAAGCTGCGTCAGGGTGCATTTCTGCGGCTTGGGTTTCGTCTCCTCCAAAGCATCCGGGAAAGGGTCGTACTGCTCCCCATGGTACAGGCAGTAGCCGGTGGCCTCTTTCGTATGGGCGTTGTAGAGTTTGCTCCCGCAGCGGCGGCAGGTTTTTGCCTCAGACATCTTTACTCCATAGGACAGTGGTATGAGAGCAGCTCTTTTTGTTGCACGGGTTAGTGTTGTCTGCGTAGTTCTAGCATATGGGGTGGGGCGGTGCAAGAGGGGATCCACGAGGACCTGTCCGCGTGGTATGATCCGTTGGTCAATGCACGAGTTGCACGATACGTCTGCGAACGCCGCGGCCGCTGGGGAGGCGGAGGCGGCTGGAGCTGCGCGCCATGACGTGGTACTACATACCGCCCTCAGCCTGTGCTCTGGAATCGGAGGACTCGAACGCGGGCTCCGCCAGGCACTGGGCGGAGCTTTTCGCGTCGTCTGCTACGTGGAAAGGGAAGCCGCTGCCTGCGAGGTCCTGGTCGAGGATATTGCCGAAGGTGAACTGGATGATGCGCCGATATGGACGGACCTTGTCACCTTCGACGCTCGCCAGTGGCGCGGAAAAGTGGCTTGCGTCGTTGCCGGCTACCCCTGCCAGCCGTTCAGCATCGCCGGCCGCCGCGGCGGGACGTCAGACCCGCGCCACCTCTGGCCCCACATTGCCCGCATCATCGATGAGTCAGAACCCCGGTGGTGCTTCTTCGAAAACGTCGCGAACCACCTCAACCTCGGCTACTACGACGTCGTTAAACCGTTCCTCGAAAGCCGCGGCTTCCGCGTTGCAGAGGGAATATTCTCAGCGCTTGAAGTCGGCGCTCCTCATGTCAGGCGGCGGCTTTTCATCCTTGCCGAAAAGGGAGGAGCTCTGGGCTACACCCGCGGCGAGGGACTGGAGACCGCCGAACACGCTGCGCCACATGACCACCCGCAGCCGGCCGCACATGGACCAACTGCCGAATCAGGTCGTGTATGGCCCCCTGGGCCGCTGGCTTTTGGAGAGTGGGCTGATATCATCCGCGAGTGGCCCTGGCTCTCTCCGGCTCAATCCGCTCTTCGTGGAGTGGCTTATGGGCTTCCCGATTGGGTCAACCATAGTGCGCTGAGCCCGCCAATTCGCCTCATGCTCCTCGGCAACGCCGTTGTCCCTGCGCAGGCGGCGTACGCCTTCACCCACCTCCGGAGGAGGCTCTACGATGACGACGATCACCACACATGACTACGGCCGCGGCGGCTTCGAGGAGATGACTGTAAACGGGATCATCACCGCAGTCCGCCTCCAGCCGCCCGGCATCGCCAAGTACACTGCGGTGCTCTTCTCCACCGGCGAAGACGTTACCGGGCTGGCGGCATCGCCCGACGATGTCCTGAAGCACTTCGGCAAACCGGTCGCGATCACCGGCCTGATCTTCGTTGACAGTACCGGCGAGCCGCTGTTCATTGAGCAGACTGATTCCATCGAGCCCCTCGACGTGGAATTGGCCGACATCCCCGGGACGTTCCGCCTCTGGGAAGAAAACCACTGGTCTGACGCCTGACCTGAATTGACAGCGCTGCAGACGTGCTATACACTTATTCTGGGCTTGCTGGTTTGGCGTGAGCCTCCTCACCTCCGGACCCAAGAAGGCCGCCTGTTGAAAGGGCGGCCTTCTTGGTTCTAGCAGCAGTCGTCCTTCCAGCCGCAGACTTCGCAGATAGCCGTCTTCAGGCCGCTGACGCCCGGCATCTCCGCGCCGCAGCGGATGCAAGGTTGTTTCCACCCAAAGCCCCAAGGTGAAAGGTTAGGCGCGGATCCTTTCACCCCCGTGGACTTCCTAGATCTCTGCGGTTTCAGCCGCCCCGCCGCTTTCTCCAGCAGCATGCTCCTCCCCTCCCTTTTGTTTCTTTCTCTTCTCCCACCACCGCTCGCTCGGGATCGGCAGCCCCGTCTTCACCGCGAACATGGGGATGGTGTACGGGCGGAAACTCCGCGGCCGCGGCCCGCGGATCCTGAGATACCCGGTGGGCTCGGCAGCCTCCTTCGTCGCGTAGATGTTCAGGCAGTTGATACCTTCCCACCCGCGGGTGTCGACCGGTATGCCGAACGTGCACGGGAACCAGTTCACCAGCGCGTCTTGCTGCTTGTCTGAGTAGAAGAGGATCACTGCCCGCTGGTAGCCGTCCCCGCGGATCTCCTCGCCGTTGACTGCCAGCCCCGCCCAGTACTTCAAGAGCGGCGGCTGCGAGCTGAGCCTGATACCCTTCGGCGCGTACGTCTTCACTCCTGCCCTTCACCTCCTTTGGTTAGTCGCGTGATATCCCTGGCTGAAAGCATCGCCGCGGCCATGCTGTCGGCAACCTCCTCCAGCGGCTGGCCCTCGGGGACGAACACCACGGACGTCTCGCTCCACGACAGCCACACGTCCCCATCCCCCTGACGCCGGCCGCTGTGCTCGCGGAACTCCTCATCACCCCAGCCTTCCTGCAGGGCCGCCATGATCCTGTTCTCCGCGATGCACTGTACCCACTCGGCAAGCTGTGGGTGGGTGTGGGGCAGCTTCTCCCGCGGGTCTATGAGCCGCCACGCATACCGCCCACCGCGCCGTTCATAGATGACGAACCCGATAGCCACGTTGTCCGCCGGGCCGCCGAACGCCCAGAACACGTACGAGATCTTCCAGCTTCCCGTGCTCATGTTGCCAACATACAATACAACGCCGGCCCGGGCAAGATTGTGAATTTTTCGCAGTTATGCTTACCCTGTAAGCAGTATGGGAAAAGCCGTACCGCCGGATCGCTGGGACGCATGGCGTGAGCTGTACGTCAACGAAGGCATCGAAGCGGTTGTCCGCAAGGCCGCTGAAGAAGGCTTTACCCTCAACCCATCCACGGTGAAGTCGGCGTACTGGACGCGCGGCATCAGGCGGCGGGCCCAGAAACCCCCTCAGGAGCCGCAAGACATCAGTGCTGAGGTCAGCCGCGACCTCGAAGTTGAAGCCCTCAAGCGTGAAGTGCGGATCTGGAAGCGGAAATACGAGGAACTCACAAAGCGGCAGTCGCTGGACCAGACGATCGCACAGCTCATGCGCGACTATCGGCAGTCGATGCCGGTCCCGAAGATCAAGCAGTCCTCGCGCGTCCCGAAGCGGGTAAGAACCCGCGAAAGCCTCGTGCTCCTCCTTTCCGACCTCCACGTCGGCGAGACCGTCGACGCCGAGCAGATGCACGGGGTCAACCGGTACGACATCGATGTCTTCCTCGCCCGTATGGAGTTACTCGCGGACAAGATTGAGGAGATCGCGTTCGACCACCTCACCGGCTACGAGTTCGATGAACTCGTCATCTTGGGCCTCGGCGATCTCGTGAACGGCATGCTCGGCGCGATCCACGACGAGCTGATCGTCACCCAGGCCACCGATCTCATGGAGACGGTCTACGGGCTGGCGTATGTGCTTGTCCAGTTCATCGCCCGCATGCGGCAGCGGTTCGCCGTAGTCCGCACCGCCTGGGCCCCGGGCAATCACGGCCGCATGACCCGCAAGCCGACCGCCAAAGACTCCCACATCAACTGGGACATCGTCGTCCCGCAGATCGTCTCCACGTTCTTCGACTCATCCGATGGCGTAGATTTCGCCATACCGCGGTCGTTTTTCTTCATCACCGAAGTCCGCGGCCAGCGCATTCTCGGCTTCCACGGCCACCAGATCCGCGGGTTCGCCTCCATCCCGTGGTACGGGATCAACCGCTTTGTAAGCTCGCTCACCGAGGTCCTGCAGGACCGCGACCTCGGCATAGACCACGTCGTCCTCGGTCACTTCCACAACGAGATGATCATAGACAGGGTAAGCGGTGAGGTCATCGCCTCGCCCTGCCTCAAGGGCGCGGACGAGTACACCCTCTCCGCCGGCTTCAAACCCGTCCCCGCCGGCCAAACGATCTTCGGTATCCACGAGGAGCACGGCGTGACCCACCGCTGGCGGCTGAACCTCCAGAACGCATACGAGCCGCGCGGGGACTTTTCGTGGTTCCCCGGCGGCTCGCTGGGTGAGGTCTGGAAGAAGGTCAGTCGTCGCTACACCTGATGGTGATAACCCCGCAGTCCGGGTCAACCCCACTAAGCATGTAAAGTGCCGTGTGTGCTGCCTGATCAGGCGGGTTCCCCGCGACCAGCTCGCGGAGGCCGCGCGACACGGCCCCTGCGGCGGCGGCAATGATCGGCCTCGTACGGAACTGGTACTGGCCGGCGACAAAGTGCAGGCGGCCTCCGCCCGCTGCCTCAGCCAGCTTCCTGGCGGCTCGATCAAGAACCAGCGTGGTCTCCCGTTTATCCGGCGCCTCGGTTTCACTGGTAAGCTGTGCGGCCAATTCCGCAAGGTCTTTGAGCGCCGAAAGCACCGCCGTTTCTCTCTCCGTGAGCATCACTCCTCGTACTCCCCGAAGATTTCATCGAGCTCATCCTCGATCCGTACGTCCAGCCACGCGCTCAGCTTCTCCATGATCTCCTCCTCGGTCTGCCCGTCGAGGCCGTGGACCACCGTCTCCAGTCCGATCTCGTAGAGCGCGTCGTTCACGATGTCCATGGCGGCTTCCTCGGCTTCATAGTCGAGTGCGCCTCCCGCGAGGAGCGCGTGCGTGGCGTAGTCCTTGATCATCAGGCTCAGCTTGTTGACGTCAACCATGTCGTAGTACTCCCTTGCCCGGTTGGCCGCCAACATACCAGACACCCGCACGCATGTCAACAAGGTGGACAACCCTGCCCTAAGCCGCTATTCTGTCCCCAGTAGTCATTCCTCCTACCCACACCACCCGCAGGAGACGATCCCATGACCGCACAGGAAACAATGACCCTTAGAGAAGCCGCGCGGCACTTCGGCGTAACGCAGGAGGCTGTCCGCGCGGCCGCGGCGCTGGCAGGTGTGCAGCTCCACGAGATCCGCCGTATGCGGGTGCTCATCGGAGACGACATCGAGAAAGTCCGCCGAATTATTACCACGTACGGCGGAGAAAACGCCCGCGTCCGCTACCTGCGGTATCTGTTCGCCCAGCTGAACGCCCTGCTCCAGCAGAAAGGCCTCACGCCGCGGGCCGCCTCCAAACTCCTCAACGTCAGCATCGTCCAGAAGTACGACCGCACCACCGGCATGCCGCTCGTGGGCATCAAGACCCTTGAGCGGGTTATCGAAGAGCTGCAGAAGCTGCCGGACGCGGTGGACAGCGCGAAGGAAATCGTCCCCGTCTACGCCGGCTATACGGAGCTCTTCATCGCCGAGGACACTGCGGGCCGCAAGCACCTCGTGATGCGCGCAACAGATATCGACAAGCCGGTCCGGCTTATCGGGCTCTATGACCGCGAGGCTGACGCGATCCGCTATGCGCTCTCGCGGATCAAGGACGACCCGGAAGTCCTCACTGCCGCTCCAGCTTCCGCTTAACTAAGGTCTTCCTCGGGAATAAGGCCGCCTCCAAGACCGCCGAGCACGTGGGTCTTGTGCGGCCTTACCTTTCCGATCGGGCACGCCTCCCACGCCTCGTAGTCCTCATCGCAGTAGCCGAGCCGCCCGGCCCCGCACTTGGGCTGGAGCATCTTACCGAAGAGCGGGTCCACCTTCTTCATGATCTCCGCGCGCATAAGCGCCACGACTTTGCGGAACTCCCACTGCGCCCGCGTGCAGAGCCGCAGGTCAGCCATGTGGAGCAGGGCCTGCAGGTTGATAGTCACCTTGAGGTTGGTGGCGGTAGCATTCGGCAGGACAAACCGGGCGTCCTCGGCGGGGACGCCGGCCCGCACGAGCTCATCGTACAACGCCGCGGTCTGCGCAAAGTGGTCCTCAACTGCGGCCTGCAGCTTGGGGTTCGCCTTGATGCTCCCCGGCATCACGTAGTCGAAAACACCGCCCCTGTACACCACATACCGCTGCGATTGCTGCTCGACGCTCATCCCGACGCGGTGGCGGACGAACTGGTGCGAGAACGCCCGGCTCACGCCCGAGATGGCGAACTCGAACCACACCTGTTCGAGCGGCGAGGTGTGCCCGGTCTTCAGCCGCTCCTGTACGAACTCCAGCATCTTCTCCCGGTTCTCCGTCGGGATCTCCTCCGGCGGCTTGCGGCTGTAGCAGGTCCGATAGGCAAGGTAGAGGGATTTGATCGGGTCAGGGGACCACGAGAGGAGCGTGACGTTCATTCGAGCGCATACACCGGGACTGCGATTTCCTCAAAGCGGAACGAGAGCCTGAACTCCAGCGGGTTGGTAAGGCCGCACAGCCCGAACGCCGTCTCGAGGAGATCGATGTTCTCGGTATTGTCGATGGTGTAGTTCCCTGCAATAAGGCGGGCCTGCACGATCTGGTCGCTCGTGACTGTGTCGTAGAGGTATTTATGGACCGCGTCGATCACCCCGTTCGTCAGCTCGTCCTGCAGGTCGGCGGCGATCTCGTTCGGCCACGAGGCCATGATGTACACCAGTAGCGGAGAGCCGCTCGGCGACAGGCTCGACGGCTGGACACAGATCATCCGCCAGTAGTCCATCGTCTGGGAAAGCACAGGCTTCAGAAGACTGTGCACTGCAGGCGCAGTAAGGATCACCGGGCTGCCGGTGTCGTAGTACAGGATCCCAAGGCCGTAGAGGACGCCATCGCAGAAGTACTCGAAGCCTCTCCCCGGGTCCTCATTGGACACCACATACCACAGCCCGCCCGCTTTGAACCCGAGCCGCTCCTCAGCTGCCCGTTGATTGGTTGTCTTCCAGATGCGCACTGGTGAGCGTGTCCCCCGGCTGGTAGTCGCGGTCGGTGATGAACAGGAACCACCGTTCCGACGCAGGCACGAAGACTAGCACATAGGGCGGGTCGACCGCAACAACCTCAGCCGCGCCGGCGGGCACAGGCGAGAAGATCTCGCTGATCGACGAGACGCCGGGGATGCGCATGACCGGGTCGCCGCCTTTGCCCGCCATCTCCTCATAGCCCAAGCTTCTTCTTGATATCAACGACGTCCTTCTGGAGATGCTGGTGGCCGAGGTACAGGTTCATCTCCATCATGTCGAGGAACGCCAGCAGCGTCTCGCCGGTCAGGGTGTAATCGCGGCCGACCTGCGGGCCCGGAACACCAGCCCGCTGCAGGATCATGACGTTGTCCGGGGTGGCCTTGACCGTGATCCCGCCGTTCGTCAGCAGGATCCGCTCGATGCGCCCCAGCCGCGCCTCGAGCCAGTTCAGTTTCGCTCTGATCTCTTCCAGCATCTCCTCATCCCTCACTTCGTCTTCCAGCGCCTTCAGAAACGGCACCCAGAATTTGTCATCGGGGTCGGACTTACCCTGGAGCTTCCCCTGAACGGTGTCAGCATGCCCCGTCATGCCGGTCCATGTCCAGTCATTCGACGGGAACACCCGCGTGAGGGGGAACTTGTACGTCTGCGCGGCCTCGACGGCGAACCGCACGCAGCGGAGGATGGTGCGCGTGGAGATCTCCTGACCGTAGTTGGACTGCGTGACCTCCACGCTCAGCGCGTGCTCATCGCTCGGCCACGAACTCCACGCCGCGAGGTACTGGTCTCCCGGCACGACCTCCACGCACTCGCCGTTTCCGATCACATAGTTCGAGATGCCCGCGTAGTCGCCGCCGGCGTACCGAATGCGATTGTTCGGAGACCGGAACCAGTTCAGGGCGGCCGACATCTCCGTCCCCTCAGAATAGTTCCGGTTCCCGCGGGTAGCGTGCCAGATGATCCCGGTGATGACGTAGTTCCTCCGACGCCACTTCCACGTATGCTCTTTCACCGCGTCCCAAATCGATCGCTCGTAGCTAATAGTCATCGCTACCCACAACCTCACCTTCGATGATCTGCCGCGCGCTGTACGGACCGCGCATGACACGCATGAGCGCCGGGTCCTCCGCGGGTCGTGTCCTTAGCTCCAGCACAGCCCTAGCGTACTCCTCTTTGACTTCCGGCGGGAGCTGGTATTTGTCCGCGATCTTGTTGAACTCCTTCACCAGCTTCAGGAGGAGCTGCCCGACCTCCTCGATCGGCACAGAGAAGCGCTTCGAGTACCGCATCTCGTACTCGGTCTTGACGAGCTTGGCGAGCGTCTCAAGGATCCGCGTGTTGACCTGGGGGGCCTCCGGCGGCGGCGGCATCTCAATGCCCTGTTCCGCGGCCGCACGTAGCTGCACGAGGTATTCATTGAAAAGGTCGGACTGGATCGCCACTGCGCTGAGCTCCTGTTCCCAGATGGCGCGGAGCGCGGCGATCTGGTCCTCAAGGGTAAGGAGCTCGGCAGAGTTGCGGATCTGCTCAATGCGTTCCTCCAGCCTTGTAATGCGCGGCGCGACGTCCGCGTTCTTCGGGATGGACAGCGTGGCCGGGATGCCGGCGTGGATGACGCAGCGGTACTGGGGGCGCTCATTCGCCGCAAGGCCGCGCACGCCCCAGCCGGCGGGGCGCATGCAGACCGTGTCCCCCACAGCGGCACCGCAGTGCTGGTCGGGGTCGAACTCTTCGGGGATTTTCAGGGTCTCGGACGAAGGGAGCGGCATCATTGACAATGGTAGCACGGGCGTTTAGCCTCGGAGGCCCGGAGTCCCGAATTCACGGCGGTGTGCGTATGGAAACCGACGTTACTACAACGGATACGTCATGGCTGGACGATTTACCAACCTCGGCCAGCATGCTGGACGAGCTGATCGACTACCCGCCGACCACCTACCCGGGAGAGGAGACCATCATCGTCTCCACGCGGATCCCCATTTCGTGGGCGGGCCAGTTCGAGGAGTTCCGCGACAAGATCGGCAGCCGCATGCCGAAGAAGATCTGGGCGCGGAACTCCGATCTTGTGCGGTGGTGCATAGGGTTCGGGTTCAAGCACCTCCGCAAGCTGCAGGAGCAGCTCGACTCCGGTGAGATCGACGCCACCCCGCTCCTTGAGGTCCAGTACATCCTTGAGCAGGTCGGCGGCCGCCTCACCGCCCAGGCCGCGGTCAGGCAGGACGCATTTACCAAAGCGGCGAAGGTCGCGGAGGCGATCACCCACATGGTCCAGAACGGCGAAGAGCCGGAAGCCGCGGCCATGGTCATCCAGTGGATGGATGCGGCGCGCTCTTTGCGCTCCAAATCGCCGTACTGGGAGAACGTTTTGACGACAGCCCTCTTGCGCGCGCCGGGCGCGGCCGCTACCATTAGCGTACTTTGCAGCAAGGGCTACATTGTGGACGAAGAACTGCAGAGCCTTGTGCTGAGCATCCCGGAGGACCCTGTTGTCAGCGAAGATCCCGGAACTCTCGAAGCTTGACCTCGCACCCGAGGGCTGGGAGTGGCGCGAGGGCCAGCGCGAACTTGCAGAGCGGATAGCCGCCTCTGAGAAGAAGATCGTGATGCTTGAGGCCGAGTGCGGGACGGGTAAATCGCTCATCCCCACCGGGGCGGCCCGCGCCCTTGGTAAAACCGCGCTCGTGCTGATCCAGACCATCCAGCTTCAGGAGCAGTACCTCAGGGACCTCCGGGGCCTCGTGCTCATGAAAGGCCGCAGCCACGACCGCTGCGACATCATGCCCGAGCTGACCGCCGACCGCGCGCCGTGCGTGGCTGGGTACCGCTGCCACCTCCGGGGGAAGTGGGTAAACGGCGTGCCGATCACCGAGCCCGGCTGCGGCTACTTCAAGAAAAAGGCCGCCGCAGCCCGCGCCCAAGTTTCCGTCCAGAACTATGCCTTCTGGTTGCGTGAGAGGAGCGGCGCGCAGAGCTCCTTCCGCAACCGGGACTGGATCATCTGCGACGAAGGCCACGAGCTGGACAGCATCCTCATGGACGCAGGCCGGATCGAGTTTGATAACTCCGACCTCCGCGCTCTGCGGGTCAACCCGGCGCTCCTCAAGACTTCGGTGGATTCGTTTATCAACCTGTTCACCAGCCGCGCGGCGGAATGGGAGGCCGACCTCAGGGACCGGCTTGCGGCCGCGGGGCTCCAGTACCGGGACGGAATTATCACCGGCGAGGGCGTCGACATCGTGGAGCCGGAGGAGATCCGCCCGTTCCTGACCGACATGGCCCGCGCACGGCGGATCACCGAAGTCCGCCGCCGCCTTGCGAACTACCAGTCCGCGCCTTCCGAGTGGGTCGTGGAGCAGCCGGAGTTCTCCTCGGATCACTGGGCGCTCTCGCCGATCTTCGGCAAGTACGCCTTCCGGGACATCGTGGAGGACGCGAAGGAGAAGGTCATCATCATGTCCGCCTACCTCGCGCCGCGGCTGCTCATAAAGAACCTCGGGCTGGACCCGGAAGACGTGGACGTGATCGTTGCGCCGCCCGTCTTCGACCGCCGCCGCTCTCCGGTCCTCTACGCCCCCATCGTGCCACTCAAGCACAAGATGCTGCCGCAGCTCCAGAACTTCTACTTCGCCATGGTCGACGAGATTATCGATGAGTTCGGCCCGCAGAAGGGGATGATCCACGTCCCCTCGGTCGCGCTCAGGGACCTGTTCATCATGTGCAGCCGCCACCGCGATCGGTTCATCGCCTACGACGGGGCCGGCAGCCGGGTCCAGAAGTACACCTCCAAGGAGGCCGCCCTGGAGGAGTTCATCTCCACGCGGGAGCCGAAAATCCTCATCGGCCAGTCGATCTCCACAGGCGTGGACCTTCCCGGGGTTTTCGGCTGGCAGATCATCGCCAAGCTGCCCTTCCCGCCGACGACCAGCCCCGTGATCAAAAAGCGGATGGAGGTTGACAAGACCTTCTACTCCTACCATACGATCTGCGAGCTGGTACAGGCGGCGGGCCGCGCCAAGCGCTCTGCGAAGTACGACGCGACCACGGTTATCGTAGACGCCCAGTTCAAGTGGTTCTACGCCGCGTACCGCGCGGACTTCCCGGAGTGGTTCCGCCGCTCACTGGTCTACGACGGGTGGGCGCGCCTGCCGAAAGCCCGGGCAGCGATGCAGAAAGTTGCGTTCAGAACGGGGGTAGAGCTATAGAAGGGTATTGACAACAAAGCCAACGACGCGTACCGTACAGACAGCTTCAACAACGAAAGGAGTACTGCATGCCTGAAGCTACCGACATCACCCGCCGCAAGCCCGTCATCGGGCTCAAGACCGAGGACCTCGACGACCTCTCGACGCTTGCTCTCAGCGTCGACGAGCTCTCCGAGGGGATGCTCTCGGACATCACCGCCAAGATCATTGGCATGGAAGTCCTGCCGGGCGGCGAGCTCCGCACGGACGAATCCGGCCGCGAGTACGTCACGCCGGACCGCCTCGCCGTCGACATGCAGGTCGACAACGCCGCTGACCTTGGGTTGGAGACCGACACCGTCACGTGGTACATGAACCTCCCGAAGGTCATCGTCAGCAACGGCCAGAAGCGCCGCATGGCCCCCTCCAAGCAGAGCGACTACGGCACCTTCCTCCAGTCGCTGGAGAACTTCGGCATCAGCGGCAACCCGCAGAACGCCGCCGTCCTCCACATCAAGTCCATCTCCGACCTCATCGGCCTCCACTTCCGCCGCCAGCAGAAGACGGTCGCAAACCGCGACGGCTCGCAGCGCCGCCAGTACGAGATCACCGAGATCTACGGCATCGACAACGACATCCGCAAAGAAGCCGGGCTCAAGCCGATCAAGCTGGACACCGGCAGCTAGCCGACAACCGCCAGCACAGGGCCGGGCCCGGCGCAGGTCCCGGCCCTGTGTGATCTCTCAGGAGAAACAGCGTGGAACAGCAGAAGGGACTACGGCCGCTCCGTCCGACAACGGGGCCAGCAGCAGGCGGCAGGGCCGCCATCGATATCGAAACACTGGGCCGCGGGGCAATCTCCCCTGGGCTCAACGCGCCGAAGGAGCGGATTCTCCTTGCCGGGGACACCAACTCCGGCAAGTCCTACGCCTACATGCAGATCGCCCGCCGCCTCCAGCCGCAGGGCAAGCGCATGTGGGTCATCGACACGGACGACACCGCGCCGATGTTCCTCGCCCCCGGCTACGAGTTTGAGGACCTCTACTACGAGAACGGCGGCAACGTCTACCCCTTCTATGCCGGCGACTGGCCGACCATCGTCAGAGCCGCCAACTACATCATCAAGCACGCCGAAACCGGCGACTGGGTCGTGGTCGACCTCGCCTCGACCGCCTACGCCCTCGCCCAGCAGTACATCGCCGAGCTGAAGGGGCTGAACCTGAACGACGAGGTCGCCAACCGGCTCGGCGTCCTCCCCGGGCAGAAGAAGCTGGGCTTCGGCGCCTTCGACGCCGACACGTGGGCGCTGGTGACGCGCACCTACGAGGCCACCATGCGGCCGCTGGTGAACAGCCCCAAGCTGAACTTCATCGGGCTGGCCCACGTCACGGAAATGATGACGAAGGCCGGCCGCGAGTCCCGCGAGCCGATCCTCCTCTTCGACCAGCTTGGGCTCAAGCCGACCGGCGTGGGGAAGCTCGTGCGCATGGTCAACACCTGTGTGGTGCTGTGGAGCGTGCGGCCCCTGGACGCGAACAAGGAGAGCTCCCCGCGGATCAGCCGCCTAATGACGGTCGTGAAAGACCGCGGGGAGGCCTGCTACTACACGGAGCCGTTCACCGAGTTCTACGAGGACCTCAAGCGGTACAGGAAGGAAGTGGCGAAGACGGTGAACGTGACGGACAAAGAAGAGGCCGTGCGGATGCTCGAACAGGCCCGCGAGCAGTTCCGCTCGTTCGTACAGGAGGCAGTGGAGGAGCCCGCGGATGAGAGTGAAGATTGATGACAGAGAGGAGGCCTCCCGCAGGGGGTTCTCCACATGGCTGCGGATTACCGGACAGCTTGATGTCGAGGTCGAGCGGCTCCAGTTCGGGGATGTCGTGCTCGAGGACGTAGAACTCGACGGGAAGAAGATCTCCGTCGGCATAGAGATCTCCACCGTGCCCGACCTCTGTGGGAAGATCACCAGCGGCCGCTTCAACTTCCAGATGCGCGGCCTGCTCATCACCTACGACATAGCGGTACTGCTCCTCGCCGGGCTGCCGCGGGTCTACAGGGGGATGATCCGCCTCGGCCCGGCCACGTTCCCCTATGCGCGGTTTGAGGGTGCTCTTGCCGCGGCGCAAATGCACGGCGTGCGGCTCATCTGCACAGACGTGCCGGATGACGGCGCAGTGGAGCGCCGCATTCTCAGCCTCGCGCACTACTTCGAACGCGGCCAGCACAACCTTCTTCGTGACGCGACGCCGCGGCCGGTCATTACCGTCCCGCTCGGCGAGCCGCTTGACAGCCGCGTGGAGGCGCTCATGTCCATCCAGGGGCTGGGCGAGGAAAAGGCAAAGTCCTTGCTCATCCAGTTCGGCTCGCTGCAGGCAATAGCCAACGCAGAGATCCGGCAGCTCACCGAAGCCGCGGGCATCGGTCCGACGCTCGCCATGCGGATCAGGGAATTCTTCTCCGGGGAGGTGGTCCCGGATGGCGTTTGAGACAACGGTGGTGTCATACCCCGACCGCGGGAAGTGGGGCGATAGCCAGTGGGCCGGCAACACCAGCGGATGGTTAGTGAAAGACTTCATCGAGTCCTACGGCATCACATTCCTCTATGACCCGATGGAAGGCTCAGGGACGTCGCGCGAGGTGGCCGCGGACCTCAGGATCAGGTACGCAGGCACGGACATCCACAGCGGCTATGACCTCACCTCGAAGGCCGTCCGCGCGCGTATAGTCCGCGAGTTCTTCGCTCAGGAGTACCCGGACGGGGTCTTCTGGCACCCGCCCTACTGGGACATTGTGAAGTACTCCGCCCACAGCTCGGACCTGTCGCGCGCCTCCACCTATCCGCAGTTCCTTGCCATGGCGCGGGACATCCTTGTGTGGCTGGGGAGCATTGTCCGGCCGGGCGGCGTTCTCGGGGTGCTCGCCGGCGACGCGCGGATCAAGTCCCGCTCCTATACCGCCTTCATTACCGACGATCTCCTCAGCGCTGAGAACGTCCGCGCCGCGAAGCTGGTCAAGGAGATCCGGGTCATCAAGATCCAGCACAACACGAAGAGCGGCGGGGATATCAACTACCCCATCCGGCTCGTCCACGAATACTTCACCATCCTGAGGAAGCCCCAGTGAAGCCGAAGCCGCTGATCATCCGCGAGTTCCTCGGCTGCAGGCGCTGCCCGCTTTCTGAGACGAGGTCTCGGATATGCTGGGGGATTGGGCCGGAGAAGGCGAGGATCATGGTCATCGGCCAGTCCCCGGGGGCCGAAGAGGACGCACAGGGAAAGCCGCTCGTGGGGCCATCCGGGAAGTTCCTCGCTTCACACTTCCGCGTCCTCGGCGTGGACATGGACACGGAGGTGTTCCGCACCAACGTCAACCACTGCCACCCGCCGGGAAACCGCGAGGCCACGCCGCAGGAGATCAAGGCCTGCCGGCCGCTCCTCGAGGCTGAGATCCAGACCGTCGACCCGGACGTGATCATCGTCCTCGGCGCAACTGCGCTCAAGGCGATTCTCCCCGGCGAGAAGGTGAGTATTAGCGCCGCCCGCGGGAACGTCTACCGCCGGGAGATCCTCGGCAGGGAGCGGTACGTGGTGCCTGCGCTTCACCCGGCGGCGGTTCTCCGCAACAGGACGGCTCACGCCCGCAACTTTCTCTCCGATATCCGCACAGCCGTGGAGGTCGCCCGCGGCTGCTACACGCCGCCGGAGAGCATCCCGTTCCGCAAAACAGCCGGCACCCTCGAGGAGCTTCTCGAAGCCGCCGCCGCGCCTGAGTGGGGCTTTGACCTTGAAACGACCACCGGCTTCGAGAGCGGCATCTCCCTGAGGAGCGCGCGGGTGATCGGCGTGGGCATCTGCGCCGTCCCGGGGAACGGCATTTACTATCAGTGCAGCGACCCGGAAGAGGCGCGGCGCGTTATGGAGCTGCTCAGGCCGCGCCTCGAAGACCCCGCTGTCCACAAGATCGTTTCGAACGTGAAGTTCGAGCGGCACATCTGCCGGAACTACGGGATTGAACTGCGCGGCTGGGACGACACCATGCTCATGGCTTGGGTGGCGGGCGACTTCCCGACCGGCCTCAAGGACGGCTTTCAGCGGGCCTTCGGGCTGGAGATGGAGCGCATCGATGTCTTCTACCAGCGGAAATTCAAGGCCAAGCACCCGGTCACGGGGAAGTACGTGGTGGACATGCTCGCTGCGCAGGAGGCTGATCCCGAGGCCGTGGCTGCCTACGCCGCCCAGGACCCTGACGCGTCGCTGCGCCTCTACAGGTATTTGGAGCGGGTCCTGAAGAACCGCGGCCTCTGGGAGCTCTACCGCGGGCTTGAGGTGCCGTTCAACGACGTGATCGTGGACATGGAGCGGACCGGCATGCACTTCGAGGCCGCCGCGCTGGAAAAGGCCGCCGCGGATATCCGCGCCGCCTATGCCGAGGTTATGAAGCGGCTGGAGGCAGTAACCGGCCAGCCGGAATTCCCCGTGAATTCGTGGCGGGAGGTCGCGCGGCTGCTCTACGACGAGGATACGCCGTACCGGATTCCCGTGGTGGTGAAGGACGGCAAAGAGGCCCGTCCGACCGGCGCAGTCGACCTCGCGGCGCACCCTGATAACCAGCTTATCCGCGACATCCTGACCGCCCGCGCCATCCTCAAGCTCGAGGGGACGTACATCAACACCCTGCCGAAGTGGGTCGACCCGCAAACCGGGCGCATTCACCCCGAATACCGGCAGGCTGCTGTGGCCACGGGGCGGCTTTCCTCAGCCAACCCGAACGCCACGAACATCCCATCACGCAAGCGGCAGGACATCGCCGCGGAGATTGACGGATCGCTCATCCGCCGCGCGTTCACCGCGCCGCCGGGGTGGTCGATCTGCGGCATCGACCTGTCGCAGATCGAAATGCGGGTGGCCGCCCACCTCTGCGGCGACGAAGCGATGATCCGCGAGCTCAGCGAAGGCGGCGACATCCACTCCAACACCGCGCGCGCCATTTACCGCACGACCGAGGAGGAGGTCGGGCCGAAGCGCTGGAAGGAGATGAGGGCCCTGGCCAAGACCATCGGGTTCGGCTCCCTGTACGGGCTCGCCGCCCCGGGGCTGATCAGGCGCGCCCCGACGCTGAACCTTACGCTCAAAGACGCCGAGGAGTTCATCGAGGGCTTCTACCGGGCCTACCCGAAGCTCCGCGAGTGGCAGCGGTCGGTGATCGCCTTCGCCCGCCAGAACGGTTACTCTGAGACAATTCTCGGCCGGCGGCGCTACTTCGAGGACATTACCAGCACCGACCGCGAGCGGCGCGGCGAGGCTGAGCGAGGGGCCATCAACCACCCCGTGCAGGGCTCAGCCGCGGACTTTTTCAAACTCGGCGTCCTGCGTACAAAGCGGTGGATCGAGGAGAACGGTTCAAGGGCGAAGATCGTCGCGCTCGTCCACGACGAGCTGGTGCTGGAAGCGCCCAACGAGGAGCTGGAGTGGTTGTATGAGAACATCCCGCCCCTCATGGCCAGCGCCATCCCGCTCAAGGTCCCGGTATTCGTAGACTTTGAGTGCGGCCCCTCGTGGGGCGAGGTTGAGGCCCCGCCCTGGGTCAAGGCAAAGGAGAAGGCTAAGTGAGGAACTTACTGCCGATACGGATGAGCCTGGGGGACCCGTGCGCGCTCGTCGCCTACCACGCGATGGTGGGGACCGAGCGCGATGATGCCGGGAAGAACAACCTGAGTTTTAGAATCGGGAGCGCCCTTGAGCCGATGATCATCCAGTTGCTGGCGGACAACGGGCTGGATGTGTGGTTTGCGCTGGAGGAGCAGCTTGAGATCGCCCATGACGACCCCTGGAGGGTCGGGCACCCGGACGGGCTGGTGACGATCAGCGACAGCCGCGAGATCGGCCTGTGGCTGGTGCAGCGGCTGCCGCCGGACGCCACCCTGCGGCTGCTGCGCGGCGAGCCGGCTGTTCTTGAGGTGAAGACGCTCAACGCGGCCAACTTCCGGCGGTTCATGGCGGCCGGCTATGACCGATCGAACAGCCTCTTCGCCATGTACTACGGGCAGATCCAAGAGTACATCAACACCATGGCCTCGCCGGCGGCGGACGAGCTCTGGGAGAGCGATCGCTACCGCGAGTTCGTCGAGACGTGGGGGCGGCCCTCGTGGGCGCTGGTCGTGGCGCTCAACAAGGAGTCGCAGGAAATCGGCATGAAGGTCGTGGAGCGGGACCGCGAATACTTCGAGGCCATGAATAAGCGGCTGTACGAGAAGGTCGTTGTGCCGATGTACGAGGGGCGGATTCCCGAGCCGGACCGCGGCGGGAACAGCGAGGAGTGCTGGTTCTGCCCGTACCGGCGGCTCTGCCCGCTCGTCCAGGGCGTGGATGAGGAGCTCAGGGGGCTGGACGACATCCCCGTTGAGGTCGGCACGGGGACGGCGCTGCCGCGAGCGCAGAGCCGCGCGGTGGAAGCGGGGCTGGCCTACTGGCAGGTGTACGAGCAGATCAAGCAGCTTGAGGCCGAGAAGGAGCGGCTGCGGGCGGAGCTGCTCGAAGCGCTGCAGGACGGGGAGGAGGTCTCGCTGGGGAACGGTATCAGGATGAAGAGGACGAAGGTCCGCGGGCGGCGGGTTATTGATACAGCGGTTCTCGAGGCCATAGCCGCGCGGTTCGGCTTCGAGGTCCCCTACAAGCAGACCGCCGAGTACTCGCAGATCACCATAAGCATGGAGAAAGAGGCATGAGGATTATTGGGCTGTGCGGCCCGGCCGGCAGCGGAAAAACGACGCTCGCGGAAGACCTTGCCGCGGAGCTTGGCATCCTGTGGGTGTCGTTTGCTGGCGGCCTGAGAGCCGAGCTTGCCGCCGCGGTGGAGGCGTTCGGCTTCCCGCCCATCGCGGAGATGATCTTGGACCGCACCCACAAGACCCGCGAGATTCGCGAGCTGCTGCAGGCGTGGGGCGCGGTGCACAGGCTCCACGACCCTGGCCGCTATGTGCGGATTGCGATGAAGAATATCGACCGGCTGGCGGCCGAATGCCCCGGGCTCAAGGCCGTGATTATTGACGACGTCCGCTACCAAGACGAAGCTGATGCCGTTCGTGCCCGCGGCGGCTGGCTCTTCAGGGTGCTTCCCCTGTCGGATCTTGGTGACGAGCCGTGGAGGGCGCACCCATCTGAGCGCGAGCAGCTCAGCTTTGCCGTGGACGCAGAGATCACGCCGGGAACAAGGAAAGAACGTGTGGAGCAGGTACTGCGCTATGTGGGTTCAGAGCTACAGCGGTAAGAAAATCGACCTGTTGAACCCGAAGGCGGGGATGATTGACATCGAGGACATCGCCCATGCGCTCTCGCATGTCTGCCGGTTCGCGGGGAACTCGCGGCTGTTCTACTCGGTCGCGGAGCACTCAGTGCGGGTCGGGTCAGTCTCCGGCCAGTTCGCGCTGGAGGGGCTGCTCCACGACGCCGCCGAGGCGTACCTCGGGGATATCCCCGCCCCGGTCAAGCAGTTCTGCAAGGACTACAGGGTCCTCGAGGAGCGGCTGATGGAGGCGGTGGCGGAGCGCTTCGGTCTGGCCTACCCCATCCCGCGGATTGTGGTAGTGGCCGACCAGCAGGTTCTCCTCGCTGAGAAGGAAGCCCTCATGGCACCGGAACCCGCCCCGTGGGAGATCCCGGTGGCGGCTAAGGCAAACGTCCAGATCGCCTGTCTGAGACCCAAAGACGCAAAGGAGCTGTTCCTTGAGTACTTCCAGCGATACGCGGCGGCCCGAAGCCGCTGAGGTTTTCATGCAGGTTGCGTATACCATCGCGCAGCGCTCGACCTGCACGCGCAGGAAGGTGGGCGCTGTGCTGGTGAAGGACGGGAGGATCATCGCGACCGGCTACAACGGCTCCCTGCCCAAGGCCCCGCACTGCACGGAACAGGGCTGTCTCGTGGTGAATGGGCACTGTAAACGGACCATCCATGCGGAGCTGAACGCCATCCTGCAGTGCGCGAAGTTCGGGATCAGCGCGCAGGGCGCGGAGTGCTATGTGACAACCGCGCCCTGTGCGGAGTGCCTGAAGGCTCTGATAAGTGTGGGGGTGGCGGCGGTGTATGCCGCAGAGGATAACCCCTATGAGCCGGAGTACAGCATCGACGCGCTTTATGCTTCTTAGAGGTAGTCGAGGCGGTAGATGTGGATCGGGCCGACCTCATACACGCCTTGAAGGTTCGGCGCTGTGTCGTAGAGGAAGACGCTGAGAGCGTTGACGTTTCCGGAGAACCACTGTACCGCAGTAAAGCCCGCTGACGCGGTGTACACCGTGCCGGGAGTAGCCGAGTCCGGGATGAAGTGCCCTGTGAATGGCGCGGCGAGGCGGTGTGTGGAAGAGCCGCCGCTGTAAGACGGCCCGTACTCGACGGCGAAGAAGTAGGTGCCGGGGTTCATGTTGTTCACTTGGAAGTCAAGAACGGTGGTGGAGAAGTTCAACCGCACTGCCATCCGCCAGTACGTCTGGGTGGTCATAGTGACTGTCTGGCGGATCTGTCCGACGATGTACGTCCTGTACTGGGCCGGGTTGTACCCGGTAAAGGACAAGCTTGCTACCGTCGTGCCCCCTTGGGTTACTTGGTAGGCCGTAACCGGTCCAAGCTGTCCTATGTAGGACGTAACAAGGTTCGCAGGTGAGGTGACCGTATTCCACGCACTGCCAGTCCAGTACCTGATCCTCGGCTGGCCCGAGACAGAGGTATCCACCCAGAGCGAGCCGGCGGACAAGTCGGTTGTCGAAGGTGCCGTGGTACCGACTGTGATCTCGTTCACCTTCCGGGAGGTGATGACGTCACCGGGAGAGACTTTCGAGTTCGACATTTCCTAGATCACCCAGTAGACAACTTTTGCCGAAGTGCCGCTCGTCAGTGTTGCCGGCGGCAGGATAAGCCAAGCGCTGGTGAAGGTCGCGGTTTGTGTGGAGAGTGTTACAAAAGCAGACACGGTGCTGGATGATCCGGCCGTCATGTTGTCATCGGCCTGGAACATCCTGCACCAGCCTACTCTTCTGTTCCCGCCTGAAGTGGTGAACACCGGGCCAACGATCCACTCGATGACGTAGTGCCGCGCCGGTACGCTCTGGTAGGTGGTGGAGTACGAAGTCGACGCGAGGAGTGTGCCTGTTTGGCTGTCGGCGCGCAGTTCGAACCGCGAGCGGTAGCTTGTTGAGGTGGGGTCAACCCTGTATGTGATAAAGCCGCCGAAGACGCTGCTGGACGTGATGCCCTGTGTCCAGCTAACAGCGGTTGTGAGGTAATCCGACGCGCTGTTGTAGGTAAGGCTGGTGTTGCTAATGCGGAACGCTCTCGGCGGTGGGTTGAGCAGCTGGCTCAAGGGGGACCAAGCACTGGGGCTGGTGAAAACACGCGGGTCTGCAGTTGGATCTACCCAAATGTCCCCAACTGGGTAGCTTCCCGATGCTGCTGGCGCACTGGTGCCAGTCGTGATGTTGTTCAGCTTCGCCGCTGTGATGATCTGCCCGGGTTGGACTGCTGAGTTCGTCATACTGCATCACGTTACGTTACATCAATCAGCCAGTAGACGTTGAGGCCGTAGTTGGAGAGTTTGACGAACGGCTGCTCGGTGAAGGCGAGCATCGATGTATTCGAGGTCGGGTGGTTGAAAAGACCGACGGCCATGATGGGGAAAGTCGGGGCGAAGCTCGTGGGCACAGCCAAGCCAAGCCGCGCTTGAGTCCCTGAGGCTTTCTGGAATGTGAGCGCGTACCGCCCGATGTCGATGCCAGCAGTTTGGTTGAAACCGGTGCTGGCGGCGGTGTGCTTCAAGGCTGGTGTCTTTAGATAGTTGCTGTTGATAGCAGTCCACGATGTGCCGTTATACAAACGGTCAGTGGAGCCATTGACCACATAGGAGCTCCTGAACACGCGAATTTCGCTGACATTTGCCTGATGAGTGTGGTTCGGTGCGTAAAGGACAAACCAGTAGGTCGCGGAGGAGGCAAGGGGTATCGGAGAGGAAGGAGTGAAGAACACCCAGTTTGGATTAAGAGCGCTGACCCGGTAAGGATCGAGGTCGACAACGCTCGCATAAAACGCGCCGGGCTGCCCGCTCGAGTTTGTCCATATCTCGGCCCGTAGCGGCCCAGCCACAACCCCGACACGCTGCATATAGAAAGCGAACGACGCCAAAGCCTGACCAGTTGGGGGGTCGGTTATGAAAAATGTGCCTACACGAGTTGAAGACCCATTCAGGGTTGAGTAGTTTGCCGCGTTGTAGTGGTTAGTACCAACGCGCCATATCCCACCGCCATAAAACCCGATGTGCGAAGGCGCCGTCCCCGGCGTGCCGGCAATAGCCCCCGCAATAGCCGCCTTAAACTGGTTCGTCGTGGTGTTCTTGAACTCGCGCCGCTCGACGACCTCGCCGGTCAGCGGGTCGGTGAACTCAAGCACCACACGCCCATAGGGGCTGATCACATCATCCAGCATAGCACTCCCCGTAGCGGTCGCCCTGCCACGCCGTATTGCTGATAGGCGCGTAGAAGCCAGGGCTGATTGTACCAGACCAGCCGCCCTGCCAGAGGAAGGTGCAGGGACCGTAGAGCGTGCTGGTTGAGACGTTTGGCTGGGTCATAAAAGCAAAGACGTAGCGCTCCTTGACCTCGTACACACCGAGCTGCTTCAGGTTCGAGCTGGGAAAGTCCGCGGCTTCAGTAGCGGGCGGCGGGGGCGGGCCGCCGGCTATAACCCGGATCCCAGCCTGGAGCGGCCGGTTATAGCTGCTGTTCGGCTCGTTGCCGATCGTCACCGTTGTGCCTGTGCTGATCAGGTTGCCCGAGAGCGTGACCTGGACCAGCGGGTTGTTGTTGACCCAGAGGCTGAGTACCGTGTTGCTGGCGCTGTGGTAAGCCGCCGCCCGGACGTCGGTGACTGTGCCGCTTGTGGTGTAGGAGGTGGGGACAGACGGCCCGGTGGACTGGCCGTAGATGTTGACCTCCCACGCCTTAGTGGAGAAGTTATAGCCGCAGTAGACGTTTGCGTACGAGATGAGGGTTGCGTGGGTTTGGCCGGGCGGAGGCGAGGAGTCGGTCCAGTACGGCACGACACGGGCCGCGACCCAGAAACCGTTCGGAGCAGAGGGCGCCTTGAAGAACTCAGCGGTAATCGAGCTTCGGCCCGTCCCGGAGTAACCGGTGCTGTAGGAGTAGTTCGTCGTGGTGAGCGGGGTATACGCGCGGCCGGTAGACGCAGAGCCCAGCATATAGGGCTGGTCGCCCTCGTTGACAGCGACCGTTTCGCGGGATGTCACAGAGAGCTTGAAGACGGCGTTCTGGCCTACCGGCTGCTTCTCGAACGCCGCGGTGTACAGGTTCGACACCATGCGGTTCAGGCGGTCGAGGTCTTCGATTCCAGCCACGTGCTTATCCTGGGAACGGCGAGTTCGTCGCGGTCACGTCGTAGAAGAGCCGCGCCTGGCCGTCGCTTGACTTCAGGATACGCTTCGAGACGCTTTTGATGAAGACTTGAGTATCGACGTTGCGCATGGTGGGCGAGGAGTAGACGTGGAAGTTCTGGCCGGCCCGCCAGCCCTGGAACCACGAGCTGAAGCGCACGGTGAGGATCGGTTTTGCGTAACGGCGAAGCAGGAGCAGGCCGTACTCGTAGATGGTCTCCTCGGACTCCACCCGCATGTCGGGGACGTTGAACTTGAACATGTGGCGGCCGTCTGACGGTGCGGTAGGGGTGTTCTCCCGCTGCTGCATGAGGGCGATGCTGTCCGGGTCTTCGACGACGATGACCGGCTCGTAGGCATAGGCGTAGGTGATGTTCACCGGGACGCCGTTGCCGGGGGGTGATTGGTTGTCTGGGGTGCGCACGCCCCAGTTATCCAGACAAAGATACGCGCTGTTCGGCGGGGCTGTGTCGGAGGAGCCGGCGAACCCGTCGACACTGTCAAGGAGGAGGTTCTGGGTGACGTTGTTGATTTTGACCGTCGTGGTGGAGAGCGACCATGGCTCATACGCGAGCGGGAAAAATCGAATCGAGCCGTTGCCGGTGAACGACTGGGTGTAGGTGTTGGAGGATTTCGCCTTCGCGCCTGTCAGGTAGATGACGTTCTTGACCTGCGACCAGTCCTCGGAGACCACGCAGTTGAAGTAGGTGTCCGTATCGGTGTCGAGGTTGACGGTATCGAGCGGGGCCGGCCTGTCGAGGATGAAGAAGAAATTGACATCACGGTCGTAGTCCACGTACCACTGGTGCTCGATGGACTCCGCGATCCGCGAGATGACCGACGACGGGGACTCGTACCGGACCTCGATCTTCTGAAGCTGCGGGCCGTTGACGACGTTGTTCGAGGTGAAGCCGTTGCCGACGAGCGCGAGGACAGTGCGGACCGCGTCGCCGGCCGTGCCCGGCGCAATGTCCGTCTGGATGAGAACGCGGTCGAGGTCCGCCGTGTAGTCCACGCAGTCCAGCGCGTAGGTGTTGACCTGCGAGTTGATAGGCGCGAGCTGCTCGACGCGGTTGATGCGGCCGGCGAACTCCTTGCCGCCGTCCTTGAGGAAGACGATCTCGTTCCCACCCTGCGGCGGCGTGAGCGAGGAGCTGGTCGGGAGGACAATCTGCAACTGCATGGTCTGGCCGTTCGCCTGCAGGGCCTCAGTGACCACGAGGGACTGCCGCACGAAGTAGTCGGTAAAGTCAGCGCCGTTGATGAAGAGTTCGAACGCCATGCATCAAACCCTGTGGTAGGTGAACTTTCGGCCGCTCCCGAGACGCGCTGTGATGGCATCAGCCACGCGGCCGGCCAGGGCGTTCATAGAGGACTCATCGGCCACAACGCTGTTCGGGAGGCTGACGTTGATGATCAGCGTGCCGCCTCCGCCGGTATCACGAGGCGAGGCGGCAAGGGCCGCCATGAGGCCGACAAGGTTGCGCTGCTGGGCGGCGTTGAGGATAACCTCGCCGGGGCTGAGCATGGCCGGGACGGTGTCGCCCGGGTATGGGCCGCGGACAATGCCGCCCTTGCTGAACGGGTAGATGTCGATCCTGCCCAGCATGCCGGCCCCGGGAATCTTCTTCGCGATGCTCCCAATGTCGAAGTCCTTGATCTTCTGCAGAGTATTCCAAATGGTCTCTACCACCGATTTGATGCCATCAAGCGCTGCCTTGAGCATACCAAACGGCGTAGGCATGTCTGCGATCTCGTCAAGAACTCTCTTCATCGCCTTGAGGCCGAACTCGACCACGTCATTGATGACCGGCCCGAGCTTGTTCTTCAGGAAGTCCCAAATGGCTTTGATGTACGGCTCAGCCTTTTCGTAGATGGCTTTGCCGACATCGATGATGATTTCAACAAGGTTGCCGATCTGCTCGATGGTGAACTTCAGCACCGGCCAGCCGTATTCTTTGAAGAAGTCGAAGAAGTCGTTGAACCACTTCAGCGCGACCTTAATGCCGAAGTCGATGAGTATACCGAGGGCTTTGAGGATTTTCTCGCCGAACCAGAGGGCGAGTTTCCCAAGAACCGGCATGACGTCCTTGACGATGAACTCAGCAAGGCCCTTGAGAATCGGCCAGATGTTTTCCTTGAACCAGCCGTAGGTCTCCTTCATCGCGGGGACAAGTTCCTGCACAAAGAACGTGGAGAGGCGCTCCCACGTCGGGCCGAAGCGGGTCTTGATGTAGTCGCCGATAACGCCGAGGATCTCCTTGAGCTTGCGCCACGCGTCGTCAGCGTGCGAGCCGATATCAACCGCCAGCTTGCCGGCTTTCACAGTAAAGTCGCCGACCGCAAGCGTCGCCCGCCCCAAGGCCTCAGCGGCCTTGTCTGCGCCCTCGCGGAAGTTCTGGCCGAGCTTCTGCGCGGCCGTATCAGCTTCGCCGCCGATCCCAACGAATCCCTGGATGAACTCCTTGCTCCACGGGATGATCTTCTCGCGGGTGAAGGTGATGACGCCCTCCAGCGCGCCGCCGATGGCCCCATTGAGCTTGTCCATCATCTCTTTGGCGAGGCCCGGCTTTACGGCTTCGAGTCCGAGGCCGATCGCCGCGCCGAGTCCAGCACCAATAGCTATCCCGGCAGGGCCGAAGATCGTGCCGAGTCCAGCTCCGAGGAATGCCATCTGGGCCACGCCGCTGATGGACGTTTTCAACTGTTCAGAGATTGGGAGCTGGTCGACCCCCTTGAGCGTCACCGCCTCAATGAGCGCGATGATGAGGCCGCTCTTGAGACCGGAGACGAGCCCCTTGAAAATCTCCTTCGGTACGGCGAAGACAGCTTTCAGCGAGCCCCAGAGGCCCCGGGCGATATCATCAAGACCGCTCGTGATGGTGAGCGCACTCTTGAACGCGCTGGAAATGCCGCGGCCGATATCGTCGAAGAGGCTGGTGGCGGTGGAGGAAGCGGTGCGGAAGGCGTTGCCGAGGCCGCTGAAAAAGCCGCGGATAACGTCGTCAAAGCTGCCGCTGCTCATTGTGCGGACGATGCCGCGGCCGAGGTCGTCAGCGAACGAGCCGATGCTGCTGCTGACGCTCTTCAGCGCCGGGATAACACCGCGGACCATGTCATCAGCGCTGGAGATGAGGTTGTCCGCCAGGCCGCGGAACCCCTTGCCGACGTCATCGAGTGCGCCCTTGGGGTTTTTCATCAGCGCGCGGAAAAAGTCGTCTATGACGGTAACGGCCTTCGAGACGCCTTTTCCGAGCCCCTTGACGATGTCATCGAACAGCGTAGCGAGCGGCTTCAGGCCCTTGCCGGCATCGTCGGCCGCGCCTTTAGTGGCCTTGCCGAGCCCCTTGACAACATCGTCGAAGACGGAGCTGAGCTTCCCGAGCCCCTTCGCGATGTCATCGATAGCTGAGCGGAGGAGCTTCAGGAAGTCATCAGCGATGTATTTGATCAGGTGCGTAAGCGCCTTGATGATCGCCGTGACAACGCCAGTGACAACGGGCGGGGCGTCGAGGAACGGCTCGATGCCTTCTTTCTTCAGGATCTGCGCAACAGAGCGGATCTGGTCAATGATCCACTTGAGCGCGTTCACCGCGGCCCGCAACACATCGAGAAAGACTTTGATCGCGCGGACGACGAGCATGATCGCGCCGAAGAGCGCACGGCCGATCACGTAGCCGAGCTCAGCCATCTTCGGCAGAAGCGCCGAAGCGGCCGCCCGGACTTCCTGAAGCTCTTTGCTCAGCTTGCCGCTTGCCTTCGCCGCTTCCATAGCAGAGCGGAAGCCCTTGGACATCCCCTGGAAGAAGCCGGCGAAAATAGCGATGACCGGCTTGATGGCTTCATTGACAATGATTCCTATATCGGTCATCAGCGAGCTGATGTATGCCCGCATGCGGCCGATCATGCCGGCGGTTGTCTGGGCCTGGGCCTCGGCGGCACCCGCGAACCGTTCGTTTATCGCAGTGATGAGTTCAACAGTGTTCGCGTAGTCACGGACGGCGATGTCCATGTCCTTCGCGAACTGCTGCACGAGGTTAGAACGCTGCTCGTTCGAGGCGCGGAGGATATCAGCGTACTGGCGGGCCACATCGGAGAACGCCCGGCCGGTCGCGGCGGAGGCGTTGAGCAGGGCCTCGATAACAGGAGCTTGGGCTTGGTTGACTTTCGTGAGCTCGAAAACGGCCTGTCGGGCATCATCGATCGCAACGCCGTAGTTCTCGGCGATGATCCGCCCCTGCTCCATAACATCCCAAGCCATCTGGGCGCTGCGGAGGAACGACGCCATCTGCTGGCCGGTCGCTTCAAAGGCCTGCCCAACCGCCTGCGCGGCCTTGGGGAGGTCATAGAGAAGCTTTTTCAGCGTGACAACCGCAGCAGTCAGGGCAGCAAAAAGCGCCACAAGCTTCACAATCCCGTAGGAGAGGAAGATGAAGCTGAAGGCGAGGTTCATCACCGAGCCATGCGCGAGGCCCATGCCGACCATGACGCCCTGGGCCGCGCTGGAGAGCTTCAGGAGAGCCCTGGCCTGCTCCTGCGTGCGCTCAGGCATCGCCTGGCCACGTATGCGGTCCTTGCCGTGGAGCGGAACGATGCCGCGCCTGCGCGGCGGCTCTGCGGAAGAAGCGACCGGTCTATAGGGCCCCGTGACGCCGCCGCCTCCTCTGCCGCCGCCGGAAGCTGCCGCAGCCTCGGCGCTGCTCATAGCCCGCTGGATCTCGTCGACCAGCCGCGTATACGTGGGAGTCTTCTTTTGCTGCCTGCGGACATAGCCCTGCAGCGCAGCCGGCATTACGAGATCCGGCTGGATGCGCTTCATCTGCTCGTAGATGCGGAGCGCGGCCGCCAGTTCGCGCTCAGCCTGCTTCTGCCGCTCCCGCGCAAGCTGCATCTGCTTTGCGCGGATGCGCTCCTGTTCCGCGAGGGCGCGCTTTTCCGCCTCGATGCGGGCCTTCTGCTCCGCTTCGAGCGTGCGGCGCATCTGCCGCGCAATACGCTCGTTCTCCGCCTCATAACGGCGCTGTGCGGCGAGAGCCCGCTGCTGGGTACGCTCGATCTCGCGGGCCTCTGCCATGACCTGCTCGGCCATGTTGAGTTCCAGCCCGACCTGCTCAATCCGATGCAGCCACTGGGCAAGTTCAGCAATAGCCGCGCGCTGTTTGCGGAAGCTGCTGAACAGGGCGCTGTTGGACTGGATAAGCTGCTGGTTCTTGTAGTAAATGCGGTCAATGCGCTTGCCGAAGTTCTCGATCTCCGCAGCGCCGAGACCGCCAGCCCTCGCGACCGTGTTGAAGTCCTTATTGAGCTGGTAAAGGGAGGCGCGGAGGTGACGGTACGGGTCTTCGTCTTCGCCCTTCTTGCGCGAAGGGCGGGGCAGGGCCTCGGTGCTGAGGTCGCGAAGCGCGCGCTCGGTAAGGACGCGGGCCTGCCGCGTGGCGTTGCGCACAGCCGGGCTGACGTTGCGCATGACGCCGTCAAGGCGGTTCAGCTCGCCGCGAAGGCGTTTGATAGCCGCCTCAGCCGCAGTCGTGTCGATTACGAACTCGGCTGTGTATCGGTCGTCAACGCCGCCGCCTCCTACAGGCATCTCTCAGTCCCTTACCTCTTGCTGATGCGCAGGACGTGCTCAGCGAACTCCACGAAGTATTCGCGGAGGAGCCTGCGGGTGGCGCGGGCAGGCGGCAGCATGCGTCCGCTCTCTGGGTTGACAATCGCGAGGACGGTGAGGCCGAGGATGGGCGAGGCCGCGCGGCCGTACCTGCTGTACTTCTTGCGGAGGTAGGCGGCGAACCCGCCGGCCTTCCGCCGCGGGAGGCCGAGCTTCCGCTGAGCCCACTCCGCGATGACCGTGATCGGCGGGAGGTGCGGCCGCGCGCGCTTCTCGATAATCGGCGCGTAGTAGGTGTTGTTCCAGACTTTGATCACGCCGAGCTGCGGCTGGACCCAGAAGTACAGCCCCGAGCCCCACTGGCCGGTGTCGATGAGCGGGAGTTTTCTCCCGGGCATCGGGAAGCCCTGGTAGGAGGCCATGACAGCGTTGCGCAGCTCAGCGTAGATGCGCTCAACCAAAAATGTCTTCTCAGAGGTGATCTTGCTGCTAATCGCAAAGAGCTTCTTGTCGTAGCCCTGCTTGAAGACATCAAGACTCAGCGTGTACGCGATGCCAGCATCAACGTCGAACCCCGGGGTAGGCACTTTGCGCCTCCTTTGCCGCCTTGGCCTCGCGTTCAGCATACAGGGATTCGAGAAAAAGAACGCGCGCGACCATGCCCGCGCTCATCTCATCCCAGTATTGCTTCTCAGTCCAATGATAGCGGCGGATGCACTCCGCCGCTATCAGCCAATCGGGCGCTGGGAGGTTTGCGGGGCGCGCCTGCTGGAGAGCCTCCTCCAGAGCCGCCGGGTCAATCTCCTTGCCCTCGGCCGCAGCGAGCTGGGCTAGAGCCCAGACACGCTGGACGGCAGAGGTGTCGGGGCCGAAGATGAGGGCTCTGACGGCGTCGCGTTCACTAAAGGGATGCCGGACTCATCCCTCTGCTCATCCGCGCCGATGGCCTTGGAGAAGATGGCGGTGAGGATGGACGTGGGAAGGGAGCCCAGCGAATCGCCGTCGACGGGCAGCGGCTGGCCGGTGTCCGGGTCGACGAGCGTCCACGACTTGATGAGCTGCGGCAGAACCCGCGACATCATCTTGAGGTTGATCGCCGCGGACTCGGCGTAGGCCTCGCGCTCCGCAGCCGCGCGGGCGGCCGCGTCGGCCTCGGAGATCTGTGCGAGGAGTTCCACCTGCACGCGGTTGGGAAGCCACTCGAGCGGGACAATCCGCACGGTGGCTTCACTGTTCGGCGGGTCGAGTTGCAGATCGCGCCCGACGTTGAAGACGACGGTCTTCCACATGAAATGGCGTGCTCCTTGTCTTACTGCTAGTACGCGGTGGCCTGGCCGTTCCTGAGGGTGACGACGCAGCTGCCAGCGTCTGTAGTATTGTACAACCCGCGGAAGGAAAGGCGCATGAATGTGCCGACACCGCCGCGGTCCCACTCCGGCGGGTTCGCGCCGAAGAAGGCGTCCGAGCAGGTGATCTTCAGCTCGCGGACCGGCGAACCCTTCGAGAAGGTGAGCGTGAAGGACTGGCGGGTGCCGTTCAGGAACAGGTTGAACAGCGCCATGTTCGTGAAGGCAACCTGCAGCGAGCCTTCAATGCGCATCGGGCCGACGAGAATGAAGGACGGGTTGCGGTCGTCACAGCCGGTGTGGACGACCTGCAGCTCGCGGGTGATGTTGATTTCGCCCTGGGTGACGACGCAGGGCGAGGTGAGGCCGGTGCTGGTGATGGAGGCCCGCCAGCCTTCGAAGGGATCTTCTTCAGTGATGGCGGGGTTGGCCGGGGTGACGACCGTGGGGATCCTGCCGGTCACCTGCGCCGAGTACTGGAGCGCGCCGCTGGCCGCGTCCCACGAGAGGCGGAGGGACGAGAAGCGGCAGCCGGTATAGCGGACGCCGCCGTTCGTCCCGGAGAGGTAGGTCTCCTCGAAGGTGAAGGAGGGCACGTCCGCGACCTGCGAGAAGGTGTGGGTGTAGGGGTCGGCCGAGCCGGTAACGGCATCGGAGCCGAAAAGCCCGACCAGCGCATGGCCGATGGTCGTCGGGTAGACCCAGCCTTCGAAGCTGAGTTCGCCCTGCCCGGCGTCAAGCAGCGCGTTGAAGTCCGCGGTCGGGAGGCCGCGCTTCCCATCATCGTACGTGGCCGGGAGCTGCGGCGTGCCGGAGCCGTTCATGATGGGGAACGTGACCGTCGGAGTAACGCCGGTCCCCCACGTGGTCTCCTTGGCAAGTGCGATCTTGTACTGGAAGGAACGTGCCTGCGACATCAGTCATTCTCCTTGGAGCCAGAAACCGGCGTGTTTTTCGGCGGCTTTGCGAACGGCACGCGGCTGAAGACGCCGGGCATGTTCGCAAGGAGGTACTCAGCAACATCAGGCCGGACGAGGACGGAGTTGTCCGAGGAGAGCGAGGCGTCGAAGACACCAGCCTCGCCCGCGCTGACGCTCCTGATACCAGGTTTGATATAGAGGCGCACTTCTTCTTGCATGGTACCTCCCATCGCGTAGTATGCCGCTTTTATCGAGCTGATGTCCACACCGCAGAGACACATCAGGTCGGTGTCACCCCCGTCTCGATCGCGTAGACCGTCAGCTCGAAATGGGCCAGCCAGCCGCCGATTCCCCACATCTCAGCCGCGCCGATGCGGTTCAGGGTCAGCGGGCGGGCAATGCCGAAGACGAGATCGTTGAGCGTGCGGACAGACTGGAAGTGGTCGAGGATCTGGTCGACCCTGGACTGGAGGTAGTCCTGCTGGTCGCCGAACTCGGAGACGAAGAACCCGATTTCGAAGGTGTGGTTCCAGTGGACCTGGCAGCCGATGGGGACGCGGCCGCGGTCGGTTTCCGAGGTCATCGGGAGGCTGCGCTCCCGCGCGACGTAGATGCAGGCCACGCGGCCCTCGGGGTCGGTGTGGGAGACGGCGACTTCGCCGATGGTCTCGGCGCGCGGGTAGCCGATGAAGACCGGGATGTCCGGGACAGCAGCTTCAAGTTCGGCGGCGATAGCCTCGGCAATGGGTCGCGTGTTCATCAGATGCGCACCTGCCGGCGGACCGGGTACTGGGAGGAGGAGGAGTAGCGGTAGGCCGGCGACGAGGAGATGACCGGCGCGGCCGCTTTGCCGTAGAAGCCGAGCTCAGAGCGGTAGTTCTCCTCGTACTCCTTGGCGATCGCGCGGTAGTCGTCGGAGCGGGTGCGGAAGTTGATGAAGTCGGCCTGCAGCTGGCGGTCCGTAGTCCCGGCCATCTTCGCGGCCATGGCGAGCGCGAGGAAGTGGCAGGAGATCCACAGGTGGGCGGATTCGAGGTGCGGCGCAAGCGTGGTGGAGGAAGCGCCGTCGACCCCGGCAACAGTCCACGGGACGGTGAACTCGACCACGAGGCCGGAGGGGCTGGACGGGTCGCCGATGTACAGGCGGTTGCCGACAACCCGGTAGTCGCGCGGGTCGAGGACGGCCGGGTCGTAAATGCGGCCGGTTACAGGCGCGACGCGGATCTCGCGGATGGAGCTGAAGCCATCGGTCCAGCCGGTGAGCGTGGAGAGCGGGTAGTCAGGCTGGACCGGCGCGGCAAGAGTGACCTCGGTTACTGCCGGGCGGTCGTACGAAAGCCGCCGGAGGCCGCTGGAGATCGCCACATCGAGCGTCTCGTCAAGCACCGCCCGCTCGCCGAGATTCTGGAAAACGGCCCGGATGTTCGCACGCGCTTCGACGATCGTGTACGCCATCATCAGCCTCCGTCGAAGTAAAGGTAGACGAGGGTCACATCCGTGGGGTTCGCCCCGGTGACGGTGGCGGAGACGGTGCCGTTGACGACGAACTCGGAGTAGGCGGAGACGGTGGTCGTGAGGTTCGTGCCGACAGCCTGCAGGCGCGGCGCGTACTGGGCGCTGCCCGAGCCGATGGTGACCGGCCCGAAGGTCTGCGCGTACGGGCTGCCGAGACCAGCAGAGACAGAGACCGAGCGGGTAGCCGCGGCCCCGGACTCTGAGGCGATGGTGATGGCTTTCAGCGCGCCGAAAGCCGGCGCGGAAGCCGTACCGTTGCCGACGATCTTGAGGATGACGTCACGCAGCATCGTCGCTGTCCTCCGGCGGCTTGCGGCTGGCGGCGAAGGCCGCGGGAGATGGCCACTCAGCGCGGGGTTTCGAAGCCGCGGCTTCCTTGAGGGCCTTGAGGTAGCTGGCGAGGTCGACGCCGGCAAGGGATTCGGCCGAGGGGATGTGCTCCCACGTGAGCAGCTCACTCAGGAGAGCGGCATCCTCCCCGGCGCTGGAATCCCCCACCGCCCGCACGCCAGAGGCAGTGGTGGTGTTACTGAGAGAAGAGAGTCGGCGCGCCATATGTTCTTACTCCTTATGCAGGAAAGGGGAGGAGCGTTCAGCGCCCCTCCCCTTCCCAGTTAGGGGCTAGACCTTAGGGAACGATCGCCCCGTACGAGCCACGGTAGTCCAGCACGCCCATGCCGTATTCGTGGCGGACCTTGAACATCATGGTGTCGTGCGTGAAGACCGTGCCGGTGTTCTCCGAGTCCTGGACGAAGATCTCCGGCTCTTCGCGGCCGAGGACGAAGCCGACCTCGATAATGGCGATCTCCGACGGGTCAGCGAGCGCGTACCAGTTGTTCGCGTCGGTGAACTGCGGGACGACGATCACGTTCTCCGTCGGGATGCCCCACCGCGAGCGGATGAAGTTCGGCTCGTTGTTGTTCGAACCGGGCACCTTCTCCGAGGCGGTGATCTCGTAGGCCGTGTCAAGCAGGTCGACGGGGATCAGCAGGTAGCGGAGCTGCCAGCCGATCCGCTTGCCGGCCTGGTTGGTCATCGCGGCCACGGTCTTGATCGCGTCCGTCAGCGAGCCCTTGGAGAGCGCCGCCGTGCCGGCGTTGCCCTGGTGGTTGGCCGCGTTGAACCACGTGAAGCCGTCAGAGAGCGTGACGCCAGCGCCGGAGTTCGCGAGGAACAGGTTGGCGACGCGCTCGTTGATCGTGTAGGTGGCCGACTGGGCGAGGAGCAGCGGGATCCGGCGGATCGTGTCGAGGTCATCGTTGATGATGGCCCGGCGGCTCACCGAGACCACGTTACCGTACCCGGTCGGGGTGAAGACTTCTTGGGTTTCGCTGTAGGTCAGTTCGGTGTACTCCTCAGTACCGACAGGGCGGTTGGTGAGGGAGCCGAACTGGTGCATGATGATCCGCTGCTGCTCCTTGAAGTTCGAGAGCCGCGTGCGGGTGACGACGGGCTCCCACCAGCGGGTCTGTCCCTTGTACATCCGCTGGAGGGCGCGGTTCATCGAAAGGCCGAAGATGTTCGGCAGGGTGACCGTCGAGCCGCCAATGATGTTCGGCTGGTTCGGCAGGGCTTCAGCGAGCCGCATCCCGAGGTAGTCGCCGATAATCGACTCCTTCGGGTTGTAGTAGCCGCTGACGTCCCGGTCGCCCGTCAGCGCCGTGTAGAACTGGCGGATCGAGTCGATCGGGTGGTACTTGCCCTTCATCTCCGGGTCCGGCGCGCCGAACCAGTCTTCGAGGGCGGCCACCACCTGCTCAATGGGCGTGATCTGCGAATCGGAGGGCCCCAGCGGGAACACCACCCGGCCGGCGGGGGCGGCAGCGGCCGAGGAGGTGACGGCGTTGAAGGCGTCCACGTACTTCGCAATGATCACGTCCATTGCGCCGTCCTCGAGGAGCCGGTCGCCGACCTCTTCCCGGACGAGCTTCTTGAAGGTGTCCGGGAGGCGGGAGGCGTTCAGCTTTGCCTCAAGAGCGGCCTGCTGCTCGCGGAGAGCGAGCTGGCGGGTGAGCTCCTCCAGTTTGGAGGAGACTTCCTTGATGACGCCGCTATCTTCAGCGGCATGGGTGGCTTCCGGCTTCGGGGCCTCCTCTTTCACAGAAGACTCCTCAGCCGTCTTCGCGAGCGCTTCCACAAGATCGGGTCGCGCCTTGCGAAGCTCTTCGAGAGTGAGTTTTTCGAGCATTTCCAACTCCTCGTCGGTGCAGATTCCCTCGGCTACGACCGCGACCGGTTTCCCCCCAGCGCCAGGCTCCGCGACAATGTCCGCGGAGTTGAAGCGCTCGATCCGGTGAACAACCCGCTGGAGCGAGCCGTCAGGGCCTGGTTCAATGGTGCCTGTAACGTAGGCATCGATGCTGACTCCGATCAGCCCCGGCTGGCCGTTTTTGATCGCCTCGGAGATCATGGGGCCGAGCCACGGGTGCGCGGAGTTCCGGAAGATGTTGGCGGTGGCGTAGATGCCCCCGGGATCGATGTAGGAGGCATCGGACCACCAGCCGACCTTATCCGCCATGCTCCGCTCAAGCCCGTGGTCGAGGTAAATCGGCCGGCCATCAAGGAGCGGAGCGGCTTCAGCGAGGACCTCAGGCTTCCAGAGGTTGCGGTTCTCGCTGAGGCCGGGGCGGATGACAAGCATCCGGAAGCGGTAGGTGGTGGGAGTGGGGGCTTCTTCGGAGACCGCCTCCACAGGGAGAGAGGTGGTGATGGCGGACTCTTCGGCCCGGGAGGTCGAGGGTTCGGGCTCGGGCTGGGACTCGGACTCAGACTGGGAATCATCCTCGGGCGCGGACTCGTCGAGCCAGCCATCGGGGAGGAGGTCCGTGGCACCAAGCTGCCTGGCGCGCTTGATGATGTGCCGCTTGGCGGCGTCTTTGTCCTTGGCCCGCCCGAACGCTTTGATCGCGTTCTTCAGGTCAGTGATGTCCGCGATCGGGAAAGAGCCGTCAGGGAGCGCAAGCCCCTTGGCGGCCATGTCTTTCCGCTGGTCCGCGGAGTAGTCGCGTTCGAGCAGCTCTTCGTTCTCAGCCATCGCTGCCGTTCCTCACTCTTACTTCATCAACCCAGGACTTCACCCCGGCAGCCGCGGCAGCCACGGTCACCGCGAGGAAGATGAACTCCGCGGCATTGCCGTCGAAGTCGCCGGTATAAGAGAGGACGCCGCCCCATGCGCAGGCGATGACGAACGCCACAATGGGCGTGAGCCTGCCGTGAACCGCAGGGAAGAGCGGCTTGATCAGGAGCTGGATGATCAGGGCCACGAACGGCGCGGATGCGGCGAAGGTGAGTGCATCAGTCATTTGACCCTCCACAGGAGATGAATAACAAGAATCGCGACCGTTGTCGATAGTACAAGGTCGATTAGCTGGTAGTCGACCGTGGAGTTGGTGTAGGCCGCGATGGCGTTGAAGAAGGAGAAGGCAAAGAAGAGGGTAATGAGAAAGGCGTAGAACTGGAGGAGCGGGTTGTAGCGGCCGAGGGCGAAGAAGACCCGGAAGGAGGTGAGGAGGACGATCCCCCAGACGAGGACGTTAAACAGCGCGAGGGCGTCGACGAGAACGTCGCGTGTTGCGGGCGGCAGCGGCATCATCGGAACCCTCCACGTCAAGGCGTTTCAGCGCTTCGGCAATGGTCTGCTGGGCTTTGGCGACTGTCTGGATAACGCAGTCGTCTGGTGCGTGGGTGCGGGTGAAGGCGCGAAGGAGCGGGTTGTGGCTAAGGCGCTGAATCAGAGCTGACACGGCGCTTCTCCCTGTCGAGGCGTTCGCAGAGGCGGTTGATCACCGCCGTGAGCTGTTCGATGGTCATCGTCATGTGCTTGATGTTCGCATCATTGCGGTCTTCGAGCACGAGAAGACGCCGCCAGAGGGCGGTAATGATCAGCGCTGCCGCACCCGCTATGCCGTAATCAACTGGCTCGTACATATTCCCCCGCAGCGTCCCTGTCTGCTGCGGATGATCGCACAGATCCGTCCCAGGAGGCAATCCGCGCAATATCGTGGGAGGAGGAGGCCCAGTCGGCAACGGCAAGGGCGGTGGCTTTCTTGATCGCCTCGGAGAAGACCTTGTGCTGGTAGGCGGTATTGCGCCACGCGAGGGCTTCGGCCTCGTTGGCGGCTTCTTCGGCGAGGAGCTCCACCATCAGGCGGCGCGGGTCAGAGCGGATGCGGACTACCGGGCGGACAAGGAGGCGGGAGGTGGGGAGGTAGAAAGTGCCGTAGGTGATGGAGTTGGCGAGGGCTTCAGAGACGCGCAGGACTTCGGCAGGGAGAACGCGGCCGGCGTCGTCGCGGGGTATGCCCTTGAGGACGATGGCGATGGTAAAGCGCTGGAGCACGGGGAGTGTCCTTTATTGCGTGGGGGTGGAGAGCTCTGCCGGGAGCTTGAGGTCTATAGGCATGTCGGTGAGGCCAAGCTGGTTGATCTGCGTGAGGAGCACGCCGCGGGCTTCTTCCTTGGTGATGATCCCTGCTTCGAGCGCGGCGTTGATGAAGTCGGCAATGCGGCCGATCGCCGGGCCGATGCGCTGGAGCTCGCGGGTGGAGGGGCGGCTGAAGGTGATAGTGTAGTCCTCCCACGGCCGCGAGGAGCGGCGGATGCCGCGCTGCTGGAGGTACCAGTCGATTTCGAGGGTGAGGAAGGAGGCGAGCTCGCGCTGGCGGTTCTGGATGTGGCGGTATGCGGGCTCGGCGACTTCCTGTGCGGAGGCGCGGCTTGCGCCGGACTCGTCGAACCAGATGCTGGGCCAGCCGCTGGAGGCGATGATGTGGGTTTTGAGGAGGCCGGCATCCACGCTGTGGTCATCGGCTCTGAGATCGGCAGCGACGGGGGAGATCTTGACCGACGAGTTGTGCGCGAAGACGGAGCCGGGAGCGGGCGGGAGATCGGAGCGGGTCTGGATCCACTGGTCGAGCTGGGCCTCAGACATGCCGTCAATGGTGACGTCCCAGAAGATCTGGGACATGAGTTTGACCCGCTCGGCGCGGCTGAAGAGCATGTCATCGAAGACCTGCAGGTAGTCGAGGACGGGGAAGAGGTCGCCCACGCCGCGCATGTTGCCGGCGACGCGGTTGATCGCGAAGAAGAAGATATCGCCGTCGAGGCGGCGGCGGTCGGAGACAGAGCGGTCGCGGATCACGCGGAAGGGGACATCTTTGAGCTCTTTGCCGTTCGCGGAGAGGACGGTATCGATGACCACAATGTCCGCCTGGCCGTGGTCGGCCTCATCACGCTGGACGTTGGCGATCTTGATGGGGACGACGTCGGCGAGGCGGCCGTTCTCCGTGGGGAGGTGCAGCCACTCGCCGTAGATGTACAGGCTGCGGAGGCGCTCGTAAATGCGGCGGTCCCAGTCGTTGAGCTCCCACCACTCCTGGATCGCTTCGAGAATGCGCGGCTTGGAGGAGTTGATGGAGATCCCGTTTCCCAGGACGACGTGGATCTGGTGCTCGATGAGGCGGTGCGCGAGGGCGTTGAAGCGGTAGGCCCGCATGGAGTACTCCTGCATGCGGGTATGCAGGGTGGGGTCCATGTCGATGATGGGGGCTTTGCGTTTCGGGATGCCGGAGACCACCCGCCAGCCGTCGTCCTCGTTCCGCGCGGCTTCGGTGGCGGTAAAGACGGTTGCGGGCTCGGGGTAGAGCGGGATCGCCACGGGTTCTTTCCCTTAGAGGATGATGGCCTGCGGGTGCGGCCACGAGAGATTCCCCGCATCCACACTATACACGGTTATTTCGTGCTCGACTCCCTGCGTTTGCTGGAGAAAAAGGCGGCGTTCGAACGGATTCGGGGGAAAAGCGCAGAGAATGAGGGAAGGGGCCTGGGAGGCGGGGGCTTTGTTGACCATGGTGACTGGGGGGTAATCGGGGGAGGGGCGGGAAAAGGTGATGTCGAAGATGGAGGTGGTGGAGAGCGCGGGGGTTTCGGCGCGGAGGCGGTAGGCGCGGTTGTAGTCGAGCGGGGAGAAGTCGAAGAAGAGGACGGTGGTGGAGAAGGGCTCGAGGGTGAGGATGGGAAGCGGGGAGGGTTTGTTCGAGGGGAGGACGGGGGGAATGAGGCGGATGCGGGAGAGAGAGGAAGAGGAAGAGGGGGAGAAGAGGCGGCGGAGCAGCATCGTGATCCTTTCGTGCTGGGAGTTAGCGGCGGAAGATGCCGAACCGCATGCGGCGGCCGCTTACAGAGTTGCAATCATAGCAGGAAGCCTCAGGCCGGTTGTGCGGGCAGAGGCCCGGCCGCGGAGCGCCCTGCGCGGCGGCGGGCGGCTGGGCCTTGGCGAAGGCGGCGTACTGGCACCAGTAGGCGGCATCGAGGAGGTCGTCGTGGCCTCCGGGGAACGCACACCACTGCTGGACGAAGGTCTCCCATGCGGGTGCAGGATCGAGCTGACCGGAGTTGAGGCGGCGGCCGGGAATGCGGACCTGCCCGGACTTGAAGCGCGGTGCCATGGCCAGAAAGCGCATCTCTTTCGAGCCCACCGCGCCGCGGCCTTGGACCTTTTCGATGATCCAGTTGTAGCGGGAGCCGGCGCCGCCGTTGACGTTCTGGAGGTCGTTCCAGACATAGCCGCGGGCCGAGGTGTCTTCGATCACGCCGTAGAGGATGCCGCCGCGGGCGGTGAGCCAGTCTTCGAGGAACTGGGCCTGGTGCTCGATGGGGAGGCGGCGGTTGAAGTTGTCGATGAGGAAGAGGGTGTTGTCGATGAGTTCGCCGAGGACTGCGGCGAAGTAGTCCGCATGGCGGCCTGTGCCGCCGCGGGCCGGGTCCACGCCGGCGATGATCTGCCCGCGTTCTACACCGGCGGCCTCGCGGGCGGCTTCGAGTTCGTCCGGGAGGTAGAAGGTCAGCCAGTCGCGCTCGAGGGCGTTGCCTTGAAGTGCGGTGGGGTCGTTCTGGTAAGAAGCGGCGAAAGCCCCGGAGCCGAGGATGCGCCAGCGCTCGGCGAGCCGCTCGAGCGGCCAGTACTCAGGCCAGTAGGAGCGGAGTTCGCCGGTTTCCTCGTCGACGTGGATGGCGCGTTCGTAGATGAGGACTGCCATCAGGGTGTGCTTCCTTCGTTTTCTTTTTCTTTATCGAGAAGAGCGGCGAGTTTGGCGGTGTCAACAGGGACCGGGGGAGGGAACGTGAGGCCCCAGTCATCAGCGAGCTCGGCGTAGAGGTCACGGGGGTCCCAGCGGGAGCCCACGAAAATGGCGCGGCCGCCGGGGACGAGGATGGGGAGGAGGGATTGCTTGACGAACGCGGAGAGCTGGGCGCGGAGGGCGGGGCTGTAGGCGTTTTCCTGCGTGACGAGGTCATCGCCTATGACGATATCCGCGCGGCGGCTTGGCACGTGGGAGCCCGCGCCGACAATGCTGATCGTGGGGTCCTTCAGGCCGCCCGGCGGCTCTGGGCGGACGACGATCTTCTCCGTGGCGTCCCATTTCTCGGGGCGGTCGGGCTTGAGGCGGCCGAAGATGCGGATATAGCGCTCGTTGGCGGTGAGGATCTGGTCGATCTGGCGGGCGAACGCGCGGCCCTGCGCCTCCATCGAGGCGAAGGCGAGGAGAATGCGGATGGACGGGTTGCGGCCGATCATCCACGTGGTGTAGGTGATGGTGACCGCGGAGGACTTGGCCGAGCCGCGCGGGCCGAGGATGAGGAACTGGTTGTCCGGGCTGTACTGGAGGGCCTCGTAGATGCGCTTGAGGAAGCGGGAGTTTTCGCGGTACTCGGGGTTGCCCCAGCCGATGACGTACCGGGAGTAGAATTCGAGGTCCTCGTAGGCGCGGCGGTCGTCCCCCTTGAGGCCGGTGAGGTTTTCTGCGAACTGGGAGAGGAGGAGATCAAGGGTAGGGGAAGAGGAGGGAGAGGAGGAGGATGAGGATGAGGACAAGGGAGAGTTGGGGGGAAAGGATGAGGAGAAGGATGAGGATGAGGACGACGGAGGCATAGCATTAGTGTAAAGGAGAGGGCGCGGCGGCGGGTGCCGGGGATGGGCGGCGGGAGGGGTCCCAGCCGCGGACGATGAGGAGCGCGGTGAGGACAGAGCCGGGGGAGTTGAGGACTTCGTCGTTGGTGAAGCGGATGACCTCGTAGCCCAAGGCCCGTAGGTTGGCTGTGCGGCGTTTGTCGTAAGCGCGGGAGGAGGAGGAGTTGTGGGAGGAGCCGTCGATCTCGATGATGACCGGCGGGAAGAGGCGGCCGCTATTGAGGCAGAGGCCGGTGAGGAGGAAATCAGCCACATAGCCGCCTACGCGGACTTGCGGGTAGGCCTCGAGGCTGAGGCGCGAGGAGGAGAGGAGGGCCGCGAAGGAGAGCTCGGCCGCGGTGAGCTGGTGGGGGAGGATGATGGGCTCGGCGGCGGGAGGCGGGCCGGTGAAGCAGCCCGCGCGGCGGTCGGTAATGGTGCGGGTATCGCCGTCGAAGGTGAACGCCCGCGGGTGGGTGAGGTAGCGGTCGAGGAAGAAGTCGGAGGTCGAGGCGGCCTCGGCGACAAAGCGCTGGTTGAGGACAAAGCGGGAGGAGATGAGGGTGAGGATGGGGTCCACGCCGGGCTTGAGGCGGAGGATGGTGTTGATCCTGCGGACAAGGGCGTGGGAGGAGGGGTGGAGGGTGAGGGGGCCGGAGGCGGCGTAGAGGAGCGCGAGGAGCTCCCACTCGTGGCGGGTGAGCCGCGGGCGGCGCTCGCCGGTGTAGAGGTCCCACGGGATGAAGTGCTCGCGGCATACGCCATAGTGGGAGGAGACGGCCGCCCTGCCGCACGGGCACCTGGAGGATAAGCCTCGAAGGCAATGCGCGCACAACGGCCCGCAGGGGGCGTGGATGAGGCCGTATGATCCGGCCGCGTTGTGCGAAAAGCGGAGGGAGACCCCACAGAGGACACAGTGCGGGTGCGGCTGCGGCTGCGACGACGGGGGAGTCGCGGTGGCGGGGGCGGGTTGAGGGGCGGCCGTCTCCACAAACAAAGTCTACTACATAGGGGCGGGAAAGGGAAAGGGAAAGACTATGGGGCGGGGCTATGGGCTATGGGCTCTGGGCTATGGGCTCTGGGCTTGGGGCTCTGGGGCCGCTCTTTTTGGCCCCTCCCCCCTCGCACACCCCCCTCCCGGGGGTAAGAGAATTATTTGCGGGGTGGGCAAGGCCGTCAAGGGCGGGATGTATACGAATGGCATTCGGGTTTAGGTTCGATGTTTACAAATGCAGACTCCGTATAC
>Ga0308399_1000008_pt1 | contig 66135 bp, 56 predicted proteins | sample HotsprSampOS1260_FD_202367 | JGI IMG/M metagenome (GOLD analysis project Ga0308399, IMG submission 202367) | Hot spring phototrophic mat microbial communities from Octopus Spring, Yellowstone National Park, Wyoming, United States - 20060914_OS12-60 ... | reverse complement strand
TTGAGCAGGTTGCGGTGGCGCCGCTTCAGCTGGCCGTTCTTCCTTAGGGAGCGCAGCTTCTGCGGCCAGTTGCGACTGTAATTCCTGTGTTTTGCCAGAGAATGCCCGGGGATCAACCGTTTGTCGACGGATTTTCTCGCCTGCTGGAGATGGAATGAACAACTTAAAGCCGCGGACCAGACTGCCGACAGTATACAGCATGCTGTCATTAATGATGCCACGATTGAATGCTTCAATCAGCGCAAATGTGTCGCCATTCTGTGCAGCAAGCACTAGTTCATCATCATATACTCTGATGTAAGAAGGCCTATAAATAACATTGCCGTCTGGCAGCCGATCTTTGACAATTTCTGCGTTAACAACCGGAGCAATTCTGTTGCCTACAGACTTTCCGGCAATAACGCCAATCGGTTTTCCAGAGCGCTTGTTTGTTATAAGCAAGTAGCGACTTCCACGGCCAAAATCCGTCACGTGAAGATTATAGGGTACACTGATGTCATTTAGGACTTTGTAAAGACCAGCTGGGATGGCTACTGTGTGTTGCCCATCTGTCAACACAACACAAATGGGAACACGTTTTTGCCATACGCCTTTCCCCTCGCTCTCATCAACGGCAATCCCAATCGGTCTGGCAATAAGGCGCGTGTCTGTTATCCGAAAATAGCTGTCGAGAAGATTCTTGTAGTTCGGTATGCCCTTTGTGATGCGCTGCTCCTTGATCTCTTTGAATTTCGGATCATTCTTACGTCTGACCTCGATTTCTTTTACAATAACAGATGCAACATTCTTATCAATGACGACAAATAGTTGCGTTACGGCTGCGTCTTCAAACAAAGCAGCAGCGTATGTAAAGGGCTTCAGGTCTTTATATTGATCCGTGGCCGTGGACAAATAAGATGGCGTAGGAATTGCATTTAACAGCTCTTTAGTAGCAACGCCTATGTAACGGGCATTTACAAAGACACCCTTCAGTATCTTGGTTTTTTCATCAGCGCGAGCGCGGAGAAACGTGGAGGACAGTAGCTTTGCCAGATAGTAGTTTGGATTGATAACAAGCTTGGTATCCCCGAGAACATTTTTGTCATGCAAGGCTTTTTTAAGATTGTTGAGGGCGATGGCCGTCTTACTGACAAGCCTTGATATAATTTGAGGTTGACTGCGCTTTTTGACGGCAACGTGCCGATTGTCATATACCACTAGCGCGCCCCGTTCAAGCGCCTCTGCAGCGTGGCGTTCTGCCTTCTCTTGCAACTTCCGCTCAAGACGCCCAAAATCAGGTGACGTAACAACAGCAAGCGCAGCGTCAGGATACCTAACCCATGTCTGAAGCCTTGCGTGTTCTTCAATCGGCACATTGTGCCAATCGGGCAACCGATAATATTTACCAGATTGTATATCGTATACCCTAACGAGTTGAATGCTGGGAGGGACTCGGAGCAAGATGTCATATGGGTATTTTATTTCGAGCCCCACATGAGTCTGTAATCGTAGTACACCTGGAGCATGTGCTCCAAGAACAGCCAACAGTTCACCCTTGCGGCTGTGTACGACAAGCGCATCGTACTCAAGCTTAGGGTTGTAAAAACGTATGGTGGTAGCTTTCAGCGTTGCGTCAGGATAAAGGCTCAGTACGGCGCGAAGATGAAATAGGTGAATCGGGAACAGGGTTGTGCCCGTTGAAAATACAACCTGCGTCCGCGAAAGAGAGTTGTTGGCGATGTGTCCAATGCATTTTACATCAGACAAAGTGGCGGAAGCCAGTGCCTCCAAAAGACGTATTTTGAAATGCTGTATTTTCTCTTGAGTTGCCGGCAAATCTGGAGCGTAAAGGTCAAACTTTGGATCGGCCTTGGAGATTGCATTCCTAATCGCTTTCACCAATGGCGGATCGAAGTACGCCGTACCTGTTGATTCATCAACCAGCAAGTCCTGGTCCTGGATCGCTCGCAATCCTTCTAAATCAAGTAGGGCCTCAGAATACAACCATGCCTGTGATCTAACGAGCCGCTCCAAACGAGATCCAAGAACTACAAATTGTGCATCGGATCCGGGCTGACCAACAGGCAGATCCGGCCATGCGTTAAGCGGGTCAGATGTATCTTCTTGGAAAGGTAACAATTGTGACAAAAGGCGAAGCGCCTTCTCGTCTTCCTTAGACCAATGCTTTTTCTCAGATTCAGCGATAAACGGTATATGCGTCGAACTTATTACAACACTAACATTTTTCCCGAAAGCGATGTAACGCTCGAAAGTCTCATGGCTATCGGCGTCTCTGGCCTGGATGTTGTAATCAGGTAGTTCTGCTACTGCTGCTGGCGTCTCAACTCTTGCGGGCAGTTGAGGCTGCGGTGGCGCGGGCTGCTGTGCAGGAGGCTGAACAGCTTGCGGTGGTGGCACTTCTTCTTCTCGGCGCTGTGCTTCAGTGCTGGCAGCTTCTGCCTCAGGCTGCGGCTGCTGTTCTGCCGCCTCTGTTGCTTGCGGCGTGGGCGCAATGGGCTCCTCAACTCGGGCTTCTTCGCGCCGTGGTTCTTCAGGTGTCGCTGCTGGCGCGGCAGGCTGTTTGGCAGGAGCAGGCTGTGACGGTGGAGGCTGCTGCCCCAAACGAATCATTTGGCGCCGCTCTTGCTTCGTGAATGCAACGTGTTCGTAGACGGGCTCAGGCAAGACGCCTCGCAGTACAAAAGCCTTGTATTCCTTTTTGTTGAGGAACTTTTCCCAAAGTTTGCTGGATTTGGGGATAATGGTTACACCTAGTTTCTTTTGCGCGCGCCCGATCAAAAGCAAGAATTGCCGCGCAGCGCCAGGGCCATATTGATTGAGAATCTGCTCGATGTGATTGCGAATCTCCTGCGCCAAGGTTTTGCGCATCGTGGCCGCGGCCTTGGTCGGCTGCGTTTTGGACGCTTCAGCGTAATCGGCAAGGTCGCTCTGCAGAGGCCACCAGATGCTGTCCAGGTGCTCCTTGAATTTATCCTGCACTTCGGGTTGCACCTCTTGCTGCAGGGGCGGAGCCACTGCTTCTGCAGTTGCCTCTTGTGGCTGTGGCTGGGCAGTCGGCTGTTCTGCAGGGCGAGGAGCCTCGGGCTGCTCTTGCCTGGGGGCCGCTGCTTCCTGTTGCGCGGCCTCAAGTTTCGTTTCCGCACCTTCCGCGACCGGCTGGACTGCTGCAGGCTGAGGCGGTGGCATCTCTTGGACCGGCTGCGCAGCAGGTACCGCTTGTGTGGAAGGCTGAGGCGCTGGTTGGGCCGGAGCCACTGTGGCAGGCTGCTGTTCAGGCTGATGGGCTGTAGCAGCAGTCTGCTGTTGCGGCTTGGCTTGCTGCACCTGCTTGCGGGCCTTTTCCAATAACGCAGAGACGCGCTTGCGTAAATCCTCAGGCCCTATCGCGGCGAATACTTCCTTACTTTGGGCACGCGGCGCTTCTGCCCCGCGCCGCCCTGTCGGCCTTTCGGTCGCTTCACGATGCGCACCTCTCCGCTGCGCAACTCCCTCTTTAGCCTTTCCTTCTGCGCGTTGGTCAACGGACTCGCCCGCGACAGAAGGAACCTTACCTGTTTCAATGTCTTTTCCTTCATAGATCCTCTCGATCGTTTCTAATACCTGTTTGGCTACATCTGAGCCGTGTCGCCCAGCCAGCCGGTCGGCTGCCTGCAATTGGGCGAGGCTGCGAGAAAACCTTTCTAGGATTGTTCTCCCATCGTCCGTCAATCGCGTCTGTGGAGCGAGTACGCCGGCATCTATCAACGCATTGTATGCATTCCACAGCAGGGCCGCTCCGTCTGGCCGCTGAGGATTGGCAAACGGATCGGGCGCACGCCCTTGCGCAATAGCAGTGCGATTTGCATCTGTAAGGTAGGGCTGCAGGTCTTCTCGTCGTGTGATCGCTGGCAGGATTTTCTCGGCGTCTGCTACAACATCGGCGGCCTGCGAAAACAATTCCGCAGCGGACGAGGCATGGGCTGCCTCAACACCGGCAGAACGAAGGAGCTGCTCGACTGTGGTTTCAGGTTGTCGACCTGTAATGGCCGCTCGCAGCCGTAGTGCACCTCGAATTCCGTGCTTGCCCAGCAAGACCGCAGGCGGGCCGATCAGGCCACCCATGACGCCTTCCTCCACAACGCCGGGCGTCAGTTTGCCTTCGACAATGATGTCCTGAAGCGCGCGTTGAGACGCCTCTTCCGCAAGGTTTTCCACCACAGAAGCGCTTAGTTCTGTGGCCATCCTAGCTGTGGCCGCAGAACCAGAAAACCGCCTTGAAAGGCGATAAAGAGCATCCGATGGGCTCACCCCGGCAACGTGCAGGCCCTTGCCAATAAATAATTCCAAAGCAGTAGAGCCAGTGCCGTACAGAGCCGCCTTGGCAAGCGCCTTGTCCTTGTTAAAACCGCCTTCTTCTTCTTTCTGCCTCTGGAGTTCACGTTGGTAGGCGTCCCAGGCTTCTGCTAAACCCATGACGCCAAGGCCAATGCCAGCCGATACAGGGGCGCTGACACCAAACAATGCCCCGCCTGCAATCACGGCAAGAGGTGCCAACGCAGAGCCCAAGCCGCGCCCGTATTGACCGTAAATACTGGTAGGCTCAACGTCCTCAATACGCGGTGGCGCGCCGACTAGGGCGCCCAGCATCTGCCCTGCTCCGCGGTAGGTTTGCAGAGCCCCCTCTGGCACACCCAGGAGAAGATCGCGTAAGGATTGTAAAGCGCGCCCGCGCCTAACCTCTGGCTGCCACTGAATACCCTCTTGCTGCAAATCCTCATCTTGAGGAGGCGGCGGCGCTTGAGCCTCCATCAATGGAGACCGAACAACCCCTCCCTGCAGAAGAGGATTGCGTCCCAGATTGAGTCGTTCTTCTGCGCCAAGCTCATTCTCCAATGGATCCTCAGCCCCCAGCCCCATGAGTGGAGACCTTATGACCCCGCCTTCCAGAATGCGATTCCGTTCCAAAACGTCGAGAGCCATAGGCAATGTGAATCCACTACCGAGTTGGTGACAGAGACTGCAAGGCGCTGGGCTGTCTCATCGACTCTCTGGGCCTCGTTTCTTCGGCCATTATCATTCGCCGCATGTTCTGCAGCTTTTCAAGCTCCTTCAAGAATGGAGACGAAGCCTTCTCTGATGCTTCCTTGGCAATCTTGTATTTTTCTGACAATGGCTTGCTGGGCACAAGAGGCTTAATTTGCAACGCAGACTCAACCCATTCATCCACGATTGAAGGCGATGGCGGTTTGGCCAGTCCTGGCTCGAACCCTGCCGGTCCCAGCTGCAAGAATCGTCTTGCCTGATCGTCCAATGTTGCCTTCACGCGCCGTAGTGCTTCCTGTTTGGCAGCAGTCACAGAAACTCCAAGCCCTGCAAGCTCCAAGAACCTCACAAGATCAGGAATATGCCTTGTCTCCATGGCGCGCTGCAGATCATTCCTGAGTTTCTGGATTGCCTGTGATTTGTTCGCGCCCACCGTCGCTCGCTGTTCAGGCGACATGTTCAGCCAGATCTGTTCAGCAATCGCCTTTGGGCCAATCGGTTCGATCTGGCGTTGAAGTTCCTGGGCCAGAATCAGATTGGCCTCGTTGGCTGAATTGGACACAGAGTCGTAGAGACGATTGAATTCATCAAGCTGTGCCTTTAAATGAGCTGCATAGGACTTGAGTGGCGATCGGTCCTCGGTTGTTGCGGCAATTTCTTCAAAAAGCTGTGGGATTGTGTCCAGGTAGGGCAGCGGATTTTTCTGGTTAACAATGCTTTGCAGAGCAGAAAGTCGCGATGCCGCTGCTTGTTTGGCCTGATTCTCCGCTTCTTCGAGGACGCCAACAGCAAGATCTGCGGCTTCTTTTTCTGCCGTCAGCGCCTGTTGTTTGATTTCGCGTTGGCGCTTGTCGAGTTCGGATAAAAGGTCTCGCTTGAGGCCGTAGTCCAATGCCTGCTTTCGGTATTGCTGTTCTGCCTCAAATTGGCGCTGGCGTTCCGCTGCTTCCATTGCGGCCAAGGCATTAAGTGCCGCAAGCTGCTGCTGCTGCGCGGCGCGTTGTGCGGCAAGAAGCTGCTGTTGCCTCAGTGCCGCTGCCAACGACTGCCGCCCAATCGCGTCTGCCTCGGCTCGCTGCGCGGCCAGTTGCTGCACCTGCTGAATCGCCCCGAAAATGCTCGGGGCTGCTACAGGGACCAGCATTCTGTCCTGATAAGGCAGTTGGCTGGTCGGATTGTAGATCAGGTCAAGAACCGTCGCCATATGTTACACGAAGTAGGTTGGAATGCCGATGTAATTGGGGAACCGAGGATAGACCACGTCCTCCACACCAAGCCCGCGCAATTGCGCCCAGGCGGCGATGTTCTGTAGCGCGCGCTGATAAGCATCCTGTTGAATATCACGCTGCTGCCCTACAGCCTGCAGTTGTTGCTCCGTAAGGCCAAGATCCATGAGAAGCCGCTGCCTGGGCAGGTCAGCCAGTTGGGCTCCATATCCCAGCATGCTCTGATAGAAGCCCGGTGCCATGCGGGTTGTGTAATCGACGATGCCGGCCCCACGACTGTACAGGTCAGCCAGTGTGCCAGCCAAAGCTTCTGTCCCATAGCGGCGCGCGTCAAATGTGGCTCCAGCGACATTACCACGACCACCCAGCACGTTCAGCATCGTCTGCGCCCATTGCGACTGGAAGGGCAGGGCAGCCTCTGTCGCAGCCCTTGCCGCCAGGGTCGCCAGGGATGTCCCCGCCCCGCGTGCCCCCTGCGCAGCACCCCAGATGTTCACGTTGCGCAGAGCATTGGCCGTTGCAATCTGAGCAGCTTGGTCGGCAATCTGTCGCATTTGATTGGACGCAAAAGACTCTCTGGCCTGTTGCGCTTGGTTTAGTTGCTGAATCAGGTCGGCAATGGCTGCCTCTCTGCGCGGCTGAACCTGCCTGAGAAGCCCCTGTGTATAGGCCTGATAAAATGGGGCGATGCGTTGCTGGAACGACTCCGGTGAAGCCCATTGTTGTGTTCCAGCCATTGCCCCGCGAATTGCCCCTGCCAATTGGTCATAGGCGGCCATAATCTGAGGCCGCTGGGCAGCAACAGACTGAATCTGCTGTTCAAGTAACCCGCCAGCCCTCGCAGCCGTGCGCGCATCCTGCCCCAACAGCGTGTTGAGCCCCTGCTGCATCTGTTGCGCATAGCCGGCAAGCGCAGGAGAACGGACAAACTCCTGTGTGGCAAACAGGTCGGCTGGAGTCCGCGTCTGCCACCAGGCCTGCTGTCGCAACTGTGGCCCAAGCGCATTCATTAAGGCTTGCCAGTCAGATTGTTGATGCGCAGCAGATCGACGAAGCCAGTCGCGTTCAGCAGGCGAGCGCGTTGTGGACAGCGGATCCTGCCACGGCATATACGACACAGGTTGTCTTACCATCAAACTGGGCATATATCATCCTCCCTCCAGCGCGGAAATTCTGGCCTCGTGATCGTCCAGCCTGTCCTCGGCGTCATCCATGCGCCCTTCTAGGTCTTCAATGCGACTCACAAGTTCTGAGATTTGCGTCTCAATTGCATCCATACGCTGCAGCAGTTGCGCAAGGTCATTACCCTGCAGATTGTTCAGCGCCGACTGCAGCGAGCCAATCCCATTCTGCAACTGCTGGATTAGCAGCGCCGTGCCTGACAGATCACCATACAACCTGGATACTGCCTGCGCTAGCTGATCCAAAGAGATGATCAACCGCTCGCGCCAGAGGGCCCACTTGTTCTGTTGGTCCTCGTTCCAGAGCGCCAACGCCGCCGGAGCATCCGACGGCATTGGCGTCCGAGGAGTCTCAGGAACATCAACGTGTAATGATGGTATCAGTGGCCCTTGCATGGCTTCTGGCCCTCATCAACAAGCACAGGCGGTGTGGTCCAAAAGACCTGAGCCGCCCGTGCAAATGCCCCAGGCCACTGTCCACGAAGCGGGCCGCCTGGATAATCCGCAACACGGTCCTTATCTGAGACAAACACCACCCCGCCACTGCAGTCCGGACACTCAGTCGGCCCAATGAAGTCCGTACCACCAAGAGTGTACAAGGCTACAACGCCTCGACCATTACACGATGGACAGGCCAGAACTTTCCATTTTGCCATCCCTTGACCTCCCACTTTCTAGCTAAAGACGGAGTGGGGCCGCTGGGGAACATCGGAACACAATTCTGCCGGAGAGGCACGTTATCAACTCCGACAGTAGTGTCTGACCGTATGGACGTGACTAGTGCGCACCATACACCCGTATGGCCGCAAGTGCCCAACAGATCGGCCCACACTCCGTCAAACTCATTCGCTTTCAGGGCCCGGGCCGGCATACCACCCCTCCGGTAGTGCCGCCTTGCCGATGGAAACCCATTCCCCATCGCGCAAGACGTAGATTTCGCCCTTCACACCCTTGCCAAGGCGCACCACATCCGAAGACCGGTCAATCACCACAACGCGTGTGGTGCACCCGGCCAGCAGCAGGATGATCGGCAACAAAAGCCAGACGTCAAGGCGGTTTTGCTGCCGATCCAATTGCTTTTTAATGTTGCGCGCCACATAAGCCTTCCACTGTCGGGTCAGCTTCGCTTGCGTGCCGGCATCCTCCATCCTGCGCCGACTCGCTCGCACAAGCAGTAACACGCCGTATCGCACAAGCGCGGCCCCAAGGATGGACAACAGCTTGGCCCAAAGCTCACTCATTCCTGCGCTTTGACAGAGGACGACGGCTTACGATAGACGTGATGGTAGATATCGTACAGGCCGGATCCGGCCATGCCGTACAGGGCAGCCATTGCCGGATTGCTCTCCGACAATAGGCCGCTGAAATGAGCGAGAATGTCTGCCAACGCACCCACGATAGGAGCCAGGATCGGCAACCAACGCTTCGGGAAGCGCGGCGCCAGCACCTTCAGCACCTCAATAACGATCGGCACAACCAACGTAATCAGTGCGGTCTTTTCCATAGGCTACTCGCTTTATTGTTTGTCCAACATTCTACTGTCCATACGGGATTGCCGGTTGACTATGCTCGTCAACACGGCAAGATTTTCCTTCATAAACCACGACAACTTGGTCAACTCGGCCACCGCTGATTCAAGCGCCACAATGCGTCGCTCGTGCTCAGCCAGGATCACTTCAACACGTTGTGATTGCTTGGCCGATGTGACCACCATGGCGCCTACGTTCATCAGGAGTCCGAAAAGGACCACCAGATGCCCCAAATTGATGGAACGATCAAATCGCAACCCAGACATAGATCCCTCCGCGCACGTCTATGGCTGTCCAATCCTCAGCCTGATAAAGCCTGCGTTGGTCCACAAACGCATGTCCGGCGACACATCAACCGCCACGCGCACCATGTTCGTTGGAGGGCCGGGAATCCGCACCTCCAACACATTACTCGGCTCAGACCAGACGTTGCTCAAAACGGCGTAGCACACGTAATACCACGTGCCAGTGCTCAGGGGCCCCGAGATCATCAGATTCGTGCTGGCCGTGAAAATCACAGTGTGCGCATTGCGGGGCTCGTTGGTAATGACGGACGGGTTCCTGTCACCCACCAGCACATACTCAAGCCCCGGCATCCCATGCCACGGATGGTCCCACGCCAAATGAAACATCGCGCCCAACAAGACGCCTGTCGCTGTAAACAACGTCCAGAGAGTCATAACCCTACCCATAAGCTTTTGCTCCAGTTTCATAATTAGTCGTCTAGTCGTTTAGGCAAAATGCTTGCCGCTGGCGGTAGATTCCAAGGCCACCTCAAATGGCTGGAGGCCCCATTTGTCGTTACCCACAGCAAAACCGGCGGCTCAATCTTCCTTGACTCCGGTAATGCTTGGTGATCGCACTCGATTCGATCGGCCTCTTGCTGTATATGCAGAATACGACGCTCACGTTCAGCCGCCGCCCACTTGCAGCCTCCGCAGAAAAGCCAAGCTGCATTGGCCAGTAACGCCAACAGTACAATCTGAAGACGCATGCCGCGAAGCAATTGTGTCATGGCCAAGGATCAGGCATGTAATCCACCTGCGATTTGTACCACCGCCAATCCAAGGTGGTAGCCGATTTCGTGCGCACCCAGATTACCGGGGCAGCAGCGTGGTCATCGGGGGGCGCATTTGACGCATCCACCGTTGCTACGAGCCTATTGTTGATAAAGAAGTCTAAGCTTCCGTCTGCATTCCGATTGATGCTCAGGCGGTAGGCCCGACCAGCCTCAACGTTCAGCCCGATCGGAACGTTCACGGCCTCACTGCTTGACTTGCGCACGAACGCATGCCACACGCCGTTCGTAGAGTAGAAGATCGCGTAAGTTTGGGCTGTCTGCGGCCAATCAGTCTGACCGCCTGCATTACCGCTGATCCACCCGGCATATACGTTAAGGTCTGCAGGGTGATCAACAGCCAAGACGTGATAAACGAGCGCCATCGCTCTTACTGCAGGCACAATATTGCCGCTGTATCGAATTCGCGTAGTCACACCGCTTGCGTTCGTCCTCAATAGTAGGTTGCCAGCAACCTGTTGCCCAGAGCTGTTTGTCGTCGTGAACGCCACGGCTCCATCCTGAGAGAAGTTTGCTCCTGGCGAGGCCGCTGGCGATGTTCCGCTATTAGGCGCCTGCGCCCACATGCTGATGATTTCGGATCCGGGGGCGACGGCGGTCCGATACCAGGCCCATTGATTGGTGTCATGGCTGGCCACAGTAAGGCCGGGCATCGGCGGGTTGCTGAGCCCCCCACTCGAGGGCTGCGCCCAAGTACCATCCCCCCGCAGGAACGTTGTGCTGTCGCGCGTGCCCGTGGCCGCAATAGAGCTCACGGGGATATTTGTTGTAACAAGATTGGTCCCGACAAGCATTAGCCCGTTCGTAACATGAACGCCCTGTGCCGTGCTGTTGCCATCAAGACCCAGCAGCCTTACAGAACTCGATCCGCCGGCGCGTAGAAAAGGGCCCGATAGGCGCGGTTCGAAGAAGGGTGCGGTGTATGTCTGGCCATTGGCTACATTGGAGATTGTGACGGGCATTCCCGAATAATGTGGCAGTGCTGCCGTGTGCGGATTCACCCAAATCGGCGGGGATGGCGATAGGTCATCGAGAAGGTTAAGACCATGGACACGCAAATATTCGCAAGCGCCGTTGCAGAGAATTACCGGGTTATAATTGGTGTTCACCCTCGTCACGCGGACCCCGTTAATATCCACGGCAAATGGCCTATGAAAGACAAACGCTGGGCCGGTTGCCATAAGCTCAAGGTTTCCGGCAGAGACTCGCACAGTTCCGTTGGTGGCCGCCAGGATGTTGTTTACTCGGCGGCCTTCAAACGAGCGAAGAGTCAGAACCTTGCCGGCGATACCATCTAGCGGCCGCCAGACAATGCCAGCGCTGTGTGGCGCTTCAAACAGATTGGTTCGGTATGTAGAATGCTCGGCGTCGCCAAGGTACACGTGATTTAACTCGGCATTATCGGCGTGTGCAAGGTAAAACCCGTAGTTGTTCCCATACATTTCACATTGCTCAGCTAGCAGGCCGACGCCATGCCCGATGTAGACGCCGATATAGAAATTATCGACCTTGATCCTGCGCAAAATGAGCCTGGAGGCTTTCTGTGAACCAGAAACACCTGACGCGAAGTCAAATGCTCTGCTGGTGGAAACACTGATCGGTTCATGCGTCTTCGTGATCCGCATATTGCCGATTTCAGCCCACCAAAGCTGGTTCGTGCCGCCGTAGTTACCCGTCACTCCATGAACGACAAAGACTGGCGCAGTGGAGGATTGCTGGATGATTAAGGTCCGGTCAATGCCGCTTCCCCACACTGTAATGCCATGGGCCCGCAGCGTTAGCGCCTGTGTTATGACGTATATTCCGGGCGGAATGATTACGTAAGTCCGTGCTCCATACAGATGTGTGGCGTTTGTGGTCTGATCGAGCGCGGCTTGCAAGTTCGGCCAGTCCTGGGCTCCGTTCCCGGTGGCCCGAGGAGCAACGATGAACACGTCGTTAGGGCCGGGCACAGCCCATTGGCCATCCCCGCGAAGGTAGGTGGTCCCATCCCTTGTTCCAGAGGCCTGCAGTGCGACCAGTGGCACTACGTTGGTGCCGATCAGGTCTCCTCCCAGCCTCAGGCTCCCGTCAATCCGCACGTTGCCGCTGAAGTAGTTGGAGGAGCCGAGGAAGCGCACGTTGCCAGTGTAGCCGTTGGTCAGGGGATCTGTAAGCGTGGAACTGATTCGCCACTTCTGCCCGCTCTGAGACATCGAAATCCACTGGCCTGCCTCCAGGTAGAACTGTAGCGCCTGCCATCCGTTAGGCGGCGTGTTGGTCGTGTAGGGGTTGCGGATCAGTGGCGGCGGCATTTGACCCCATGCCGTTGCCGCCGTGATCGCAATGACAACCCAAATCAGCCTATGAGTTGGTACCATCCTTCAGTTGAAAGTTGTGTCGTGCCTTTGGCCCATACGGTTCCATTAAAGCTGTAGTAGAGAGCTGGCGCTGCGGCCAAGATGAGGCCGTTCGGGTTGTCGTAGCTTCCGGCCAGGACGGTGCCGCCACCGCCGCCTCCATCGCCGCCGGGGACGTAGATGCCCACCTCTTTCCATCCGAGTTCCTGGACACCACCGAGTTTGAGCCACATTCGCATCGTGTTGGTGTTGACGTAGTACTGCCCTGGCGCTCCTGGCACCACCCCCTCTGGGTCCTGTGTGCCGAATACAATGGGCTGTTCGGTGGGCCGGCTTGGTAGAACCAACTGAAACGGTGGGGTAAAATTGGGGATGTATCCACGATAGCTCATGAGGATTGAGTTGGTTTGTCCAGCACCACCTGGTTGTTGATCATGATGGCACCTGATGGAGGAGGCTTATTTGAAGCGCCTAAAGCTTGGAGGGATGACTGCTTGGCCAGAGATTCCAGCTGACTGGCCAGTTCTGCGACCGATCTGGCGACCTCGCTGGCGGCTTTGGCGGCTGCGATTCTCTCGTTTGGCCGCAAATCCTTATCACCGGTCATTTCCTTGAGTTGGCGGAGTTGATCGACGAGAAGGGACACAGTTTCAAAAACGGCCACCTTGGCCACACCATCCCGCAGCCTGGGCTCCAGCCACTGCGCGTAGTTGGCCATTGCCGACACAACATCGCTCCGCAGCACGTCCGGGGCGCCCCATACTGAAGGATCCCCGGGGTCATCTACCGGGCTTGTAGCAGCTAGGTTTTGTTGCTGTGTTGGCAGCAGTGGATCTAAAACCGCAGGCCCCACAGCAATATCAAAGCCAACCTCGTCTTGTAAAACGTCCACCGACATTGTCATTCAGCCAACAGGTCGCTTCCTGGTATGCAACCTTCGCTTCCATGTTACAATAACACCCCAGGCCACGCAGTTCACTCTTTAACGGCGTACCACATGTACGCAGGGGCTTGTAAAAAATAGGACAGGAAAGGCAACTTCTGTAGCGTCGCATGACAGCCTCCCTGGGCGCATTCGAACGCAGAAGCCTCCAAGATTGAAACGCGGCCAAAATCTTCCAGAATGCGACCTTGGGTTCTCGCCATGAAACCACCGCAGCCACCAAGAGCGCACACGCAAGGCGCAAACACCTTGCCAACTTTCGTCTGAACCTGGCAATGCTAATGCTCATATCAGCACCGGCACATAGCTGTCTTCCTTGAATCGTTTGGTCGCCACCATCCTGGCGATCTCGTCGTAGCATTCGGATGCTACGGCGTACATGAGCGCGTCAAACACGTGCTTGTACTGGCTGGCTGTGTCTATTACGGACAGGGCGGTTCTTCCTCGCTTGATGCTTTTTAGCATTTGTATGCACATTGGGGCCTTGTACCGACTGAAGAAGATTCTGCGCTGGAACAAGAGCTGTCTAAGCAGCTCAACCTTTTGTGCTACGCTGCCCTTCCCACGTTCGGCGGCGATGAGCGTAATCGGCCCCCCCGGAGTGTCAATGGGCGACTCGTCAAAAATAATCTGATGCAAATAGCGGTTGCCCATTGGCTCTTTAACGTCAAACGCGTATCTGTCAGAGTAGTGCTTGCATGAGATCGATTTGCCGATAACAGACTGCCAATACTTGAGCTTTTGCGCAATCTGATACACAAACCCAGATATATCTACCGTCTGGCCGATGACCACCAGTTCGTCCAGCACCTTGAAGTAGCTTGTGGGCTCGCCATTTAGATTGGCGATGACCTTTTCGACGATTACGGTTGCGCAATTGCTGACGCCAGGATCCCAGCCGGTAATGAGCTCGCTGCACTCAGGCTCTGGGACCATGATTTCGCGGTCGTCGCCAGCACCAGTAGGGATTGGCGGAACCACGTGAATCGATTCCTTGAATACGCTGTAGAAAAGTGAATCTGTGGTGGCCGTGACCCATTTGCCCAGGACATATCGTGCATATTGGTCTGGGTCGCCTGCGTAGGCGGCCTTGAGTCGCTGGATCCGTTCCGGCTCGATGAGGATGTTGTCTTCCAACGTGAACTCCACCTTGCCGACGAGGGGTTGCAGGTACCTGTAGGCCTTGAGTTCTTCGGATTCTTGGTCATGCTGCTGCCTGTTAAAGTCGACTACGGGAAGGTCGTACCAGATTTTGTAGATCCAGCTATTTGTGCCTTCGTCAGAGGGGTTTGTGTCGGCCAGGAACAAGTGCATCTGTGGCTTTAGGCCGACGATACGCAGGCACTCTGCCCAGGTCCTGAAGCTTGCTGGATTCCGGAAGTTGGAGAGCTCGTTTACAAGCAGCATCGAATAGCGCTTCCCCTTGAATCGCGCTTCCGCTTCTGTCTCGTTTTTTAGGCTTTCGAGCTGGATCTTGACGTTGTGCCCGTATCGGTTGTTGACGATGCAGTAAGGCTTTTTTGTGACACCGGATACACTTGGGCGGCGTATCCAGCGCATGCCAAAATTGCCCTCCTCAATCCATTGTGGCAGGATCATTTCGGTCAGGTCGGTCCAAATTCCGGAGTCCATGCCGGCGCTTTGTGTAACGGTAACGATGCAGATGTTGGCATTCGGCGTATTCCATGCGTGGTCACAAAGCGCATGTAAGCAAGCCAACGTTTTCCCGGACAGTCTTGGGCCTGAAGCAAGGACGAAGGTCTTCTGCCGGCTTCGGCAGAGATTAAACAATTCGATCTGCCGCTGGGTCATCAGCGGGACCCAACTACCATCGGGCAAAATCGGCATATGGAGGCCTTGACTTGCGCTGCGTCTTGTAGGTATGGTTGCTCCGGCAGTCTGGACTGTCAACAACTGAAAGGGAATGCACTATGGCGAATGATCCCACTGTTCTCGGCATGCGGGAAGATGAACCCGGCGCATACGACAACCGACTCTCATTGGATCCACATGATGAGCGCTGGCCATTTGTATTGCAATGGGAGGACGGAGAGGAATACACCTTGAGCATTCGGGTCCGTCAAATTTCACCCGGAGAATTTGAGGTGCTTGGCGCAGAAGAGGTTGGCGGAACCGAAACCGAGGAGGAGTATGGCGAAGTCAAGAAAGTGCAAAAGCCAAGGGAAGAAAAGTCGGTAAGGAAGCCCGGCGGAAAGGGGCAGCCGATTCCTGCTATTCTGGCGGTCATTGGCAAGGGACAGTAGTCCATCAACCGGGTGTCGGCATTCCATGTGCCGACATTTCGTTTTAACGAGGCCGAGCGGTCATGAGACTGAAGCAGCTCGCACAACTGAGCGTTAGCCCGGCGACGTACAAGGCCGTTTTCACAATCCCGCCACAGGACAGACCCAAGCGGCTCAGGGCCCTTTATGAGGTCATCCGGGAGCGCGTTCGAACAGGAATTGCCGAGCGACTGGCCGATTACAAGACGTATGCCGCAATTGACTATTCCTACGAGCTCCCCGCCTCACAGATTTACATCCCGATCATTCAGCATGTGCTGTCCAAGCGGATGGACGAGGAAAGCACTCGGCGCGCCCTTGAGGCGTACGGGGTCAACCCGCTGTCGGTCTTTACTGAGATCGATCGAAACGGGAAGAAGGCGTACGCTCTGAATCCACCGCTCTTTTTCGAAGTCTTTGTGCCTATCGTTAAGGCCTATACTACGCTGCGGGCTGCCAAACTTTTTGCCGACCGAAGAAGGGACCCACTGCTCACCTATGTGCCGATGCGCAGGCGCCTGGAGGACCGTGTGCGCACAGAAGTGGTGCAGGAAGTGGTCAAGCTGCTTAGTACATGGTGGGGCTATGAAACAACGCTACGTGAAGCCATTGGGCAGGCTGCGAAGTACGGTATAGCAATCGTGTTTCCGCGTGAGGAGTGGTTCAAGGAGCGCAAAATCAACGGCGAAACCGGCAAAGCAGAGGTGGTCCGGCAGGGACTGCGCTACATGATCCCGCACCCCACGCGGGTGTTCTGGGATCAGCGGCATCCGTTGAGCACGCTCAACACAGACTCGGGGACTGAATGGGTGGGCTGCTGGGAGGTGTACCGGTGGGGCGACATTTTGAGCAACCGTCTGTTCTGGAATCGCGATGCAATCGTAACGTCACACAACTGGTTCGAGACCGTAGCGGCACGCAACTACTTCGCCGAAGTCTACCAATGCGCGATTCGCCCGCCCGCCAGTACTTTTGCGCCGCTTACGCGCGAAGAGTCCGTGCTGGTTTACAGCCCCACCACCACGCGCGATGCCAGCATCATTCTGACGACGCTCTACATGAAGCTGGTGCCGGCTGAATACGGCATCGGCAACTACCGTCACCCTGTCTGGCACAGGTTCATCATCGCAGGCGATGACACTGTGTTGTGGGCTGAACCGTGCGGTTATACGCCGGCTTGGTTTGTTGGCTACGACTACGACCCACACGCAAACCTGCAGGGTTCCATTGCTTTGGAGACATTGCCGTTCCAGGACCAGATTGCCAACCTGTTGAGCAACATCATCCTGGTCTGCAAACAAAACCTGTTGACAATCATCTACTACGACAGGAACGCGGTATCCGAGAGCGCGATCAAGCAGCTGGAGCAATCCGGAGACCGCAAGTACCGGTCGCTGAACTTTCTGAGTTTTGACGGCGCCATGCTGCCGCGCATGGGCACGGATATTACGAAGGCCTTCCAAGTTGTTGAGCTGCCAAAACAAAGCGTGGCGGAGCTGGTGCAGACGATGGGCTCCGTGTTGAACATCATGGAGCGCGTCCTGCAGATCAGCGCAGCGGAGCTCGGGGCAGCGGCCCATCACTACCAGAGCGCCGAAGAAATCCGCACGCTGTCCATGTATTCCAATACGAGACTGCAATACATCGGCGCACACATCGACGCAGGAGTGGAGGCCTGGAAGCGCCAGTTGTACGAGGCGCTCATGGAACATTTCGAGCCCGGCGAGATTATCGCTGAGATTTCCAATTACGGGGAACAGGCCGAGCAGCTCATTGAAGAGATCGGCTTCAAGATTCTGGAGCGAGGAAGCCGGCGCTGGATTGTACGGACATCCAAGGAAGCCCTTCAGATGGCAGCCTTCGCTGAGGCGAAGAGCGAGATTGATCAGCAGCGCAACAATCAACTCGCCACGGCCATGTTCCAGGTGGTGCAAGTTGTGGCGTCGAAGCCGGATATTTTCCAGGCCATTGGCGCTGAGCCCATCATCAGGATTATCGAGGAGGCTGCCAGACTGGCCGGCGCGCCGCAGAGCTTCAGGCTTTTGAGCGATGAACAAGAGAACCCTGAAACCGTCCGCGAAATGATACTTCGTACGGTTGCGGAGGGGATGCAGGTCCTGACCCAGCAAATCGGCGAATCGGTGGTCGCCCCCATCGCTCAAAAGATGCAACAGCACGAACAGGCCATTGGGGAAATGGCCCAAGCCATTGGCGCCCTCCATCAGGCGATTCAAGAACAGAAGCAGATGGATGCCGAGACGGCAATCAAGGTGCAGAAAGCCCTGGCCGACATTCAGATCAAGGCTATGAAAGCGCAGGCTGAGACCGAGCTCATGCGTCAGCGCACAGAACAGCAAATGCGCCAGATGCAGGATAAGCATCGCGCAGAGATGGCATTGAAGCTTGCCAAGACATCAGCAGAGTTGGCCAAGCGCGAAGCAGCAATGGCTGTGGCGGAGGCCGCACAGGAAGGTCGCACTAGGGGCGGTGGGCGACCGGAAGAAACCGAGCCCAATACGACAATGACAGAAGCTGAACAGGCTGGCGAGCTTCCATGAACCAGCTTTTCCCAATCCAGGAACGGCCCATCACTCCGGATGCACTCCAGCGATGGGATGCATGGCTGGCTTCTGAATGTTATGACATGCTGCTGGAAACGCTGCTGTCTGAGGCGCGCAAGGTTGCCTCACAGGCGATAGAAGACTCCATCAAACTCGCCGACCAAAACGGTAGCCCGTGTAGCTCTTATCTAGCTGAGGCACTTGACAGGCGTGACAAGTCATGGCTAGAGGTGAAGTGGATTTTGAATGCAATTAGGATGTTGGAAGCCATACGACAAGGTCAAATCAAGCCGACGAGAACCACGATTGCAGTACAGCCATGAGCAAGCAAGCCAAAGAACAGAAGGGTGAGAAGAACTTCGAGAAGGAAGAGCCCATGCCGCCTGGGCATGAAACCGAGGCGGCTCTGCTGAAGCAGGGCGACGATGATGAATTTGGCGATACTTCAGAAGCAGCAGTCCAGCCTGAACCACCGCCACCGCGCGAAAGCGAGGATGAGGAGGCGCCGGATCTAGAGGGGTTCTTCCGCCTCCAGTTTGGGCTTGATAAGGCACAGGAACGGAAGCGGGAACAAAAGGCTGGAGAAAAGAAGGAGAAAGTCGCTGAAGAGCCTGAGCCCAAAGAGAAGGCTGAAGAGGAAGAGGAAGAGGAAAGCATCAGCAAGATTGCAGAAAGAGCTGCAGCCAAAGCAGCCGACTTGTTGCGTCAGAAGCCCGAAGCGCTGGAACAAACAAACGAGCCACCCATCAAGCCAGAACCACCACCCAAAGACACAACCAGCCCAGAAGAAGCATTCATACAGCAGCTTGATGCAGCCGAAAAGCGCCGGCTGGAAGTTCTGGCCCGGATGGAAGCCATTTATCCAGACAAGTACAAGGGCATCCGAGATCGTTATCTGGCATCCCTGAAAGAGGCTGAGGAATACGCAGCCAAGTGGGAGGCCGAAAATCCTGGCGAAACCTGGCGCGACGAGGACCATGAGGATGAGCTCGCTGAAATCGCCAGGAAACACAAAATCGCCTGGGAAGACGATGATTACAATGAGGCACTGGTAGAGCTCAAGGCTGAAGAGCGACTCAGCCGTATTGCAGAAGACGTTGAGAAGCGACTAGTCGAAAAGCAAAAGACCGAGGCGCAGAAACAGCAAATTGCAGCCTCCATTGCCGCCGACACGGACAGCCTAATCCGAGAGACTGTTGAGGAAATTAAGAAAACGCTCGGCTCTGACGATGTCGACCTCGATATTTACGACAACAACGGCAAGCTTAACCAGGAGAAGCTGGCAAAGATTGCCGAGGAAGACCCAGTTGCCTATCGGACGATTGTAGGCACGATCGCCGGTGGCCTTGCGCCCGCAGCCTTTGAGCTCATGCAGATCTGGCGCGGCCTGAAGGCTTACGATCCGAACAATCCGACGCACCAGTGGCTGGACAATTTCATCATCGAAAAAGAGCAGCAGATCGCAGCTTTGCCCAAGGAGAAAAGGGTGTACAACGGCAAAGACTTTGCACCATTGGAGAAATACGCAAAAATGAGTCCTGCAGAACGAGAAAAGTACTGGACGTTACGCGAGGAAGACGCCCTGTTGATGCTCCGGCATCACTTCGCTGAGACGGCCAAAACAGCCTACCAAAAAGAGATTGAGGCTATTGAGAAATGGGCTGCCAAAAAGCGCGGGCTAGCTAAGGATCAAACCAAGGGCACACCGCCGTCAAACCAGAAATCTTCAAAACCCGCAGCTGGCAGCAAGCCACTTCAGGCATCTCCGTCCAGTATCTCTGTGCCACGTGGTGCATCTAAGGGCGCTGGGGGTGGCCATGCTGGTGCGGACCCAGCCGAAGAGTTTCTCCGTGAGCTTCTTGCAGAGTAGAGTGTGGCAGGCACGTGACATAGTTGAGATATGCCACTGAATCCTGAAACTTTTCAGCGTTGCGCGCCAGTGCTGGGGACGAACATCAAGCAGTGCGGCACGGTCACGCTCTGTGATGCCAAGCCGCTGACTGTTGATGACCTAGAGCTTTTCAAAGATGGAGATTACTACCGTGTCATGCACGGTCTCTTGTTTCATGACATCGAGATCGGCGTGTGCGAAGCCAGGCAGTACGGGCTTTACGAATTTCTCATGGCCAATCGCGTGAACCTATCGCGGCGTCTGATTACGCGGCGGGTCAACTCGGGATTGATTGAGATTGCGCCCTTTATTCTGGCCCGGCAATACAGCGCCATTAACAACGAGTACTGGCGAGTGAGCGCGGGGCAGGCTGATACTACGAAGAGCTGGCGCGGATTGAGGTCAAGCTGGCGCGTTGACGCAGAGTCGGTCACCAACATCCCGATCAGCGTGGATTCGTTCCCGCCCGGCCTGCGCGTATCGATTCACGGGTACAATAGCACGGCACAGTCTGCGACCGAAACCGGCTGGGTTATTGTGGATTCAGCCATCGTGGGTAACAAGGTTCGCATCTGGCTGGCCGCTGAGAACACCTTCCTGCCCACCGCCAAGGCTCAGGCTCCAGTGGACGGGCTGCTGCGTCGCGGCGTTCCCAACGTTAGTGACTACGAGCAATGGTGCGCTGAGGCCCCGGCCTACCTGAACTGGAAAGATGTACCCTTCTGGATCGAGACGAGCCGGAATGCCCTTTGCAGTTCCAGCCTCTACCGCAAATGGCGCAAGCTCTTGCTGGAAGGCAACCCGCTGTATCGCGAATACGGCGATCTGGACGAGATTGCAAAGAACAAGCAGATCATGCTCGACTGGCAGAAGCGGTGGACCAACCAGTTCTTCTGGGGCAAGCCTCTGCCGAATCAAACGTTGCACGATTACGATCAGCTTCCGTCCATTACCATCTTCGCCTCAACGACCGGCCTCGGCGTCGAAGGCGGCCGATGCATTGGGAAGCGAGCGAATGCCGTCGGAATTTACGAACAGCTGGCCCAGTGCGGACGCATCCACGACTGCCAGGGCCAGAAATTGAATCTGCCGGCCCTCTTCAGGGTGCTGTATCAGATCAAGCGTGTGCGTGAGGGTCTGGGCGAGAAGGCCGATCAGATCGACATCTTCACCGACAGCGCCACTGCGGAGCGCATTAACACCGCCATGTTGCGCTACTACAACGCCAAGAGCGACAACATGGCCAGGCTGAACATTCAGGTGGACGGCGCCGAGCCGCCCAAGACCGCGCCGTTTGGGTTCAACTACCGGTCGTACAAGCTGTTCTGGCCGGCGGTTACGATGAATATCGTCACGCACAACTTCTTCGACGATTATCTAAGTGCCGCGGCCCGGATCAGCACTGCGATGGAGACCAGCGCCCGATCGCTGTGGATCCTTGATTTTGCAGGGATTTATCCCGGCATTATCGCGTCCAAGCGTGTCGAGCTGAAGTCTGGCGACTTGAAGACCCTGGCCGCTGTCGATCCGGCCTACCAGTGCGTCATGGAGGTTGAGAGCGTTGAGCGGGTTCTCCATTCGGTTACCTGGACGGCGATTCTGGAGTGCCCGATGGGTAACGCCATCATTGAAAACTTCAGCGCTGAGGTGCCTGAGCACGCCGTTGAGGGTGCCACCTATCTGCCTCAGTAATGACCAGCAATAGCTGACGAGCCATGAAGTACTTCCTCAAGTACATGGCCTCGAACGTGATGTTCGTGGCCGGCAAGCCTGTTCCGTTCGAGGTTTTGGCTGATGATCTCGGGGTCATCGAGCTGGATGAAACAGACGAGACGCCCGAGAATCAAGCGCTGTTGAAAGCGCTGACGGCAGCGGCGGTAAACAAGGTACTTGGGGTGCATGAGATTGACCGAACTCAGTATGAGGACCTAAAAAAAAATTCGCCATCTCTGAGATTCGGTCCATTGTCAACACCATATCCGCCGCTCGACGCAGGCCCGGTGCAGCAAACCGCGCGCCCGCGGGCGCTGGTGCTGCCCCAGCAGCCCGGTCCTACGGCGGAGGAGGCGGATGCATCCCCTGTGGCGCAAGAGCCCACATCAGCCCCCACAGCTACGGAGTCTGATGAGGCCGCCCGTGTGGTTACGAGTGTGGGCGGGTTTGTGCCGAAAACCAAGCGTGTGCGTGGCTGATGAATGACCTTTGCCGAGTTCAGACGTGCGGTTCGCGCGCTTGCGTTTCCCGCGGGGGAATCGCCGTACACCGTTGAGGCTCACAACCAGAGCATTGCTGATGCCCTCTCAGACCTACAAACCTGGGTTCCCTGCCTGAGACAGGTAAACGTCGAGCTGGTCCCGCACTGTGCGACTCTGTACAAGTGCGGGACCACTGCTTTTCAGGCCCCTCTTGGCAAGGTACTTGAGGTTGGGGTGGTTTCGGAGCGCGCCAAAACGCTTCCTGAACGCTCTACACCTTTTGCCACCGGCCTGTTCCTTGGCAGGCGCGAGTTTCGTCCGCCTTCGAACGAGCCGCGCATGAAGATGTTCCTGTCCCTGATCCACACAACCACATGGGAATACCGCATTGGGATTCGCGTGAGGCTCTCCGGCTTGGTCGACGGGGCCTATCCATTTACCCCCGGCAGGATCACCATCAAGGGACGCACGTGGTGGAAGGATTCGGACAGCACCAAGAATGTCTACATTCAGCCAGCGACAGGATGGCTGATGAATCGGACAGATTGGACTCTGACGACCAGTGTTGGCCAACACGCAACGCTGGATCTTGACCTGCAAGTGTCGCCTCGTTCGGCCATTTACTCGGAGGTGAGGGAAGTAATGACCTCCGATGATGCTCTGCCGCAGATGTCGTATGCGCTGCAGTTTGACATGTATGGCCCGCCCTACTCACGAAATCCTTCCCTGCTGACCGCGGACACCGAGTGGTGCGGCTACATCAAGTATCGTTATGTGCGTCCGGAGGTATTCGAGACCTGGTACAAGGAGGTTGCAGAAGCGGTTAACGCAAAGGATCCACGCACTGCTGGCAGAGGACTTCAACCTGGGCTTTGTCAGGTGATGTGCCGGCGATTCCTTCTGCCCGGCTGGGTATCGCAACGGCTGAATGAGCTTCCCAATCCCCTGGCTGCCACGCGGCAGTATCCTCTGGGCTACATCCGCGCAACGTCCGATACGGACAACCCTTCTGGCCGTGCATTGGCCGGTGTTTGGACGATCATCAACGGCATGATTCACATTGCGCCGTGGGTGCAATCGTACGAACACGTGGTTGTGCATTGGTCAGGGATCAAGAAGGTGTGGCAGGACACAGACGTGGTCCCCAATGATCCCCTTGTGTTGCGCGCTGTGGCTGCTGCAGCAGCACGTGACCATGCCAAGTTCTACGACAAGAATTACGCCTACGCAGCCATCCAGGAAGCAGATTATCAGGACGCGCGCACCGGTCTGTACGTCAACTGTATCCAGAAAAGTCGGCCTACACCACTGGAGCAGCGCGGTGATGCGATCGCGACCGTGCAGTCCATATTTGGACTGGCACAGGTGACAGCAGTACCGGTGGTTCCGACACAACCCCCAGTGCAGCCCCCGGGTGATAGCGGTGATGGCGGAGGAGGCGGCGGGGGAGAGCAAGAGGAATGGTTCGGCAACGATGCGTTCACGCGGACCTATTCCTGCACGGACTTGAACCAGTACGGCAACGAATCGGTCACCATCACGGTCAAGGCCAACCAATTCCGTGCTCAAACCAAGGCTCTGGCCAATCAGCTTGCCGAGGATTACGCGCGGTTAATGGCCGCCCAACAGCTGAGTGGCCGTTGCAGGACCGAAGAGGGGTTCCGCAACACCGTGCGAGCCGAGTGTGTTGCCGAATGTCTGTCCGGGGCCAATGTTGAACTCGTGTCCGGCCAGCAGGTTCGTGGTGTTGTGGAGCCCGGCGAGGTAATCAGCCCGGTCAGCGAAGACGACGCCAACCAGATCGCGCAACAGATTGCCTGCAACAGGGCTACGGAGCACTTGGTTTGTGTATACGGCAATCGCAGAGTGTGCCGCGAACAAGAGTGTCCTGCAGATCCAGACATCAAGGTTAACGCTTGTGTTGATAGGGCAGAGTTTCAGCAAGAACTGCGCGGCGCATCGGCCCGTGACACCTCCGTGGTATCCGGCCTAATGCAGCAGTTAAACGCTCAGGCCGAAGCCGAGCTCAAGAATCGCCTTGAACGCGCTTTAACAGAAGCTCAGTGCCCTGAAACCGCCGTCGTTTGCCGAACTTGGGGCGCTGCAGCCGTGTCCAGCCAACAACGGCAATACCTCTGCTACACGTTCGGCCTTGGGGGCACGCAAGTGTGCGCCGTGTTGCCGTGCACAGCTGTCGGATATGGCTACGGAGTGGTAGAGGTTTGTCTGGAGATTGGGCAGGGCTCGGAGTATCAATTCCATGACAGAACCAGCGCCTTGAACGCCTTGAACGCGCGTGCAGCGACCTATGAGGCAATGGCACGGAATCTGGCAGAAGGCGCAGCAGTCAATGCCTCGGCTGAGGCGGCTGTACAATGCCCTCAGTCCACCCGGGTCAGCAGTTGCGGGATGTGTGGTTCCGGCACTACGGTCACCAGGACTGGACAGAACACACTAAAACTGCGCGGCAAGCATCTGGATCGGCTGCAGCAAGTACCATGACCTTTGCAGAACTCAAGCATGCCATGCTGAAGATTGCAGCCCCTACGGGCTATGCGAGGGGTTATGGTGTGCATTGGAACCAGTACGCCGTTGAGGCGTTGCGTGATCTGCAGCTCTGGGTGCCTTGCTTGCAGCGGAATTTGATCGACATGGTGCCGCACTGCTCGACCATGTACAAGTGCGGCACATCGGCCGTTCCCAAGCCCGATGGACAGGTTCTGGCAGTGGGCACGGTCGCTACACGAACTCCCGATATCCAGCCAAGCACGCCCTTTGAAACCGGGCTCCAACTGCGGCACTGGACATACCTGTTTCATGACATGCTGCGGCTTAACCGGACTGATGTGCATGTGATTTTCCGGGCCAGGCTGGAGTTTCAGATCGGTGTGCGTATTGTGTTCAAACACTCGGTTACCGTGCCTGCTGTGCCGCCAACCTGGCCTGAAATCCGATACAGGGGCGCAGTGTACTACGCATCAGCCATCCCCAGCGACAACAGCCACTGGCATCCGACACTCCGCCGCAACGTTGCCAAGCAATCCTTCGACGTCCGGGTAGCAGCAAACAAGGAAGAGACATTTGACGTCCTCATCCCGTCCAACAGCAACACCATTGTCTGGCTGGAAATCGAGGAAATCACCGGCCCAATTTACGAGCCCGAGGTCCTTTACGGCGCAGATGTGTACGTCTACGGTCCGCCCTACTCAGCCAATCCGGCCATGCTAACCACGCAAACCGAGTGGTGCGGTTATGTGCCGTACCAGTACGTGCCATCCGGCCTGTTCCAGCGATGGTACGACGTGGTAAGCCGACAGATTATTGAACGTGGCATTTGTATTGGCGACTTTTTCCGTTTGGACATGTCCATATCCGGTCCAAAGGCGTTTGAAGCCGTGCCGCGCTCTGATCTTGCACTGGACATTGCAGCATCAGGCGACGCACTGCCGATGGGATTCTTGCGTCCAACGCGCATACCTGATTCGTCTGCAGGGCGCAGCCTGTCTGGCGTGTGGACAGTACACAACAATCTGATCCTGCTGGCGCCGTGGATTCAGAGCTATGAAAGCGTGATTGTCCACTGGACAGGCAACAAAAACTACTGGCAGGAGCAGGATTGGATTCCTGATGACCCGACACTGGTACGAGCATGTGCGATGTGGGCTGCCTATCGGTGGAACCTGGTGCAGCGGCGAGATGCTGATGCCGCAGCGGTGGCCCTGCGCGAATACAATGAAGTGCGCGCGCGTCTGATGTATGAATGCCTTGACCGCGCTCTACCCGCCAATGACTTTGACGTGGCCAGCACGGTGGCTTCTGTCTATGGCGTTGCCAGGCCTGAATTGGATGTCCGCAAAGAACTGCAAATCATTCCGACCAATAGCCGTACTACAGTTGATGAGAGGCTGCCCAGAATTGTTCCCACTGACACCGGTGTAGTGGATCCCAGGCAACCTGGCCAACCCGGCGATCCAGGAGTACCGCCTTTACCGCCACCCCCACCGCCGACTCCACGGGACGAAGAAGAAGCCCCGATAGTGGTTCCGTCGACGCCTCCTGCAGTAGTCCCACGGGGTGGGGGTGGTGGCATTTTGGTTGACGTTGGGTCACGCGATTCGTCAGATGTTGGCTCTGGCCTCGGGGGCCCTGGCGGTGGCACAGGGACAGGCGGCGGAGGAGCCGGCGGAGGAGGAACCGGAGGAGGTGGAACCGGCGGCTCTGGCGGTGGTGGCACTGGCGGAACCGGGACCGGCGGAGGAGGAACCGGTGGCGGTGGCGGAGGCGGAGGCGGCGGCGCCGGTGGCGGAGGAACTGCGACCGGGGACGGAGGCTCTGGTGGCGGCGACGCAGGATCATGGGTAGGCAACGACCCCATCGAAATGGTCATGTGCTGTGAAGACATCGGATGTCGAGCACGGGATCAAGGGCCGCAATGCCTCCAATTGAAGGTCCCCGAAAACTACGTCCGTGCACGCAGCAAGGAAGAGGCGAATCGCTTGGCTGAGGGGTATGGCAGGTACTATCTCATGTCGACACTGATGAATGTGTGCGAGTGCGGCATATCGAATACGACGCAGGAATGTGAGATTTGCTGCCCGAAAATCGAGGAGGGTGACTATCAGAGCCCGGCGCACAGGACCTGCGCCAAGGCGATCGTTGAAGCAGGACAGACGAAGAGGGAAACACAGGAGGATGCAGATCGCGCCGCATGGGAACAAGCATGCCAGAAGGCCAAAGAGCAATTGCGCAACCGCGGATGTGTGTATTGCAATGACGCCATGTGCGTGACAGTGTATTGCAGCGACAATCCAGGGCTGCAACGACGCCACGTCGTTGATGCCGGCAAGTACTGTGTGCAAGCCAAGCCCAATGAAGCAGGAGAGATTACAGAGCAATCGGCAAGTGACGCTAAAAACGAGGCAAATCGCAAGGCTGGCGACGAACTGGCGCAGAAGGTGTCTGAGTTTAAAGACGAGCTAACGACATTGTGTGGTTCTGAGTATGTGATTAGGGTCTCATACGGTATCGGCCTCCAGTGTTACGATTGACCATGAATAGCACGATTGGCAACGTCATCTATCGCGTACGCGAGTGTCTTACCTGGCCGGGTGAAATCCCAGGGGCACCGATCAGTACGGAAACGCGCGAGCTTCTCTTCTGGCCACAGCGCGACACTCTCTGCAAGGGTTTGGCCGTGGCAACGCGGGTTGTCATGGCCCGAACCACAATCGAATCAGGCAGGCTGGCCTCTCGGTACATCGAGGAGGACGTGACCGAACATGTCACGGTCACCAGCTCCAACCCGTCCGTATTGCAGTGGGGATCCTATGGCCTGCTGATCGGCGTGAAGCCTGGCCTTGCTCAGGTGCGCGCCAGCATGCGCTACCGCAATACCGAGTACGCCGCAGTCATGACGGTGCGAGTCCTGGATTCCGACGACCCGTATTCCTGCTGCGCGGCTTTGAGTGCTCACATCCTGTTTGCCGTCGACCTAACCGAGTCCATGACCATGTCGATCGGTCGGATTGGACGCCGCCTGGATGCCACCAAGTACTGGCTGAACGATCTGCTGCAGAAACTTAACCTGCGCAAGAACAAGGCCGCCATCATCGGATTTACTCATGAACAGGTCATCCCCATCAGCACACCGGCCAGTGCAGAAAGGGCGATCCTGCGCCAACGCGCTGCCTCCATGTCCGCCACGCAGCACAAGACATCGTTTACTATGCTGCTGGACTATGCCTACAGCTACTTTGACGCCCTGCTGAACGACCCCGCACACCCGGAAGCCAGAGAACAAACCATCCCCATCCTTTGCATTCTGTCCGACTTCCAGATCACAGCGAATCAGAACAGTGACGCAATACGCCACAAGCTCCAGCTCATTCAGTCTCTCGGTGTCACGATCGTCAGCTATGCCGTTGCGCCCAGTGTAGACGGAGCGTTGACCTCGGCCATCTTTGCCCGCCCCGGCTACAACATCCGAGCTGTGCACAACGTCAGTTTTCGATCGCTCGATGAACATCCTGCGTATCTGCAGTTGGTCGGAGAGCTGGCCGGACTGTGTGGCATGAACTGCTACCACGGCGGGCACAGTATACTTAGGCCGGACCTGTCCTACGCAAGCTGGCAGTACTGGTGGGTGGACAGAGGCACCAGTCGTTTGCTGGGCAACGGCCTTTGGGATGTCATGCCGGGCAGCGGCCAGTACATGGATTTGCTGTCCGTGGACGGTCAACAGCCGGTCTTGTGGTCCATCAACCGCTATCCGCTGACTGCCAACAAGAAGTACAGGCTCAGCGTGGTCTGTGCGCCCAATAACCGGGTTGCACTGCCTTTAGGCAGAACAGACAAGGTAAAAATCAGCTTAATTCGGCTGGATGACGTTCCTTCCGTGGGCGCAGCGCCGGACCCGGCCGCTCCACTCGTAGAGGATGGCGACCCGAACGATCCGGAGAACGTCACCATCCCAGAGGAAACCTATCAGTACGCATTTACATGGCAGGATGACAACGGCGGGCAATCCATGCCTTCCGCCAACCCCACCAGCGCCAGCGTGACCAGGCGCAAGGCGGTGGTCCGCATCGCCCTGCCCAACACCACCAGTTTCCCCACGGGCTTTGACCGGGTCATCGTCTGGAAACACTCGGCTACTACCGGCCAGTGGTACAAGCTGGCCGCGTACAACAAGAACGACAGCAACTATCCAACAGAGCATCACGACCGCACACGTGATGCAGACATGTTGGCCGGCGCGCATCCGGCCATGCGCCCGCCTTATTACGTGACGGCAGGTACAAGGGTTGAGCTTGCTTCGCGTGTGCTTGACTTCAATACGCATCAAGCTGCCTGGACAGAATTGCGTCTGGAATACACGCCGACGCAAAATCAAACGGATGTCATTATCGAAATTGCGCAGCTTGCAGTGGATGTTACCGGCACAGCAGGGCTGTTGATTGACTCAGTTCGATTCCACAACGACACGGATCGTGTGCCGGTTCTGGAGGATGACTTCTCGCAGGAGAACTTTATTGAGCTGCCCAACCCTTGCGCACAAAATCCAAACCATGTTCTCTGTGATGGGGAAGGGTGCCCGCCCTATGCACGCGGCCTTGTCCCAACCCCAATGCCCATGCCGACCAATGTCCCACAGGACATTGAACTGGGGGCCGTGCCAACAGGCAATTACAGAGCCTCAGCATACGAATGTGTCACGTCAGATGAAGCCGCCGCCGGCCTGGACGTTCCTCCGTGGCAAATGCCGCCAGGGCCGAATGACACACCAATACTGAGCGTCCCCATTGCACTGCAAAGACAAAAGATTACACCTCAGACTGTTCAACGGTTAGACTGCCCGTCAGGCGCCCCAGAACCACCGCCCGAGCCACCTGAAGGCAGCGAACGCAGCATGGCTGGTGTTGCTGTCGGCTCCCGAAAGGCACGCTGGTACAGCGGCGTGGGCATCAACCCAAGTGGTGACCCGAACGAGTATACGGGACAGCCCTACTGCGAGAAATATCACTGCTCGCACATGCCCAACGTTGTATTTGGCGAAAACAATCTTCACCCAACTGAGTTGCGCACCATCAGTTGGGTACCGCTGTCCGAGCACGGCGTTGATCGCGCGGGGACATTCCGAGTCCGTGTGCGGCTTTGGGGTTGTGTGGAGCTGCGCCAACTAACCAGGCGCAACACAGGCGAGGGCATTCTGGATTTCAAGCCGTGTTATGTGAGCCCTCTGTTGTACGACCCGTACCGGCCAGCCGGATGGGATGTTGTGACAGAGAACCGGATGACTCCACTAGGGTTGGAATGGTCGGCTGGCTGGCAGAGGTACTGGGGCCTTACGGCGCAGGAACGAATCTGGCAATGGCAATGGGTTACGTGGACAGGGCCGTCGGGTGCGTGGGAAATGTGGGACTGGTCCCCAGACTTCATTTTTCATCATACCTCGCTCCATCACGGACACCCCAACTTCCACGCTGGGCTGTTGAACAAGCTGGAAACACAGTATCTGTCCGGATCCGGAAGTTATGCCAACCTGGGCGGCTGTGCAGCCGTCCGCTCCTGGGCGCCCATCGTTCATGCCAAACTGGATCCATCACTTTGGGCCAGGCCGGGGGCACATCCGGACATCCTTAGGTTTGCCGGGGCAGCCGTTGGGTTCAACCTTTACATGCTGAGTCTGTACAATCGATCTACCGACCAACCACTTGAAGTCTGGACATTGAATACCACAGCCATGCCTGTAGCCACAGCTTCCGAAGACCCGGGTGGACATCCGGCCCTTGTCCTGCCTCAGTGGCCATCGCTTCGCAATGCTTCGCTATGGCGAGACAACCTTGTGATTACCGATTACGGCCTGCCACAGAACAGCACGGTGATGTCTCTGTTGCTGAGTCCATTCCCCATTGCCCTGTTGGATAGCACCTTTGAGTTCCAAGTAACTGCCGGAAACAACCCAGACCTGGCCCTGGGGTTGTACCTGTCTACTTCGGATAACAGCACGGCAATCGTCTGGCCCTATGCACGCTCGCAAATGCTGCCACACATGATCCGTTGGCATACGCTCAAGAACCAACCGAATTGGCAGACCCAGCCTTTCATCCAGTATCTCAAGGCCCCCGGACGTCCGTCAGATTGGTTCTGGCCGCATTGCACCACCAATGCGGGCTGGTTTGAAACCTTTATCTGGCCCCAACTCCAAAGCGTGGCCATTGAGCAGCAGACAGCCGCTGGCCATTATCCCGAGGAAGAAAAATACTTCCGGTGTGTGGACTGTGCCACCTGGCGAGGCCCCGGCGGCGGTGCGCAATACTGCTATGAGGGCCACGGATACTTTCCGGGGGAAGGCGCCGATGTTTGGGCCTACTACATGCAAGGCGTACATGTTGTCAGTATTGATGTAGAGGAGTTGTAAGACCTATGCCCGCAAATCCTGTGCCTGCCTGCTACAAAATTACGCTCAACCCGCCAGAGCGCGTTGGCCTCCTTGTGATGTCGGGAACCACTGAGGAGGATCTCACGCACGGTACATACGCGCCCACCAAATTCATTGTGCTGGGCACTACTTCGTATGACCTGCCTGTCCCGCTCTACGCCTGGCATAACAACGTTACAGGGCACAACCTGGGTACCCCCTACCAATGGGTGCAGGACCTTTCTGGCAGACGCTGGGAGATTTACGTCCCGATTGGCCATTGCATCACCACCAACGACAAGCTCAAGGAGATTCAGATTCGCGTGGATGCCACCGGGCCGGGCGGATTCCTGGACGACACCATCAAATTCGACCTCTACAGAGTCGACGAAGGACGCGCTTGCGCAGAGGCAACCGCCACCAGTCAAATCAGTCTCGCAGATGCGTACGAAAAGGCCAGAGAGACGGCCAGGCAGCAAGCACTGAACACGTTACAACAGCGTGTTTACTTCGATAGCGCCTACGTGTCATTGGAAGATAACACCATTACATGGACCTGCGCAGATTCTTCCACGCAGAGCGTCGTCTATCGCGTCGCAACACGGAGTCGGCCGGAAACGTTGGTTTCCCTTCGTGAACACATGCGAGCCTACCTGAGCGAATTGAACTGGATGTGCTAGTAGGGAGTAACGCCAACCGGCGCGATCTCAAACAACAGGTGCCCCAGTGAAATGCTTCCCCCTGAAAGCGCACTGGTGTCGTTTGGGTGACCCACGGTAAGTTCCCAGATGATGTAAACACCCTCCTCCTGCGTTGCCCAGGTTAAAATCTCCTGGTCGTTGCTGGTCGCATAAACCCTCGCCACGCCCCAGTCTCGAAACTGTAGCGGCGCCGGAGCCGCCAGACGCATCAGTTGTCGGTTAGGATCGATCAACCTGGCCGCCGAGGTCGTCCTGAGGCCCAGACCAATAGCATCGCCGCTCAACCGGCCCATCTCGGCACGGACAGCAGTCAAACGTGTCCTTGACACACCACCAGCCCCCGGAACAAACCCATACGCCAACACAAGGTAGCCACTTGGGCCAACCTGTTTACCCAACAACGGCCTCAGACGCTCTTCCGGCGTTATCTCATACACATAACGACTAAACCCGGCCTGAATATGCTTGATCGTGTTGTCATCGTACAAAACACCGATCGGAATCGGTTCATTTCTACCGAACGCACGGAACCCACCCAGCGCTTGCCAGCCAACGTCCATGTAATCAGCGTACTGTTTGGGGATGTTCAGACACAGTGTCCACCCACCTGCATCAGCGCTCAGCCAACTGAACCAGATCTCGTCTGTAGTGGGCACCTTAGCCCCGATAACGGAATTCCGTGCAAGCGGGTTGATTCGCAGTCTCGAGTCAGGCTTGAACATCAGGCCTGATGCGGCATCGATCCATGCCTCTCGTTCCGGCTGCGTCATCAGCGGGTTGAACCTGTAGATGCCGTCATATCCCACGTAGTAGTGAAAGCGCCCATCTGACACCAGCGAAAACCGATACGCGGGCAAACCTGAGCGGCCCGACTTGTCATCGTAAACCTTGCGCCACGCCCAAAGACTGTTCGTGGTCGGCAGGAAACGCATCGTCCAGATCGCGCGTCTTGTGTAAATCACAATCTGGTCGTGCAACTCCCCTGCAGCCACGATCTCATCCCCGTATTCAAGGTCCTGCCAGCCGGTCACAGGAGCCACTCCATCCAAATCCTGCAAGCCAAAGTATAACCGGTTAATGTCCGACCAGACCACGCGAGTAGGGCAATCCACCCCACCCATGCGCAGGTTCATCAACAGGATCATCCCCTTGTGCGCCAGACAAACCTTGGCCTCGGTGACAGGATCGAGCCCTCCTTGACCTTCGGTAAGGCTCGGTATTTTCTCCAGGGCATACGTGTGCATGTCGATCGCAAAGGGCTTGGTCCCCGAAGCTACGTAAATCAGCTTGTCATGCATCTGTGCAATTTGTGGGACCTCATACCCGTAAGCCCAGTCAAACCCCTGCCCCTGCCATGAGGACGGCATCGTCAGGGCCCTCCAGTCTAATCCGGGCTCATTCAACACCCACGCTCCAGTCCCGCCCCATTCGTACCCCACTCGCTTCACACCAAAGGCCCACAACCGGCCAACTCCATCACTCCGCGTAAATTCATTGACCAACCGCAATTCAAGCCGTGGCAACGTCTCCGAAGGCTGTTGAATCCGCAGGTCTACATCCTTACCCCAGTACGCAGGAACCCCAATCCCGTTGAACCAAAGGGGGATAAAACCTTGCCTTGGGCGAACCTCCATAGGGCCACCTGCCCCTTCTCCACCCCCTCTGGTAAGCTCCATGTTCAAACGAAACCGAATCGCATCAGGCCTCGGCGGATCGCTGAGCGTGTCCAACAGCGCACCTCCGAGACTCACTGCCGACCACGAGGATCCAGGCGACGAAAAGAGTGACCGCCTCCGCGGTTGCGCAATTCTACTTGCTGCCATAACATCTCTCTACGAGGCGATACGCATCAACTTTGTTAAATCTCATCGTCCACACACAAGTTAATGGTGGCACACATGCGATCAAGACGCCAGTATGCACTTGCCAGTACGCTGGACGCCTACTACTCCAGCCTTGAACAAAGACTGGAAAACCCCCAGGAAACCACGCCCAAGAGCACTGAAGGCTGGAGAATGGCCATGTCCGTAATGGCCTCAGCTACAGCAGACAAGATTCACATCTTGTTCGATACGTTGCAAAGAAAAGGCCAATACGCAGCCAAGGCAGTCAGAGCCTTTCGAAAAGCACCGAACCCCAAACGCTGGTGCATGCATTCTGCTCTGGTCGCTCTATCCTCTCCGGAAAATTCCGGCACACACCTGATTCTGTCCCTCTCAATTCTGGCACGAATCAATCACAGCCTCCTGCGACGCAAGGCAATTCAACGCACACAGCAGCACAAAAACAAGGCTGGCCCCCCACCAGCGATTCATAAACCGTTTGACATCCCCTGGGATAAGGAGATGGATTTACCTCACGCTGCCTTCATGCAAATCAGCGCCACACCCTTTACAGTCTCCAAAAGCGTACGCAGAATACGACACAGGAACTGGATCAAGCTCACGCGCACAATCTGCGCTGTGCCAGATTGTCACGCCCCTGTTGCCTCGTACAAACCGCAAAAGGGCATCACCTACCACAGCCCCTTCTGTCACGAGCATACGAAAGCCCTGTACTCAGCCGAAGGCAGAACTCACATCTTCTCCTCCTGCTACTTCTGCGGATGGACAGGGATCACAGAGCTTACTCTTCTGCCCTGGCAAAACCAAACCCTCATCAACGTCTGCCCTAACTGCTACTACGCACTGCAAGGGCTCGGTTCATGGAACGCAGTACAGCAGCGTAGGGCTTGAAGGAAATCACAAGCAGAACCAGAACCAAGAACCAGAGGCCTCTCTATACACCCCCACTTTAACGTTACATTTTGACTTATAGGCGCGTTTGATCACTGACCCGCATTCACACCCCTGCCATCAAAACGCCTTGTTTCAGGGCCTTCTGTGAAGAGTTGAGTCAATTGCGTGAGTGACTGAGAGCAGAGTGAGAGCAGAAAGATGAAAATACACTACGCGATACATCACATCACATCACAAAAACATCAATACAGAACGCACTCGTTAACGTTATCGCAGAAAACTGCAAATTCACCTCTTGACACCAACACCACACGTGCGTAGAATGCGCCTCAGATGGTTGTAGCACGCACTCAACGTGCGTGTTGCGCGAGGCTCGGAGATTGACTTCGCGTCCGAGAGTTATATCGGCGTTCAGCGTTCTTTGACAAGCGCCGAGCCCAAGCGCAGGCGTTTTGCCTTCCCCCCCAAAGGGTCAAACAGCCCCTCATGTCTGGTGAATGCGAGAACGAAGACACGACCGCTGCTAACCAGACACGGCTACAATCCATCGATGTGTGATAGCAGGGGGACCTGACACAACATCACACGGCCAGGGTCGAAAGGCTAGAAGGCATCAGTCAGGGACGGTGGAATGTGTACCGTCAATAGTCTGGCCAACCGAGGAGGACCTTCCCCACCCTCGGGCTGCTCTTGTTCCTGAAACCAAAACCAAAACCAAGGAATCAGGAACAAAGGGGAAACCCGGACGCGACGGAGCGTACGGCAAGAGGAGGAGGAGAACAAAACAACCCCCTCCACCCCCCCTCCAAGGCAGCATACGACGCAACCCTAAAGGGCAGGAGAAGAAAAAAGAACCAAAACCTTCTCCAAAGCCCCTTGGGGGTTGGGTCTATGCTGCCTTAAAGGGGAAAGCCTCGGATCGCTCAGGTAGCCCCGGCAAGCAGGAGGAAGAGGAAGAACGTACGTAATTCAAAGGTATATATAGAACCTCATCTACTGAAAGAAACGCTACGTTTACTACAACACCTAAGAGGCTCTCCTTGTTCAACACAACGTTGAAAGAGGAAAACAACAACGCTCGTAGTTAAAAGAAAGAGAGGCGTACAATGTACAAGAAACGCCTCAATTGCTTGAGAAGACTTCGCTTCGTTGTCGCTTAATCCTCAAAAAGTCGCGCGCAGAACAAAGAACGAAAACTAAAACGCACACACAAAAACGCAATCACACAACATCACACAACGAAAGAAAGAAGCAACACAGCAACCAGAACTCACACCTCATCATACCTCATACCTCACCTCTCACCTCTTAACCGTAAACACCCTCACAATCGCTCTAAAATCGCCTACAATCGATTTTCTCACCTGCCCCGCTACCCTCCATGCGCCCTCCCTCAACAAACACGCCTATAAGTCAAATAAACGCGAAAACGACACGTAAGGCATAGAAAAACACAGAGCTCACACAAAACCTCGCCACATCACAAACATCACAAAAGGCAACATCTTAAACAAACAGCCCTGCTTAAACGCGATGTCAGAGGGAAAGGCTTAAACGCGGACAGTCAGAGACGTTGAAACGCAAGAGATTGGGAAGAACATAAGACAACAACGAGCTTAAACGCGAGAGCTCAGAAAGGCGTCGGATCGAGAAGGGATGTATACTACCCTCACTCCGCCGCCTGCCCGCGGCCAAAACCCCGCCCCCCCGCACGCTGCGCGCGTCCAGCCAGCCAAGCCGTCGAGCCGGCCGACCGACAAAACGAAAGCCAAAAACCAAAACCAAAAAGGCCAAAAGGCCAAAGGTCCAAGGTCCAGCAACAGCAAATGGCTTGAAGCTTGGCCAAAGCCAAAGGCCAAAGCATGGCCAAAGGCCAAGATCGGCGCCAAGATCGGCAACGAAACGGTCGAGAAGATCGGACCGGACCAGCGGACCAGACGCGGACCGGCAAGATAAGGGAAAGGCAGATCGGCGGACCAGGGAAGCGGCGCCGGGAAAACAAAAACCCCCAGGCAAACGCCTGGGGGTGTGATGGAGGGGAGGAGGCCTAGGCCTCCTCCTCCTTCCGTTCCCACGCCGAGACAATCGTCTCGGCGGTGACGGAGACAAGGGAAGCCAATACGGCTTCCCAGTCAGCAAGCCTCCCTGGCCAATGTTCGGCCAGGGACAACTTGACTATTGTTAGGGGCGGCTCGCCCCCAACAATGGCCTTGACGGCGGGTTTGTACCCGCCGTCGTCGTGCTCATACCATAGGGCGACACCCCTGCCCAGGGGCAGGGGTACCCTGTGACTGATGTCCTGGCCGCATTCGGCCAGGACGCGCGCCCAGGCCCTCTCATACTCTGAGAGGACCCGGGCGCTCTCTTGCTGGACGGCGCGTTTAAGCGCCGCCCAGCGGACAGATGCGCCCATTTGTCCTCCAAACCCGGCCATTTTGTCCCACTGCCACCCGACCGGAAGGTAGCAGCCACTGGCCAACCATAGGCCAGCGATGCCTATTCTACACAATCCGCGTTTTCGCGCAAGCGGATTTATGAAGTGGAAGGCACAACGCGCTGTTGGTGTTGGCTGGTGCGTTGGCGGGTTGGCGGACTGGCTTTCTGGCTTTCCTCTGGCCTTTCTTTTCCCTTGGCTTTCCGGAAAACAAAATCCCCTAGGCTTTTGGCCTAGGGGCGGGACACAGGCTAGCGTTTGGGAACGTCAAGTTTCGCGTTCCCAGGCTGAAAGAATTTCCTCTTCACCCGTGGACCTAAGGATCTCTACGGCTTGTTGCCAGCTCTCGATTTCCCCAGGCCAATGCTCCTGTGTGATGGCACTGGCTGGCCGAAAGGCGCGGACACCGTAAAATGGCTCCTGAAATTCAATCTCGATGTCGGCCTTGTGTTGGTCATCGTTGACTATGAACACAGCAACATTGCACTTGCTGCCAAGACATAGCCTAGCCAGTGTGGCAATGTCTTGACCACAAATGGCTTGGGCCCGCCGTTTTGCCCTGGAATATTCTTCCAAGACGCGGGTTGCTTCTGATTTAACGGCAGACTTGATGCCCGCCCAGCGTCCAACAATGCTAGTAGTCATCATACTCATGGTTTCTTTCCTTTCTTTCCCAGCCGTTGGTTTCCCTTGCTGGCTGGCTGGGAAGAATGCCAGCAAGGGTTGGAGTTATTCCGGAACGACAAATTCCGCTATGAGGGAACGACTTCCTGGTGAAGTTGATCCAAGGTCACGGAAAACCTTGAACCTAATGTTCCCTAGGGGCTCGTAGAAAGCGCACACTGTGACGCCGCCACGCCAGCCACGGAGCCAGACTGAGGCTTCTTGAGAAGCAAGGCGCGTCACTTCAGACTTGCCGGCGCCTTTCCACGCCTGGATGCCTGCGATGAGCCGTGCCATATGCTTTCTTTCTCTTTCAATAGCGGTTGATCTTTCCGTTGACCACTTGCGGGTTGTAGTCATCTACGTATTGCGCGCAAGCGCAATCGTCTTCCATGTAGGGGTGTTCATGTACTAGGCACCAGCCACTGCCGCCATGTCTGGTCATTTTGACCAGCCAGCGCACAGCTTTCTCTTCACACTGGAAGATTTCAGAATCTCCACAATCGGTCCATGCCTCGATGTAGTATGTCCTTTTCATGCCGCTCATTATGCACCGCAGCGCACAAAATGCAAGCGGAAAGCGAACAGCCACAAGGTGTTTGCCTTGTGGCTGCTGATGTTGGCGTTGACGTGACGGGTGTTGTGTAGATTCTCTAGACTTTCCTTTGGTGCGCCTATGGAAGGCGTCAATTGTTGCGCGCTTCCTGGCTCTTGCATTTGGCCTGGAAGTTCGCAATAGACGCTGCTACGGCTGAAAGTGCTTCCATCAATGCGTCTACGGCTTCACCTGGCGTTGAAGCATTTACACCAAGCCATTTCTCTGGGTTTTGGCCAATATCCACCCAGTCCCAGGAACCGCCTTTGGCGCGTGCTAACACTAAACGCGCATCCTGATTGCCTGGACCGATAATCTTGCAATAGACAAAAGCTTTCATAGGTGTTGGTGGTGTATGTCGCTCTGCGTTGCTCTGCGTTAACGGATTGGACGCTCAACGCAGAGCTGGTTAGGGTTTAGTGTGCTGGCTGTGGCTGTGACGGAGCTAGGCTTGAACTATCAATTGCCAGCCGGTGTAATCCACGCCATAGCTCTACGGACATGGTTTCGCCGTAGGTGCGTACGACAATGGTGTATTTCGGTTGATTGCCGTTGTGGCCATACACGTCCAAGGTAGCTATTGGACCAGCGGCAATGGCGCGGTTCTTTTCGCGCAAGAAGAATTTGAAGGTGCTATTCGTCATCGCTACCGAACGAACGTTCTGGCGTGACCAAGCTAACGGCCTGTTGTTCAACGGCTTTCAGCAAGCCGGCAACGGTAGTGCGCATGTCAACGTCCTTGCCAGAGACTTTGGCAGGCACAATTTGAAGTGCGGCCTTGGCTTGGTTAACCAGAGTCGCTAGCTCTGAATCCCCAACTACGTCACGTGCGTTGAACGTGGCCACAAACTGGCGTAGCGCGTCGAACGTGTCTGAACGTAGACGTTGGCCGGTTTCGAGCCGTTCGATCAGCCCTTGGACTAGGGCAACGAAAGCGGAGCGCAATTCATCTCTGGCCTCTTTGGCAACCTTCTCGAGAACGTCTGTGGTCATGGTGACCTTGATGACGTCCATACGTAGGCCGTAGGAAGTGACAATTTCATCTTTGGTAGGGTACCATTCTGGCCGGAACAGTTCGCCAAGGCCGCCATCAGAGATTGGTGCGCGTGCAGAATCGACGATAGCAGGCCATTCTTCAGCAAGTTCCTGAAGAAGGACACGCAACTCCGCAAGTCCTTGCTGGACAATGTCTTGGATACGCGGGATAACGCCTTCCTTGGCCAGGTAGAGCCTTAGCGTTGGGGCACGAACCGCGTACATCAACGCGTTAGCACGCGTGTTGCGGAGCAAGCTTTCGATCTTGTCGATTGTCGCTGATCTAGCGATACAGACACGGCCTTGGATTAACTCTGTATCGCGTTGAGCCGCAAGCGCATCCGCAAGTGCGGTATGGTTAATGGTGCGGATTCTGGACCAAGCGCTTGCGGACACAGAGACACAGACGGTATCTGGCCGAACCGTGATCGTAGGGGCTTTTGTTGTGGTCATGGTGTTTGTCATGGTTTCAGTGTTCGTGGTGCTCATGGTCATGGTGTTGGTGATGATGGTGTTGGTGTTGTGCCTGGCTAGGCAATCGGCTCCGTTGTACCGACTCTGAACCAAGCAAAGCTGGTAGTTCAGCTAGCATACGTTCGGCCGCAAGGTGGTCGGCCGATGCAATGCTCGACGTTCTGATGATGACGCGCCCGTCCTCGGTGATTGTGATATCAATGGTATTCTTCATAAGACGCAATTTGGCCTTTGCTGGCTAATGGTGTTGTTAACGTTGTACCACGTGACACTGCGGTTCTTGATAATGGCCACGTATTTGACCAATCCGCACTTCTGGCAACGCCATACGTGTGTGCCAATGCTGTCAACGCGGAGCCAAGTCCAACGGTGGTTTTTCCTAGTAGCATTCATTTCGTTATCCTCAATCCCTGTGGTGTTGACTGGACCTTCCATCCGTACCTAAGGGCCTGTTGCCGAACAATTTCTGTGGCGATTGACCGGACATGGGCCTTTGGATTGGCGCCGACTAGTGTGGCGGTTTCGCCGTCAACGTTCAGCGTAGTCCCATCCTGATGTACCCACTTTCCGCCTTTGTTCTGCCAGCCCTTGAGGCGGGCAACTGCGGCGGTGACGTGTTTAGCTGGCCACTTAAGGGCAAGCTTAATCTCGATTCTTGTCCAGCAAGGCATGGTTCCGTTCCCCCATTGATCAGTCGGTGAATTTCCTTGTTTGCGGTGTTAACGGGCAAACTTTGCCCGTTTTAGCGGAAAGCCAACGGCCTGCGGCGGCCTGTTGAAGTCTTGCACGCAGTTCGGCGGCCACAACGCCGACTGGCGTGATTCTTTCCATCACTTCACGGATGGGGCGGCCTGTGGCTGATGCGATGGTGCAAGCCATTGCAATGTCACTACCTGCGTATCCTTCACTAGCCGCGGCCAAGTCGGTCCAATTGTCGTCGATTTTGCACTTCCAGCCCCACACAGCCCAGATTTTAGCGCGGTCCATTGTGTCTGGCAAGTCGCAAAACCAGGTTCCAAGAGCGAACCTACGTCTTAATTCTGGTGGGACTGAATCAATCCCGTTGGACGTTGCAATCACCATCACGCGTCCAAGCCCAGCAATTGCGGCCATGGCTCTGCGGACACGTTGTTCGGATTCACCTACGTATGAACCCTTCAGACTTCCAAGGTCGAGTTGCACGACTGGCACGCCAAGGCGTAGGCCGGCTTGTTTCGCCGATTCACTTTTGCCTGTGCCTGGTGGGCCGACTAGGATTAGACCGAACATCCTGTACTCTTGCATTGTCGTTAGGATCACGGAAAGCTGATCCTGCGTAACGCCGGAGCTGTCGCCCCTTCCAGCAAGCCCATAGCCGGCAATGGCCTTCTCGATTTCGTCCATCCATACAACCGCTTGAACCGGAAAGCGGCTGATCCAGTCGGTCAATCCTTCCAAGCCAGGAAGTTCAACTGGCTCTGGCTGGATCACACGGAGCCCTGCGGTAGCCAACATTTGAGCCCTGGCGATTTGTGCCGCGGCCATATCGATTTGCTTTGACCTTGCTGATGCAACCGCGGCAACGGCGGCAACTTGTTCAACGCCAAAGCGTGTTAATCCACGCAGGTAGGGCGTTAGATTTTGAACAATCTTGTCGGGTTGGAGCCCAGACTCTTTGGCTATTTGAGACGATGCAAAGTAATCATTTACAACGGCTTGCGCCAATTGTGTAGATGTATTGTCGTCAGGCAATGGCAGGGAAACTTGGATGAAATCGGCGGCAATAGAAGGCGGCGGCAAGGTGCCGCTTGGCACCACAAACACCAGCGTTGAACCTACGGCGGCCAGTTTCCTTCTGGCAAGCTGACACGCAGCGGCAAAGGGAACATCATTTTGAAGGCCTTCACCAAGGCGGTTGGCCACGTAGAGTGTCCTTTCCTGTGGCGCTTCAGCAATCTCAAGTATCGCATCAGTTGGATTGAGAGAAGGTGGTTCCTTCCTGCCTTTGTCCCATCCTGTGACAGGCGACCACGTCCAAGTCTTTGGTGGTTTGGCGCCGTTGGTTACGGCGGCAACAGTGTAGTCTAACGCCTCTAATGTGTCTGGTGCCTGAAGCCAGATTAATGGAGCCCTGGCTGTCCATGCTGCCTTGATCAATTCTTGCGCATTCATCATACGGCATAAAGTTTACGCAATGCGTTGCGCAATGTCAAGCGCCTTTCTTTTTGCCCCTATAGCGCCAAATGTTTATGCCAGCGATGGCTAAAACCTTCAGTCGGATTATGACTGCGTGCGTTTAAGCGCGCGCCAGCCACGTTCAAGCCTGCGGGGTAGAGTGAAAATTTGTGTTTCCCTTGGACTTGTGCATTGCGGTATCAAAAGATTGCGGCCTAGCGTGTGTTTTCTCTGCACTTGCGATGCGTTGAGTCTAGAGAGCTTGTTTTGTGTGCGCTTGCGGCTTGTTCGTGTGAGTCAGCGATTAAGCCGGCGCCTGTGTTTTATTCCCTTAGACTTGATGCTAAAGTTTTGAGCAGGGTTGAGATCAACTGAGAAGAATGGATCTTCAGCTTTGAGGATTTCCAAGGACTTCCTTGAATTACGTACTCCTTAAATTACGTGCTCCTTAATCTACAAGGTAGGCTACTCTGAAACTAAGGATGCCCAGATCGCGGAGGTACCTGAGCCCGCCCTTGGGCAGCATAGGCCCATCCCCTAGGGCCTGCGGTTTTATGAACTAGGCTCTAAGGTTCGCCTGTATGCTGCTCAAGGGCAGGCTTTGGATACCCAGATCGCGTCTGGCCCCTCGCCTCGCCCTACGGTCGTGGGGACCGTGCAGCCCGTGGGTCCTGGCGGGGTCCACGGTTGGTCAGACTCTCAGAGGGCCGCCACCCTCTCCCAGCCGCGCTCTGACCTTTCGGCCCACGCTGCCCGGCATGGCCATCCCGCTTCCGGGCTTGGTCTGGCAACCGCAGAGTGGCTAGCGGCGTTGGGCTATCCCCGCACTCACCGCTCTGGCCGGTGTTGGACACCGGATCGACTGTGCTGGTGCTTGAGAACGCCGATATCAACTCTCGGACGCGGAGTCATCTGACCAGGCACAGTCTGCTGCCTGACTGAGGGGCAGTATAGGCATTGCTTCTGTCTTGTCAAGGGGTCTTGTGCGAGGCTTTGCGAAGTTGGGCTTACTAGCAAGGTTGGGCTTTGGCATGTACGACGGCGCACTGCTGTTGGTGGTTGCGGCGGGCTCAAGATTCAGAATGCCCCTGCAATCGCTTTAAAACGGCCTAGGATCGATTTTCTTTGGCGTCGGCTATGGTGTGTCCCCTTGAGGACTAAGGCGGCTGGCAGGGCGATTCCGCGGCTTCTGGCGGCCTTGCGCATGGGTTCACCCGCACGCGGTCTGCGGTAACGCCTCTGATCGAACCGCCAGCATCTTTTCTCCTGGCCAGCCGCTGATGCATACTCACGCAAATTGCGGCTTGCTGTCAACCGCTCAGAGGTTTCAAGCCACTGCAAGCATGTTTTGTGCCAATTTGGCGATAAAAACAACTTTTGACCCGTGTTGCTGACTAGCAACGTTCGGCACTTGACAGCGCAAAAACAGGTGTTGACAAGAAGTGCGCGCACGTGTATAAAGGCGGCAGTCTTGCGAAAGATGGTGCGCAAGACTGATTGAGAGACGGAACCACAAACACAAACAAAGCCATGACCAAGCAGTACCAAATTCAACCCGTCGATGACCCTGTCGAAATCATGTCGGCCCAGCCTGCCGCAGTTGCGCAGCAGCCTGAAATCGTGACCTACCTTGAGAAGGCTGCCGTTGACGTGCAGGTGGCCACCGCCAAGGCCTATCCGCGCGATCGGCAGAAGGCCATGCAGGCCATTGTGGCCGAGGCCCTGATGGATTCGGAGTCCATGGTTTACACTCTGCGCTACCGGGACCGCGAAAGCGGAGAAACCAAGGTGGTCAAGGGGCCCTCTATTAGGCTTGCCGAAATTATCATGCAAAACTGGGGCAACCTGCGTGTGTGGGCAACGGTCATTGAGAGTCGTCCGGAATACATCCGCGCTCGAGGCTCTGCCTGGGACGTTCAGACGAATGCGTGGGGGAATGAGGAAGTGATCGTGCCCACGCTTGATCGCCATGGAAAACCGCTCCACGATCGTCTGCGCATCATTTACCAGCAGGTGGCCATTTCCAAGGCGCTGAGGAACGCGATTCTTCGCGTTATTCCTCGTTCTGTGGTTAACACTGTAATGCAAGCAATCGAGCGCCAGCAACCTGTAACGCCAAAGGCCATTGCGGGCATCCGCGATTGGCTGCGGCGTGTTGGCGTATCAGAGATTGTGGCATGCCGTGTGGTCGGGGCGCAATCGCTGGACAACCTAACTCCTGCACAATTGTCCACGCTGCGTGGGATTTATGCAGCTATTCGCGATGGTGAGATGACGGTTGAGGAAGCGTTTGCCACTGAGGTATCCGAGGAGGCTGACGCAACTGAGTCGCAAGAGACGCACACTCAGCCAAAGCAAGAGCCACAGGAATCCCCTGCTGGCCCGGAACCCAAGGTCGCTCAACAGCAAAGCCAGCCGCGGGCCACCGGTGGTCGATCCAGGGGCGCCGCCGCCAAGGCCAATGTTGCAGCCACTGCTGATCAATCTGTGTCGCAGCAGCAGAAGCAGGTTCAACAGACCAATATGGACCGCCCGTTAAGCAAATCGGAGAAAATTGAGAAGCTTTTGGCTGTGGCACAGTCCATGGGGCTTGACCGTACTGGTTTAGCAGAAGCGGCCAAGAAGGTCGGCTGGGGCGCTGATTTTTCGCAGTGGCCAGAATCGAGGCTCGACTCACTGTTAAGTGATCCTGCGTCTACGATCGAAGGCCTGAAAAACCTAGCAGCTAGCACATCTTCGCAGGCACCGAAGGTTTCGGTTCAACAACCGCAGACACAGCGTGCTCCGAAGAACGAAGAGCAGGGAACCTTTATTGACGATTTGCTAGTGTGAACAACCGGCCAGCTACGAGGCCAGCGACATGGAAACGCCTACTTTCCAATCCACTATAGTCGATGAGAGAGCCGGCCTTCCATCCGCATCTCGACTTTGGCTGATTGCCAAATGTCCGGGGTCGTGGAAGATCCAGGAAACCGTACCACGCGCTGAAACCGATGCGATGCGTGATGGAACGGCCATGCATGCCGCCATTGAATGCATTGCCCGCGGAGAAACGATTCCTGAGCCGCCCATGCCCAAAGGGTTGAGCGATGTGGAGCGAATCAAACGCGAGCTTAACTGGGGCAACATGGCAATCAACGCCTACAACGCGATGCTGTGTGTTGCGCATGCAGCCGGAATGTCAGAAGAACATGCTCAGCAGTACGTTGAGCATCGCATGTTCATCAATTGGAATGGTAGTAAAATCGGTAGCGCCAAGGCTGACTGCCTGTGGTACAACCCGTCTACCAAAGATCTGCTGGTGATCGATTACAAGACAATCCAACAGCCACATCGATCCATGCTGGAGGATATCGGGGAAACTGCGGACAAATCATGGCAGATGTGGGCCGCAGTAACTGGTTACATTGACCAGTATTTATCCGGAGATGTATCGCAGGTTCGACGCGCCCGGCTGGTCTACATTAAAATCCCGCTGTACAACCTAGAAGGCCCAATTGAGTGTGAAGACTCAGACTGGATTGGGCATGAAACGGTTGTGAGCAAGACCATGACGGTGAAGGCGCTGTTCATGGCCGCCATGGATGATGACACCACCCTCATCGCTGGCTGGCATTGCAAGTGGTGCCAGGCCAAGCACGTTTGTGTAGCCAGGCTGCAAGGGTTCCTTTTGGGTGCAGGACAGGAATCGAGCCGGGCCATGCTGCAGTCAAACCCGCGTTTGGCCAGCATCATTATGCATTACCGCAGTGATCTTGAGGCCATGATTGAGGGGGCGAAATCCGTGTTGCTGTCTCTCTCAGATGACGAGCTGGAAGAACTCGGTTGGAGAAAAGCGCCGCCCGCAAAACGCGAACAGATTACTGACACCGTAACCGCGTTCAATGTGTTGCGCGATCGCGGGCTTGGAGAAGAGGTGTTGCTCCGCTGCTGCAACATGTCTGTAAGCTCTCTGGTGAAAGAGATCGCCATGGCATTTGAAATGTCTGAAGGCGAAGCGCGCGATTACATTGCCAGTGCCATTGGCCATTGTCTGAGAGAGAGCGGGGATGGCACACCGCGGTTGCTGAAACTCAAAGGCGCGCGCAAGCCGTCTCTCAATCTCTATACTACGGAAGAATCAAATGACTTGCCAATAGGAGAACTCAGCAATGAGTGATAAGACCATTCAATTGAACCCAAAAGAAGAAGCCGCGTTTGACCGCATCTTTAGGGCCATTGTGCAGGTGGAATCTGGCGGCAATCTGAAGGCTGTAGGTGATAATGGCAAGGCTATCGGCCCTGCGCAAATCCACATGGCCTATGTCAGGGATGCGCAAGATGTAGATCCGGGAATCACGCCCGACATGCGTTGGACACTGGAAGGCAGCAAGCGCATCATGCGCGCCTACATGATTAGGCACAAGGTGCCGCTGACCAATGCGGAAATGGTGGCCCGTGTGCATAACGGGGGGCCACAAGGGCACCTAAAACCGGCAACGCTGGTCTATTGGAAGAAGGTCAAGAGTGCGCTGAATGCACTGAAATAACCCGTAGTGCTCTATGAACCCCACACATTCCTACTACATCTTGGAGGTGCCCTCAGATTGCCCGCGGGTCCTGTTCAAGTACTACTTTACCAATCTCGATGTGGCTTGCATGGCGGCTGCATCACACACCGGTTTACAGCCGCGGTTGTGGGAAGTCACAACACAGGTTGTGAATGGAATACCGCGGCTGTATTGGCAAAGAATCATGTACGAACTGTTTGCATAGGGGGCGTAGCTATGAACGTTACCGTTGAAACCAAGGCATTGCGAGAGGCGTTGTCAATTGTAGCTCCGGCGGTGCCCAAGGGAGCAATCACGCCGGCGCTGTTATGCGCGCGCGCGCGGGTGTTGCAAAAACCTAGCGGAAACCCAGGTTATCCTGGGATTCTAGAAATTTGTTGCACCGGGCTGGACGCGCGCATGGCAGTGGAAATCCCGTGCAAGGTCAACGAGGACAAAGCGCGGGATGTGCTGCTGCCGATGATTACCGCTATGCCTTTAGTAAGGCTGATGCATCAGGAGAAGACACACATATCCTGGGTGGCTGATAACCAGGTCATGCTGGTAGCTGAAGACCTGGAATACTGCCTGGATACGCCGAATCCAGAAGATTTTCCGGCTGACATGGCCAGTGTAGACGGAAGTTGGTACAACACGAATGCTCCTCTGCCGACTAAGCCATACATAACTGTGAGTTTTGCCGCGGAAGAATGGATTCGCATGTTGCGGGGAACACGTTATGCCGTAGCTACAAACAAAGAGAGTCGATATGTGCTGCAGTCCATACTGTTTGAGTTCCAGGATGAGACATTGCGCCTGGTATCGACAGACGGCAAACGACTTGCGCTGGTCAACAAGAAGATTGACCGCACTACTAAGGGCGTGCTGTGCTATGTAGTGCCAGAACTTGCCGCTGACCTGCTGATTCACTCTCTAACGCTGGCGACGCGGAAAGACAGTATGGTGCACCTGACGCTGGATAACGATCACATTGTCATGGAGTGCTCTGAATGTCGCGGCGTGGGAAGCCTCAGCCTAAAGGCCAAGCTGATTGATTATGAGTACCCTGACTACAGCAAGCTTCTCAAGGACATGACAGTGAAAGCACAGCTTACCGTGAATCGATCCGATTTGCTGAAGGCGGTTCAGCGTGCGTCTTTAATGGCGCGTGATCCGTTGGCCTTCGGCATCTTCATGACATTCGGCCAGACCATCGGAATTCGATCCGTTGGCCACATGTATGGCCGAGCTTCAGAGCGAGTGAAAACACTCTCATATGAGGGGGAAAAGATAGAAGTCCGCATCAACCCCCAGTATGTGCTGGATTACCTGGATGTGACGGGCGATGAGACCATTCGCATTGAGGTATATGGGGACACCTGGCCCGTCTTTTTTGTCGACAGCCAGAACCAGCAGTGCTGCTACATTATGCCTTTGATGAAGAATGTGTGATGTTATCTCATCATTGCGTGTACTATGAGTGAACCCGCGATCCCAGAGCAAGGGCCCAACACGCCTGCCGACCGTGATATTGCCAAAATGTTCGAGCGCGGCCTGCAGGTGCCGCTGCTGCAGCCACAGGCACAGGCGTCGCTAACTCCTGTCCGCCGCCGTTTCTACGATCCTATTGAGATTGATGAACAGACGGGTCAACCCGTGCTACAGCCGGTATTGCGACAAAGGATTGTGCGTGAGCTGGCCAGCCCGAAGTGTTCGGCGCTTAGAGGGTTCCAGCTCCAAAGAATCTACATGAAACAACCTGGCTGGGGATTGCGCGGCTGGGCACGCGTGCTTGTGGAAGCTGAAATACAGGCCAAAGAACTTGCGCCGGAGTATTGTTTCGTCGCTGAGCGCGTGGAATCAGATGGAGAATGGTACGCTGTAGTATGGAAGGAAAGTCGTTCATCCGCTGAACGTGAATATGTGTGCACCGTGTATCGCCCGTCGTCCGATCCCAATGATCCGACCGCGCTCAAGATTGCAAGCGAAATTGCAGAGGCGCTGAATTACGTTCACGGTGTTCCCGTCACGCAAAGCCAGCAGTAGGCAATACATATGTTTCGCGTAGTAACACGTGACGATCACGCAGCCCTGGTCAGAACAGGATCTGAACCAGGAACGCAGGATATTGCCTTGCTGCGGGCCTCAGGGCCGATTGAGACGGCATACCTGCATCTTGTGGCCACGCTGATTCGCAAGATGATTCCACAAACGACCCCCTGCGTTGTTGGCGTGGTTTACAAAATCCCTACAGGATACACGTTCGAGTGCAGAGGTGTCTGGGACAAGAAGGATGAGGCTCGACGTCACTACGACACGATGCCTATTCCGCCAGACGCTCATGGGAAGATGATGGTTTGTTTTGATGGCTCGACGCTATGGCAGCCTGCGTAAACATTGGCCAGGGCAATCGCCATCCGGAGCAATCGACATGAGGCTCGGCTATAAAATCGTCATGGAAGGAATGCGCGGCCTGCTCTACAGTCCGTTTGCGCCGGAATCTTCAGCCCTGACGTACCCCGTGGGCCAATGGATCGAGCCACAGCCTGGCTGCGGGCCACTGTTCTGCTATGCTACGGCTGATCAGGCGGCCAAATTTGCGGATCTCATGAGTCGTTATATCGGAGTGAATTGCCAGAAACTCAGCATGTATGTGTGTGAATATGAGCCATGGCGTGAAAAGCTGCGCAGAGCAAGGACTCTCTGCTACAACCTTGAACCCGTATTTGGCTGGACACGTGATGGTGACTATCTGCACTTGAGCGATCTCCTGTCCCCTATGGTGCGGGATGTGATGTGGGGACTACGGCTATGCAGTCGTATACGTTTGATCCGTGAAATCCAAACCGGAGAATGAGTTATGATCGCAACACTACTCGACATCCTGGAGTTCGTGGCATTAGCCATATTCCTGGCCTGGGTCATAGTCATGGCGTCCATGATCATCCTGCTGAGCTTGACGCGATGCAAGACTTGTGGCGCGTGGCACATTAACGATCCATGTCCCTACAAGCGGCCAGACAAAGATCAGGAGTGCCGGCATGAAACCAATAGCATCCATCACAATTGACGCCACGCAAGCACAGCGCCTGCACGCGCGCCTGTCAGACATTTTGACAGGCTACGATCCTGGCGAATATGATGAGCTATGGCTGTATGCGCGTGGTGATGAATACGAGCGCACGTTGCGTTGTGTTCTATATCTAGAGCCCGGGCTAATGGTGGCCCTTGATAGTCCTGCCATAAACGCAGCCCCGCCAGCAAAGAACAGGCCGAAAGCTGTCAGAATGCGCCCCATCCATCTGTTCAGAACGCTGGACGCATTGATGGGATGCGGAAACAACATTAAAATCACCATATTTAGGTTGAATTCTCAGGATAGGGATGCGCGAGTTCGGCTTGCCCCACTAGCAGATGGTAGGCCCTGCAAAAGTAATACAGAACCCATTCAAGCTATCTTAACGCGCCCCATTTGCAATGAGTGCCAAATACGGTATTGCTATGATGACGAGCCAGTGCTAACGATTGCCACTGATAAGAACATGTTGCAGCTACTCTATAATAGCTGGAAGTCGTGGAGCAAGGCTGTGCGTCGCGGTATTTGCATTATCCAATTCTACCCTCCGTCGATGAGTGCCAAATGTAGGGCGGACATATCCATAGACTGCAGTAACCGCTGGAGTCCATCAGCGATGGTAGGGTTAAGCACTGCCTTCAACATTCAAACCGCAGTTCGAGCCAAGTGTTTCGAGCGAGCCATTCGCTGCCTAGAACCTGAGTATGCTGTAGACATGCACGTCCTTTCGTCGGGATACGCCCGGCTGGCTCTAGAACAGATCAACACACAGGCGTTGCTGTTTCTTTAACTTTAACCCACTACCTTGACACTTGTGGCATATGATCATCAAGTTCGACGTGGCAGGCAAACCGGTACCGCGCGGTAGTAAACGAGCCTTCCCCATTCGTCGCAAGGATGGCTCCTTGGGCGTTGCTGTATCAGACAACACAGGAGAGAGGGGGCGACTGTGGATGGCCATGGTACAAGAGGCGGCCCGGAGTGCATTGCCGTCAGGCTGGGTCCCGCGTTCTGAGCCGATTAGGCTTTTCATCGTCTTCAGGTTCCGAAGACCAAAGGCACACTACACAACCAGGGGGGCGGTGAAGTCCTCTGCTCCAGCGTATCCGACCGTCAAGCCAGACCTAACCAAGCTCTTGAGGGCCGTTGAGGACGCGCTAACCGGTGTGGTCTGGCGTGATGATAGCCAGATCATCTATCAGGCAGTCGTCAAAGAGTATGCCGATGTCAACATGACATCTGTTGTCATTAAATTCTTGTCAACCACCCCAGACTGAAATCTGGGGTTCCAGGCACTTAAATTTCTATGAACCACAGTGATCTTGCAGAACGTCTGGCTGATTACGCCTGGGCCATCGCAGCTAACGACAGAAGCACCTTGGAGGTCTTTCGCAAGGTTGTCGAAGCAGGCGGAGGGTCATGGGAGGATGATGGCTACCAGGTTACGTTGACTGGCCCGTCGGGCATCCGCGGTGGCTTCACCCCCGGCCATGAAGACCCCGTAACGGCTTGCGTAATGGTAAATTTCATGCTGTTTGGGCAATTCTGGGCGCAGGTACCTCCGGCAGCCAAGGCGCTGGAGGTCATCAACAAGCGCTGGGCAACCCACGTTAAAGCGCAGAAAGAACGCCGAAGGCCCCAGAAGAATGCAAGGAATGAACCAACAGATTCTCTGCAACTCCCGATGGATTTATAAGCCATGATCACTACAGGCCAAGTAGATCGCTGGGCTCGGAGGCGGGCTCATAAGGTTGTCGGGCATCCGGCTGGCTGCATTTGCCGGTTCTGTGCCGCCATCCGCGTCCGAGTGAAGCGGGCCTGCCGGGCAAGACTTTCTGCTGCTGGGGCACCCCAGCCCCGCGGCGGACAAACGGAAGCAGGGGCGTGAGTGGGCGCGATAGACCCGGAGTGCTTTCTATGGCTAAGAAAACTTCTGGCAAAAAAGTCTACATCCCCATGCTCATAATGAAATGGTCCTCGGTCATTGTCGACTGGCCGGCGGGTATCACAGCTCTCAAGTATGACCTAAGACGGAATGGTTCGGTCGGTTTTCTACCGGTGTATGAATCGGTTGGAGAACTGACCAAACACTGGGGCGGAGATGCCCCGTACATCACGGTGGAGGTGATTCAGGATGACGAAAGTCCCTAACGCATTGCGAGCAGCAGGCTTCAAAAGCCCGGACGAAGTGCAGCGAGTACTGCGGAAGATCAGCGCTGTTACCGAAGCCGATGAGGCGTGGGAGCAGGTTAGAACCAAACTGGTCATGCGTTATCACATGGACTTGAGCCAAAACTACAAGCCGACCAGGGAAACGTGGGAATTTGTGAAAGCGATCGCCGCGCTGGCAGAAGACGACGCGCTGGACGCCATCGCGCGCCGCATGCTGTCCTCTGGTGGCCCCACCCAGCGCCCAGAAGAGAAAGAGAAGACCAAGCCCTAGTCTTTGGCATTTTGCTTCTGGGTGATACTTGCCGAGCGCCGCAAAAGATTAGTGGGCTCGTAGCACGTCACGGTCAGAAGCATACCATTGATTGCATGCACGCGCTTAATCCCGCGCTTCAAGTAGTGCAAGCCCAGTAAACGTCGGATGATCTTCCTGGCGGTGTTGATCCCAATGCCCCACAGCTCCGCCCACTCCGGGCCCGTAAGACACTGGGCGCATTTACGCTGAGGCAAGACAGGCTTATCAGGCCGTAGCAGCCGAATCACGCGTTCCAGCGTGATGTCAGAGCTGTATGACTTGAGGCTTGGTTTCTTCGAGTTTGAAGATGAACTTTTGGACATTGATCGATCCATCCTTAACGCCAAAACGCAGAGCACCAAATTCAGGCACCATCCTGAACGGGCCCCTCCGAATCATGTACCTGGTCTGCATCTGCCAGCAGGGCACGATGTAACCCCGCTGACGACTGAACTCCACGCCCACAAAGTAGTGGACGTGACCTCGTAGGACGACGTCCACGCGGTGCTTGCTGGTCTCATTCAATAATGCGAAGACCAGCTCTCTGGCTAAAGGAGTGGTTTTGTACCAACCGCTCCCAATCTCAATGTGGTGGGCAAAATGGAATGTTTTGCCTCCGATGCGCAGGAAAATCTCCTCAGCGCTGCGTGAGCCGTAAGGCCCCACAACTTCAGCGCTGATAAGCTCGCCAAGGATAGATTCCAAGGGACGACCGCCTGCGTCTACGTGATAGCCGGTGCCGTTGATCAGCAGTACCTTGTCAGCCTTGAACATCCGCAGCAGGTCTGCAGCAGCGAACAACTGGTCTTCCAGGTCAGTGGACCACTGTTCTGTCCCGCGCGTTTTGGTCCCTTGTCCGTCGATCGCATCGCCGCAACAAACCAAGATGTCAGGCCTCCGCCATTGTTCGGCCAGCTTGGCCCAAACCTCATACAGCGCAAGCTGAGCCCTTGAGGGGCTTTACTCGCCCCCCTGTTTCAGGCTCAGCTTCTTGGGGCACAGAGCCAGCCTCGACCCGACATGCAGATCGCTTACGCATACAATCGTTTTAGTTGTTGACGTTGCGCGTTGCGATGCGCGCGCGTGTGTCTTCATGCACAAAAGTACACCCCGCTTGGTTGGAAGTCCAAGAATAGCAACGAGTTGCGTGGACAAGGCCCGGCTGCGAACACGAAATTGCACGATACGTCATGTTTGCGTCGTGGATGCAAAAAGAGAGAGGCGTGCCGCGCGCCGAGAGCCATCACGCCATCGCGCGGCACGCCTTGTGGGCTGCCTTTAGGGGTCTCCCGAGGGTACCTAGACGCTACCCAATCAATACATAGCATATGGGCGCTTGCCCGTCAAGCGTCCTCCTCTTGCGAATCCACCTGCCTTGCAAATAGAGCAAAGCTCGTCAGGTAGCGCGCAAGCACAACTGCAGACGCATCAGCGCCGTACTCGTACCACAGACGCTCCATGCTGTTCAGATGACGATCCAGGGATTGCCAGGGCGTTATCTGTCGCCAGCCAGGCCCGAGCATGCGCAGGGCTGCCTTGGGTGTGTTGACTCGAATCGCATCGTAGATTGCGTCAGCAAACTGTGGGGTGGCTTGGAACGCGATCACAACCGCTGGCCGATTACACACCGCGCATTTGACGGCAGCGTGGTCCAGTTCGTCGTTGTTAACCCTTTGCCAGCAGCACATGGTGGCAAAGCAGGTGACGGATCGGTCTGTTGGTTTTGGATGCTTGGTTTTCATAGACGCTCCACTACAACACCAAAAAATCCAGGGCGGCTAGGAATGCAGACCAGATAACGTTTGTGCCGGACATCCCCTGCTTGAAGTGCGCGGCACACCAGGCAGAGCAGGTCCAGTGGGACAGGCAGTACAATCCAGCCGTACCGACGCACCTGTTCTTCTCGTTCGAGCGTGTCATTGGTAAACACGGGCTCATTGCGTGCAAGGATAACCGCTGGATCGTTCATAAACAATCGCGGTGCCTTTAGAATCACAGAACGACAAAGCCCGTCATTGCAAAATTCTGGCTCAATCAACTGAGCCGGATACATGCCGCAGTGCAAACACCGGGTCCACTGGTCTGTCTTGGCAAATGTCCCATCTGGCATCCAGATCGATGCAGCCATGACGCGTTCGCCAACGCATTCAGACAAACAGCACGGCGACAGCAAGCCTTCCAGCGATGACAGCATCAGCCTGGCGTCAGACATTGGCGGTCTTGGTTTGCAATTCAATTCGTTGGCACGTCCTAAAGAAGACAAACGGCACCGTGTCTGTTGGGCCGTTTCGGTTTTTGGCTATGATCATTTCCAGCCCCACAATTGGCTCCTGGCTGTCTTCCTTGCGGAGCAACGCGATGATGTCCGCGTCTTCTTCCACCACTCCGCTGTCTCGAAGGTCTGCAATGGACGGATAATCGCTGCGCGCGGCATTTCGGTTGAGCTGGCTGATCAGGATGATGGGAATGTTCAGCTCTTTAGCCAGGGCTTTGATCTGGTGACTGATGTGCGCCACTTCTTCGTTTCGATTGGCATGCCTTCGGGAACTGTGCAACAACTGCAGATAGTCGATGACCAAAAGCTTGATGTTGAATCGCATGGCCATGATGCGCGCAGATGCGCAGAGCTCTCCTATCGAAATTCCAGAACGATCGTCAATCACAATCCTATCGCGATACATGGCCATGCGCATGGCGCAGGAAGCAAGACGATTGACTTCATCCTTGGTAATGGTGCCGCCGCGGGTAAAACGTGTGTCAACGCGCGCCATGGAACACAACATGCGAGTCACGATGTCCTTGCGGCTCATCTCCAGTGAGAAAATGCCAACAGAGAAGTCATTGCCATTTCGCTCCATGGCATTCATGGCGACGTTGAGCGCCATGGCAGTCTTGCCCACGCTGGGGCGGGCGGCCACAATGATCATGTCAGGCGCACGAAGGCCACCGATAATGCGATCTAGATCAGAATAGCCCGTGGTGGCCCCCATGATGACATCGCCATTCATCACACGCCCCAAATCCTCATCAATCTCTCGTAATGTCTGCGTGATGGGCACGTAATCGACTGTGTTAGATTCATCTCGAATCGTGGAAAGCTCGGATACGGCGCGGCTGTAAAGTTCATCTGGCGGTGTGTCATCCGTCCATGCCATGGCGAGTTCTTCAAGCCTCTTGCCATAGGCAATCAATTGCCGACACAGATAACGAGCGCGAAGGATGTCATGGTAATATTCAACGTTGGCCGATGAAGCCGGCGCGTTGGCTATTTCGGCCAAGGCCTGCGCACTCACCAGATCTGCGCCAGAACGACCATAGGAATCTCGGTAGGTTTTAATCCTGTTGTAAACTGAGATGATGTCAGGCTGAACGCCCTGTTGCCAAAGTTCGATGATGGCCTTGTACACAAGCCGATGGGCCGGTTCCCAGAAAATCTTATACCGGTCGCGGATTAGGGAGTAGACGCGCGGTACCACATCTGGATCAGCAAGGCAGGCAGAAAGCAGCGCGCGTTCTGTCTCTGTGTCGTGTGGCGGCAGTTGTTGTTGCACTGCCTCCTTGTTGGCCGCAGATGATTGCACCGTGGAGCGCTTGGCCGCCGAGCCGACTATGCCTGTGGCGGTGGACATAGGCAGGATATTGTAGATGACTGCTGGACATCAGTGTACTGGGCTCAGCCCATCTGGGCAAGCCAAACGGCCCATTTTGCTCGTGCCTCAATGTACTCTCGCTCAGTGTTGAAATCCTCACGTTGTGGCGGAGTTTGAGCTGTATACATGCGCTGGCCAATGATGATGCCCTTCCCGACGTAACGGGCGTTCTCCTTGGCATTTGGCGACGCCAAAGCATTCTGTTTGTCGGCGATGTAGTCTTCCCAGCGCCGCTGGTTCAGGAACGTGCTGGGCATGGGAATGTATTGTCCGCCATCTCTCCGCCACTGCGGGGATTGCTTGGCGATCTCCAGCCCCATCAGAATGCGCTCCAGCGGAGCCACGCGCAGCGCCCGTACGAACGCCCGAAGGGCAATGGTCTTGTGCCATGTCCGCCCCTTGACCTTCGGGTACGCTGACCAAAACTGATTGAATTTCTGGAGCGTCTCCTCGCTTATGACATCACCAACATCGGCCAGCTTGAAGCTCAACCTGTGCTCATTGTACTCCTGCAGCGCTTGCAGCCTGCGCGCATCTGAACGCACAGATTTGGCGAATTCCACAGGAATGCAATACCCTTCAGGGCTGATCTGCACAATCCCGCGGCTTACCAAATTCTGAAACGCACTCAGTATCTGCTGGTGGCTGAGAAACAAATCCGCGTAGTGTTCAACGCGGAAAGCAGACGGACCATCCTTCCAATAGGACTCAACCAGCTTCAGGAGCAGCCCGGCCTCAATCAGGCTGAGCCCCTCTTGATAGCCGATGGCCCGCAGAATCTTTGCCCCTGGCTTGGCAGCAGCCTTGCTATTTGCGCTATCGCCAGTGTCGGCGGCAATAGCATCAGGAGTCGTGTTCATATGCGCCCCCCCCTTTATGCCCAATCAATCAACGTCTGATTCTGCAACCTGCCCTTCCCGTTCCTGCTCTCCGCCATGTACAGCACCGCCACCAGCAGTGCGCGATGCTGCCACCATAACCAGCAACTTCTTCAATCGTCGCTTCTTCCGCGACAAATAGCGGAACGGCTTTTCGCGGCGCACAGAGTTTAGGATGTAGGACTTCCACGCGGGCCACGTAGAGGGATTGAAGCCGGCGGCATTCAAAACCGCAGAAACAACCTGAATCGAGTGGTCTGCCCAAGTTCGCTCATGGGCCATGCGACAAATGGTCCGCATGCAGACGCCACTGCGGTGGCTGATTTCCTTGTAGGCAAGCGCGCGGCCCGTCTTGAGGTCCCTAGCCAGCGTAATCACAAGCCACGGAGGGAACATGTCCAACATCTGAAGAAGTGTCTTCCCATAGTCCCCTCCTTGCACTGCAGCCACAGCCTGCTGCTGCTGCTGCTGCTGGGCCACATCCTCTACAGGCCGCGGTTCCTCGACTGTTGGTTGTTGAGTCGTAGAAGCGGTAGTGTCGCGGTTCATCATGCCGCCATCCTACACGAACATGCCTTCCGTGTCAATTGACCGATGATGCAGGTTTGCGGCGGCCTACTAGCAAGGAGTCGCCACTAGGCTTTGCCAATTGGCATGCGTAATGCTCTTGCGGGTTCCTTGCGGCCTGCGACCAGCCGGCGCTCTACGATGCGGCCCAAGCGCGGGATTGGTCGATGTTCGGCCATTCCAGCCCTGGCGGCGCCCGCGCCAGTGCCAATACGGACTCGCAGCAGTCTGCCGACCAAGGGCGCCCTCGGGATAGATGGCGCTCGACCAGCCAATCTCCGCCCGGTAATGAGCCCCCTGCGGCCCGGAATGCGCAAGGGCGGTTCTGGCCGACGTAGCACGGTCAGTGGTTCTGCGGCTTCTTCAGCAGCAGCAACAGTCGACCTTGGCCTCGGAATCTTCAGCCTGCGCGTAACGGCCCCGGGCAACGCGCCGCGGATCGATACTGCGCGCCCCGGAATGATCGCCCCGCCGCCTCGCCCGCCAAGGCCAACATCGCGCCTAGTGCCAAGCAGGCTGGAAGCCACATTCTTCGCCCAAAGATAATTGTCATAGGCCTTGGCAATGGCGGTCTTGGCTTCTGGTGTCGCCGTTGCCAGTATCCTGCTGATCTCAGCATCATCCGGCGTTCGGCCATCAGCGACCTGATGGAACGGATTGATGCCCTGTAGCGCAGTCTGGGCGCTGCGTTCCGGATCCACAGATCCACGCTCACGGAAGTAGATTACAAGCTCGTCAATCGCAGCCTTAAGTGCTTGTGGATCTCGCTGCGCAGCAGCCGCCGCAATGTCTGTCAAAATTCTCTGCCGAACAACATCTGGCTGCTCTGAAATCCGAACAGCGGTCTTGGCCTTTTGCTCCGTCGCAACACCCGACAGCGTGGCATAGTACCGGGCCATGCTGCGCGCCTGGCGCAACTCAATGGCTGCGTCACGAGTCTCAGAGACCGCACGAACAAACGGCGTTGCAAACCACACATAACGCGTCAACGCCTGATAGGAGGGTTCAAAAACGTCGCGAATACGGTTCTCAAATGGCCTCTCGGATGTTACCAGGCTGACCAGGTTTTTGCCCGTGTTGAAAATTGTGCTGAAGAAATCGTCGACAAGCCGAACGGCCAAGACGCGGTCAGTCAGCGTCCAACCACGGTTGCCAAACACTACGCCAGCGGCTCGAGCCAATAGGTCGCCAACCAAAGGAAGGCCCAGGAGTACTGAGAAGAACAGAGATCGCTTGGCCAGCGTCCAGTTCTTCCAGAAGTCGAGATCAAACACGGTTGGCACAGTCGGCGGATCGCCAAACACGAACTGCTTGACCTCGTTGGTCGTCTTGATCGAAACCTGGCCAAAGAACAGTACCACCATGGCCAGCCACAGAATTTTCCACAGGGCCAGCAGCAGTTTGTCTGGAAGCCTTGTAGCAGGCTTACCAGCAATAAACGCAATCAACTGATGCAAGAAATTAATCGAATACCCCATGAAGGTTAGGATGGTGCGCTTGGTGGTATCAAGAATGGCGACAATGGGACGGTTGACAATGTCGCCCTGATTGAACCTGCGCATCAGTGCCCGCATCAAATCAATGCGTTGCTGCTCGTCCAGAACACTCAGCTCCAGCTTCTGCGAACCCGGCATAATCCGCCCGCCCGATTCTTGGAAGCGACGTGCCTCCTCTATAGCCATGCGCTTGACTGTCCCAAGAATGAGCGTGTCCAGATTGATGCCGGCCTCTTCCATCAAATCACGCAACTCAGCCGCATGTTCAGCCCGATCAGCCGGAAGACTGCGATCGCTGATATCTTCATCCGTGATTCTGAAGCGTGATCCTCTGGCAGGGATAATCGGCAGTAGTCCTCTGGCCAGGGTTTGAACTTCATCTACATCGCGGTTGTTGGTAAGCCGGTTGTAAACCTTCTCTGCTATCTCCTCGAGGTGCCGTTCAATGGCAGCCGCGCTGTCAACAGCCATAGAGTTCAAATAGACGTCAGCGATCTCTGTGCCGATAGAACGCAGGATCTGTGTTGCTGCAGACGCCCCGGCGCGAAGGCCGCGGCCAATGCGATGGGCAAGACCGCTGATCCCGGGCGAACGCCACATTGCCTCATCAGCCAATGTTTTGTGAACTTTGCGCATGATCCAGGTTAAGTAGGTCATGTGCGCCGTGCGCCGGCTTAGCGAGAATCCTGTAGCGCTGACGTTCCGGACCAGATCTGTTACAACAGCATCCGACAGGTTCTGAAGGAAGGATTCAACGGCCTCGCGGACACCTTTGCGCCGCCAAAGCGCCCTGAATACGGAGGCCGGCAGACCCATGAGCACCCTGGCGCTTCTGGCGCTTGATACCGACAGGTCACGCACGAAGTGGTATGTTGCGGCTGCTGCCTGTTTAATCGTAACCCATGTCGCCAGCGCCCTGGACACATTGAGCAACTGCGCATTGTGAATCCACGCCAAAATCGGCCCCAGAGTCAGGTTGCGCAACGTGACCACAATGTTTGAGAGCAGAACGGATTTGATCATCGAGAGGAAAATCGGATCGCGAGCAGACCTGCCTGTCCAAGCCAGAGTCGCCAGAGAGATGACAGATTCTTCCAAGGCTCTGATTAGGGGCACAAGCTGCCGGATGCTTTTGAGGCCAGAGATGTTCCAGCCGCCCGCAGAAAGCACGCGTTCCGTTTCTTCCACATGGGCTCGCGCACGCTTGATCGCCAGCGCAAATTCTACAAATGTATACGCTTGCGCTCGAAGCGTCGCCATCTGCATCTCGCCATCCGTAAGAACGCCATGGGTGTACACTGCCGATGGCAACACCAGCGTCCCGGCAGGTTTGGTAAACTCATTCAGGAAAGATCGGCCCCCCGCCTGAGCGGCCCGCGTGGCCATGTTCTGGAACCGTTCCGCATTCGTGGCCGACACGGCAAACCGCGCCATTCGATCCAAGTCTTCAAATACCTTGAAGGCTGCATAATAGTAAAGCGCATCCTCGTCATCCTGTATCTCCTCCGGCAGGTCGCCAATTTGCTCCAGCGCCTCGGCCACATAGGGTATGATCTGCTTCCACTGGGTCGGCATCGGTGGAAGCACGGAGTTCGGTTCAAGCCTCTTGTTCTGTAGTGTTGCTTCTGCCAAATAAAGCTCTGCAGCTTTGCGCAGTACTTGGAGCCACCAATCCGACCTTTCCATTGCAACATCAGACCGATGGCGCAACGCGTCCGTCAAATACGCCTCCGCAATGCCTGTATACTCTGCTGACAACCATGGCTCAATTAACATTTGGAATACTGGGATAGGCTGCAAGCCCCCTTCAAATCGCGCGCCAGTCTCATAAAGAGCCTTCCATCCACCCTTCATCAGAGAGCGGTACTGAGTGTTCAGCTTTTCGTCACCTCGAATTCTTGAATACGCAACAGCAAGGCGTTCCAGCAGCGCATAACCAGCATCGTTCAACCTCCGCGGCAATCCATAAGTACCAACAGACCCCGCATAGCGCGCATAGGTGACTCCGCCAACACTGAACATCGTTCCAACCACAGCGTCCACAATGCCCAGGTTGGGATCATGGCCGTGAATCTTCTGAGATAAGCGAAGCAGATCGCGCTCGAACGAATGGACCAGCCTCAGGAGCTCAAGATCTTCTTTTGTGATAACGTGACCCGTCCGAAGCTTAATGCCCGGCTCTACACGAACGCCATGCTGACGGGCATACTCTGTCAGAGGCGCCCACACCAGAGTGCGATACTCGGGCTCACTCATGGTGCCAAACGCCTGCATGGCTTTAAGCCTGGCCTGATTGATCCGTGGCAGGTATTCGGTGTAGATCTTCCCAAGCTCCAACCGTTGATTGGCCCAGCGGGCCAGCCAAATCTTCAGCGGCGTTCTGAACGGCTGTGGGATCCACGAGATGAGTTGCTCCAGCGTGTGTGTAAACTTGGTGGAACTGATGAAGCGAAGCAGCGAGCTTTCGTGCTCGGGTGACTCGATATCAAACGGGACTTCGCCGGCGAAATACGCGGCGTGTGTAATGAGTGCATTTTCCAGGCCGTTGGCAATCAACGGATCATAGCCCAGACTCTCCGGCGTCTGGGCTTCTTCAATCTGCCCCGTCTTGATCATCTCAGCAATCTCTTGCTCAGTCTTTCCGCGGGTAGCATTAATAAACTCACGGTATTTCCGCTCTAGCGCCCGCGTCGTGGCGATATATTCAATAGCCTTCTTCGACCAACGACTCAACTCGAGCAGGATAGTCTGTTGTGGGTACATGTTCCACGGGCTGATTATGACTTCACGAGCGCCCGGGAAGCTCTGGAATACGATGGTGCCGGAACCTGTCCTATCGTCCTCTGGCCCCACCGTTACCATCACGCGGGACAAGCCCGAGATGCGCATGGCATCGTTCCACACCTCCCAGAAGGGAGTATCGCCGGTCCCGTCTGCCCTCGGGAAGGAGCGATTGGTGACGCCATTCCAGATCGCAACAGCGTTCAAAAGCGCATCCAGATCAGACTTGGCCTCGATGAGATTTCTCTTCAGCTCGGCTATTTGCGGATCCAGATCGTAGTCAATCCACGTCAGAATGGTCTCGATATGCTGCTTAAGCAATCGGATTTCATTTCTGTCGAGCTCCTTGATGGGTTGCTGCTCATCCGCCTGAGGAGCCGGTTTGGCTTGCGCACCCGCTGTGCCTGCCTTCTTGCCAGCAGCCTGCGCTTTACGCTTTCGAATGGCGCGGCGCTGCCTCAAATATCGGCTGATGTCTTCCAACCGTTTTGTGATGGCTTCCATCAAGGGCTTGATGCGCTCATCGCCACGGACCATCGTGGCTACAAGCCCAATCATGCCTCGGCTGATGGTGGGATTGGTCGCCATCAACTCCATGATCACAGCCAGCATTGCATCAGACAGGCCAATAACCTTGGAGACTTTCTCGGGGACGACAGCAGATTTTTTGGCAGCCTTCTGCGCCGTCAGGAATGTATTCAACGCGGAAGCGGCGGCTTCACGGTAAAGCGCCGCTTTAGCCTGCATCGTCGGAACCCCTGTGGCCCGTGTTGCAACTGCCTGAGCTGCGTCCACTAGCCCCTTGACGAGTGAAATAGCTTGTGAAGGCGAAAGTTTCTTGATCGCGCCCTTCAGCAACTTGGCCAACATGGTCGCCATTCGAACAATGCCATAGGCGACCTCTGCATTGGAGTATGGCTTGGTCTCGGGCCACTTCGCGGCCTGAAGCGCTTCAGCCAGCTTCTGCGCTACCACCTGAAGTCGCTCTTTCGCAAGCAGGCTGTAGGCAATCCAGTCTACTTTGTTGGCCAAAATGTTGATCTTGGTCATGTATTCATTGAAAGCGCGGTCTCTGGCATAATTGAATTTCAAGACGGCGTGCACAAATGAGGCCGCAATCGCTCGCCGCTCTTCCTCTGAATAGTCCCCTCTGTTCTCATACAGCGCAGCAAGGGCACGCTCGGTGATCGAGACCAAATCTGAGAAGCCAATTTCCGAAATTCGATAATCCCCTCGCGCGAAGGCTTTAAGGTGTTGATCGGCAGCGGTCTTGTACAGCACCATCTGCTGGTATCGGTTGCTGTCGCTCGTGATCGCCAGCTCGACCAACTGGTTGACGCGCTCAGTGAACACGGTGCGGAATGTGTCCGGGGCCCACCAATCGTTGTCTGGAATCTCTTTAATGCGTTGCTGCTCAATCAAGGGCTGATACAAAGACTCAAGCGGCCAGACTTCACCAGAAAGCATGGGCTGCGTCAGACCGGCAGCGTGGCGACTGATGAAATTCTCCAGTTCTTTCTCGGAATCCTGCACCTCCTTCTCCCATTTCGCCACCTCCTCTTCCAGCTCTGCAATGCGCTCTTTAATGCCAGGAAGAGCGATGTCATAAGTTGGCACGTCGCCAGCAATAAGCTCAGCAGCGCCTGGCTCCATGAGCTCCTCGTTGTCACGTAGCACCCGCAAATAGGTTAGCTGGCGCACTGCCGCATCGCGCATGACGATGTTGTCTGCAAGATCCTTGGCGTACAAGTAGGCAGACCACGTATAGAAAGCATGACGGAATCTCTGCAACGCCTGAATAGCCTGGCGGTAAGCATCTCCACTGACGGCATTCTGGCGGTCCTGAACAGCCTGCACCAGCCTTGCAAAGCCTTCGGGCTCGTAGGGATCAAGACCAGTCTCGGCTGCAAAGCGCTCAAGATCGATTACCGCATCGATAGCCGCAAGCACAGCGCCAAAATCGCGGTTTGTGTTTTTTTGGCGCTCCATTTCGCGTTGCTCTGCGATAGCAAACTCGTCCTGTTTGCGGAGCTTGTCCAGGCTACCAGCCATGTTCTCCAAGGCGCCCCTGATGTAAGCCGTGGCGAACCGCCGAGCCGCTTCAACGTTGGCAGACATCTCTGTGCTTGTTGCAGCGACGTATGGAGCAGCCCATCCGTCAGGGTCCAAGGCGAAGTGAATCACGGGCTCGCCACTCGGAACAGCCATGGCACGCTCAGGCATCGCAGCAACGCCAGGATTCTCAATCGCCTCCAACAGGCGATCCCAGAAACGGTTTATATTGCGTTTCAGCTCATCGTCCCAATCCGGGCGCAATCTGGCCATCAGTCCCTTGGCCCAATCGACGACACGCCTGATTGCGCTCAACACGCGATCCCACAGTCGCTGCAACAAGCTTCGTTCTGTCTGGCTGCGGGCAAGATCCAGAAGGGCCGATTCCAGCCTGTGCTCCAGCATCCATACGAAGAACTCCGTGTCGCTCGTTAGATGGTAAATTTCGCGCGGTACATTAAGCCTGCCATTTAGCAGCGGTTCTGACCCAATCCCCAGTGCCGTCAGCGCTAACAAGCGATTCCAAGGACCGCGTTCACTCCTGGCTCCACTTGCCAGCCAACGCTCGATAGCCCGCATGCGCAACTTGTGCACCAGCGCCTTCTCCTCATCTGGGAGGGCTTCAAAGATGGCGTGCAGCAACTCATGCGCCGTCAGCCGCCACGGCTGGTTGAGCGCTCGCACGGTGTAAACCACAAGATTGCGCGCAGGGTCGTAGTAGGCCAAAACGCGGCCATCAGGCATTTTGCTGATGCTGAACTGCAGGCCGGGTAAAATCTTGAAAAGCCCCATCTGCTTGGCCATGCGCAATGCTGTGGCCAACTCAAAACCATCAGGCAGCTGTTCAACAAGCGTGATAAACTCGTCGACATCCTTAGGCTCGAACAAGTCTTCGGCTGCAGGAAGGGCGCCGCCCGGAGCAGGACTCGGCACTGCCACCTCAGGGGCTGCGTAAATCAATTGACCACGCGGCAGAGGCGTCCTACCGGACGAGCGAATAACCTCGTCCAAGATCGGCAGAATCCCTTCCGAATAAAACGCACGCTCCATGCCCCGCAAGTCCGTGGGCAGCTTGTCCTCAATATGAATGGAGTTGTACGCCCCCGTAGCCGCGTCGATAAGTAGATCAAGGAATTTCGGGAGCAGGTCGATATTCTTGGCCAACTCACGCGTGATGTATGAAGCACGCAATCTGGCAAGCGTCTTTGTCCACTTCCCCAAGCCCTCCATCGGTTCCCACACTCCAAACAGATCCTGAGATGGGCGCATCTCATCCGGAAGAGATTGACTGAGATCGTAGTCGTTACGCAGCAGTATCGCAGCAGCGATATAGTGGAATGGCCACCTTTGATCGTCCGTCCATTTGCCATCAGCTAGGATGTTGATCAGCGGCTTGAACCTCGATAGAAACTCCGTCAGCACGTTTGCGTATTTGCCCGATTGCACAATATCCCACAAACGCATGACTGGATCGTCAGTGGAGCCGACTTCTGGCGCAGCAGTAGACAGGCGAATGTGCCCGCGTAGCGAAGCGACAAGAATCATGTGCTTCGCTACATCATTCGCTAGATCCTTATTCACCTTGCCCGATCGGTCAATCAGGCCAATTGCGAATTGCCTGCTCTCAGAGCCAATCAGATTCAAGAACGCACGCAGCCCTTGCCGCGTGAGATTGCCATTCCTGTCGAATTCAATATTGCGAATGTCCTTGTTGTAGTATGGGAGCGAAAGCGGAATCGCAATGTTTTTAATCGCGTCTAAGTAACTTCCTTCCTGTTGCAGTATCGGCTGGGCGGGCGGCACTTTAGGCGGAGCTGCCGTTGCGGGTTGTACTTTTTCTTCGGCTGGCTTCTCGGCAACTTGCGCCGCTGCGGAAGAAACAACCGCAGGAGCCGGCTCGGCAGCGGGTTGTGGCTGGATAACTTCTGGCTCTTCTGTGCGCTCTTGAGCAGGTTGCGGTGGCGCCGCTTCAGCTGGTCGTTCTTCCTTAGGAGGCGCAGCCTCTGCGACCGGTTGCGACTGTAATTCCTGTGTTGTGCCTGAGAACGCCCGAGGATCAATCGTGCGCCTAGGGATTTTCTCGCCGGTTGGAGAAGGCACGAATAACTTGGAGTCAACCGGCTCGTCAATCTTATACAAAATCCGCGAATTGATTATGCCGCGATTGAATGCTTCAATTAGGGCAAACAGGTCGCCATTCTGTGCGGCAAGCACCAGCTCATCATCATATACTCTGGTGTAAGAAGGCCTGTAAATGACAGTGCCGTCCGGAAGCCGGTCTTCAACAATTTCTGCGTTAACAACAGGAGCAATCCTATTGCCTACAGACTTTCCGGCAATAACGCCAATCGGTTCCCCAGAGCGCTTGTTCGTTATCAGTAAGTAGCGACTGCCGCGGCCCAAATCCGTCACGTGAAGATTATAGGATACACGGATGTCCTTGAGGACTTTGTAAAGGCCGGCTGGGATGGCCACTGTGTGTTGCCCATCTGTCAACACAACACAAATGGGAACACGTTCTTGCCACACGCCTTTCCCCTCGCTCTTATCGACAGCAATCCCAATCGGTCTGGCAATAAGGCGCGTGTCTGTTATCCGAAAATAGCTGTCGAGAAGATTCTTGTAGTTCGGTATGCCCTTTGTGATGCGCTGCTCCTTGATCTCTTTGAATTTCGGATCAT